>ERZ773075.97-NODE-97-length-75193-cov-98.3823_pt1 | contig 75193 bp, 62 predicted proteins | sample MGYA00580614_ERZ773075 | MGnify/ENA primary metagenome ERZ773075 (study PRJEB29015, sample SAMEA2738021) | human oral metagenome | biome: human oral; feature: human-associated habitat; material: dental | place: China | collected 2043 ...
AGGGCATGATGAGGTCGCGCCCCTGGCGGCGCAGGTGGACGAGCATGGCGCCCGACGAGGCGATGCGCGCCTCGTAGTCGCCGGCAACCAGGTCGATGAGTTCTCCGTTGATCATGGTTCCTGTCCCAGTGTGCAGGGGCCTGCGCCCCACGGTGTTGGCATCACAGTTGGTATCACAGTCGGCGTCACCGTACGCCACGTCCGGCCCGGCAGAAGGTCTCACGTGCGACTGGCAACATGGGCCTCACCCAGGTCTTCCTGATGGTCATGCACCGCGGGCCGTCGTCTCTCGGATGACCAGATCGGGCACCACCCGGTAGAGGCGCCCTCCCAGACGCCGGTCCTCACCGACCACCTCGGCCGGGATCCGACCGTCCTGGTCCGGGTGCATACGGGCCAGCAGTGCTCGCACCGCCACCTCGGCGATGAGGCCGGCGTTCTGGCGAACCGTGGTCAGAGAGAAGGCCGAGGCCGCCGTCACCGGGATGCCGTCGTAGCCGGTGACAGCCATGTCCTGCGGGACCCGCACGCCCTGTCGGCGCAGCTCCATGAGGGCCCCGACAGCGCAGTGGTCGTTGAAGCACAGCAGCGCCTCGGGCAGCTCTCCGGACTCGATGAGGTGACGGACCGCCCTGGCACCACTGTCCTCGTCACCTCCCCCGGGCACCACCCGCGTATCCCGCCCCAGACCTCTCAGATCCATGGCCTCAGCGAACCGGGTCGTGCGCCGTTTCGCCGCGGTCTCCCGCCCACCGTCGATATGGGTGATCCGACGACGCCCCGTGTCTACGAGGTGGTCGACGAGCAGCTGGATGCCGACATCGTCGCGGGAGTGGATCTCGTCAACATCGTTCAGCTCGGTGCTGCTGCCGATGAGCACTGCCGGGGTACGGTCCACGATGCGGGCCAGGGCGTCCACGGGGATGTCGGGGTTGATGAGGATGATGCCCTCGCAGCGCTCGAGCAGCAGGGAACGCAGCCCGTCGGCCACGTCGCGGTGCGGGGTGGAGGTGGCCAGGACCAGACCGTGACCGAGCCGGGACGCCGCCTGGTAGAGCCCGTCCACGATGAGTCCCTGGTAGGCCTGCCCGATGGCGAAGCTGGCGCCGATGAGCCCGGTGTGGCTGCGGCGCAGGAACTGGGCGCGCGGATCCGCCTGGTAGCCGAGCTCGGCGGCGATGCGCAGGATCTCACCACGGGTCTTCTCAGCGACACCGTCGGAGCCGTTGAGTGCCGCCGAGACGGTGGAGATGGAGCGGCCGGCCTGCTCGGCCACGGTCCTGATCGTGACCCGGCCACCGCGTCCTCGAAGTTCCTTCACCGCAGACGCCTCCCTTCTCACACCGTTGTGCCTACCGATCCCGCGCGTTGCGCGAGACCCGGCACCCGACCTCGGACACCGTTCGCCCCATCCTATCCGACGACGCCGTTTCAGCAGGTAGATGGCCACTCATAGGTTCACAATCAGTCCGCCCATCGACCGCACTTACGACCCGATCGAGCAGCACGCCCCCTGCACCTGCAGGCCGACGAAGGTCGCTCGGGCAGGTCCGACCCACATTCCGGGTCACATTGATGTAATTCTCATCCAACTTTCATCTTGTCAGGACAAAGTCACTCTGATATGTTCCTGTGACGTCATTAACGACGGGTGCTTCCCGGGGCTTCCGGACGTACTTCCTCACACACAACAGCCGACAGTGTTGTCGGAAAGGAACGTTATGACCGACAAGAGAATACTGGGCATCGGAGTCATCTCCCTGGGATGGATGGGACGACTTCATGCCCGCAGCTACCGCGCCATCGCCGAGCGCTTCCCCGAGCTGGGCATGGTCCCGCGTCTAGTTGCGGCCGCCGACCCGGTGGACCAAGTGCGTCAGGATGCGGTGGACAACCTGGGCTTCGAACGCGCCTACGCCGATTACCACGATCTGCTGGCCGACCCCGAGGTGGAGGCCGTCTCCATCTGCGCCCCCAACTTCCTTCACCATGAGATGGCCCTCGCGGCCGTCGAGGCCGGCAAGCCCTTCTGGATCGAGAAGCCCATGGGGGTCAGTGCTGCACAGTCCCGCGAGATCGCCCAGGCCGCCGAGAAGGCGGACCTCGTCACCGCCGTCGGCTTCAACTACCGCCATACCCCGGCGATCGAGTACCTGCGCTCCCTGGTGCGCGGTGGCGATCTCGGCCGCATCACGAACGTGCGCGTGTGGTTCATCGCCGACTACAACTCCTCCCCTCTGGGCCCCCTGACCTGGCGGGCGTCGAAGGAGAAGGCCGGGGCTGGGGTCGTGCCCGATCTCATGAGCCACGGCGCGGACCTGGCCCAGTACATCGTGGGACGCATCGCCTCGGTCACCGCAGTCACCGACACCTTCATCACCGAGCGCCCCATTCCCACCAAGATGGGCATCGGCCACTCCGGCTTCGAGATCGGCGACGAGGTGGGCCCGGTGGAGAACGAGGACTACGTCTCCATGCTGGTGCGCTTCGAGAACGGCACCGTCGGCACCATGGAGTCCTCCCGCGTCAGCGTGGGCCCGCGCGCCGAGTACGTCGTCGAGGTCTACGGCACGAAGGGCTCGGCCCGCTGGAACTTCGAGCGCCTCAACGAGCTGGAGATCTGCCCCGTGCTCGACGGCGGCGCCTCCCACGGCTACACCCGCGCCATGGCCGGCCCCCAGTGGGGCCAGTGGCAGCGCTTCCAGCCGGCCATCGGCACCTCCATGGGCTTCGACGACATGAAGGCCATCGAGGCCGCGCAGTTCATCGAGTCGATCATCACCGGCGAGCAGATCGCCCCCTCGGCTGCCGACGCCTGGTGCGCTGCTGAGGTCGACGAGGCCGTCGTCACCTCGGCCGCCGACGGTCAGTGGCACGAGGTCCCCCGGGTCGAGGGCCGAACCACCTTCGACGTCTGAGGCCGCGGTCCCTCCACGCCACCATCGCCCTCAATATCAGTACACATATCACCAACCATCACAACAATCCTGCGGCACTGTCGCCGCAGGGCTGAGAGGAGACCCCCTATGTCACAGGGAGTCACGACGTCCCTGCGCGGACTCACCAGGGAAGAGCTCAATGAGGCGGTCGCCAAGACCCCGGCCTCGGGCAAGCACCGCGGCGTCGTCGCCATCGCCGCCGTGGCCACGCTCGGCTCACTGCTCTTCGGCTACGACACCGGCGTCATCTCCGGCGCCCTGCCGTACATGTACATGCCCTTCGACGCCAAGGGCCTCCAGCTGACCTCCTTCGAGGAGGGCGCCATCGGCGGCACCCTGCTGGTCGGCGCCGCGCTGGGCGCGCTGCTGGGCGGGCTCATGTCGGACCGCTGGGGCCGGCGGCACAACATCACGGTCCTGGCTGCCCTGTTCTTCATCGGCGCGATCGGAACCACCATCGCCCCCAACGTGTGGGTCATGTACCCCTTCCGCGTCGTCCTGGGCTTCGCCGTCGGAGCCGCCTCCGCGACCGTCCCCGTCTACCTGGCGGAAACGGCGCCCAAGCGCATCCGCGGCTCCATCGTGGCCATCGACCAGCTCATGATCGTCACCGGCCAGCTGCTCGCCTTCTCGATGAACGCCATCATCAACTCCCTCCAGGGCGGCCCGAAGATCACCATCGCCAACGACCCCAGCGGGCACTTCTCCCCGGGCACCTACGTCTTCGATGAGATCACCAAGCTCCAGGCCTCCAAGGGCGGTTCAATGAGCGGGGCCGAGTACCACGCCTTCCTCGACCAGCTCAGCATCAGCGCCGGTAACGGCGAGGCCTGGCGCTACATGCTCGTCCTGTGCTCCATCCCGGCCGTGGCCCTGTGGATCGGCATCCGCCTCATGCCCGAGTCCTCGCGCTGGTACCTGGCCAAGGAGCGCCTCTACGACGCCATCGGCTCCCTCAAGCGCGTGCGCGTCCCGGAGAAGGACGGCTCCATCGAGGACGAGATCATGGAGATGGTCGAGGCTCGTCAGCACGAGAAGGAAGAGGAGTCCCAGCGCAAGGGCTTCAGCCACGTCATGGCCACGCCATGGCTGCGCAAGCTGCTCCTGGTCGGCATCTTCCTGGCCATCGTCAACCAGACCACCGGCGTCAACACCGTCATGTACTACGCCCCCAAGGTGCTGGAGTACGCCGGCATGTCCACCTCGGCCTCCATTACCGCGCAGGTGGCCAACGGCGTCATGTCGGTCGTCGGCTCGGCCATCGGAATCTGGCTCATCCTGAAGTTCCGTCGTCGCCAGGTGCTCATCGGCGACGTCATCGGCGTGGGCGTCACCCTGCTGGGCATCGCCGCGACCTTCCAGTTCTTCATCGCCCCGCACATGGCGAACCACACCACCCCGCCCGCCTGGGCCGCCTACCTCATCCTGGGGCTCATGTCCGTCTTCATGCTCATCGTGCAGTCCTCCAACGGCACGATCGTGTGGACGATGATGGGTGAGATCTTCCCGGCCAACGTCCGCGGCATCATGAACGGCACGGCGATCTTCTGCATGTGGACCGCCAACGCCATCATCACCTGGACCTTCCCGCCCATGATGGAGACCCTGGGCGGCGGCGTCACCTACACCATCTACGGTGTGCTCAACCTGGTCGTGGCCGTCATCCTGTTCAAGATCATGCCGGAGACCAAGGACAAGTCCCTGGAGGAGATCGAGGTCGAGATGGAGAAGCTCTACTCCTGACCCCACCCCAGCACACGCGCTCCCGGGAGGACCCGAAAAGGGCTTGTCAGGACAAAGTCCTGTTGCTAGGTTCGTTGCACGGGCCCACCGCCCGGCACCGACGCCGGCCCCTCCTCCCGGGAGCGCACCATTGGCGGACGCGAGCCGATGGCGCACCAGTCACCCGAGCATCACCGCCACCCATCCATTCACCACCGCCCACCATCACACGAGCGAGAACACGGAGCAACGATGTCCTTCACCCTCGACCCTGCAACCGCCATCTCCGACCCCCACGGCATCTCCTGGGGCATGCACCCGATCACCTGGCGCAATGACGACATCCCCGAGGTCGGCGCCTTCAACACCCTGGAGGACATGCTCCTGGACCTGGCCGACACCGGCTACGCGGGCACCGAGTGCGCCGGCTTCTTCCCGCCCAAGGAGGAGGTCAAGGCCGCCGCCGAGGCCCGCGGCATCAAGATCGTCGCCCAGTGGTTCTCCTCCTTCATCCTGCGCGACGGCGTCGAGGCCGTCATCCCCGACTTCGAGGCCACCTGCGCCTACCTGGAGTACCTGGGCGCCACCCGCGTCGTCGTCTCCGAGCAGACCGGCTCGGTCCAGGGCATCCGCGACGTCTGCATCTTCACCAACAAGCCGGTGCTCACCGAGGAGCAGTGGCCGCTTCTGGCCGAGGGCCTGAACCGCCTGGGCGACGTCGCCCACGCCCACGGCCTCGAGCTCGTCTACCACCACCACCTGGGCACGGTCATCCAGACCAAGGAGGAGACCATCCGCCTCATGGAGCTGACCGACCCGGCCAAGGTCTCCCTCCTGTTCGACACCGGCCACGCCTACGTGGGTGACGGCGACGTCATGGGCCTGCTGGAGGCCACCATCGACCGCGTCAAGCACGTCCACTTCAAGGACGTGCGTCCCGAGAAGATGGAGGAGTCCAAGGCTGCCGAGCGCTCCTTCCTCGACTCCTTCCTGGCCGGCATGTTCACCGTCCCCGGTGACGGCACGATCGACTTCACCGTGCCTTACAAGTTCCTGGTGGACCACGGCTACCGCGACTGGATCCTGGTGGAGGCCGAGCAGGACCCGGCCATCGCCAACCCCCTGGAGTACGCCCGCAAGGCGCGCGCCTACCTTGAGGACACGCTCTTCAAGGCCTGAGACGCTTCGACAGCGGACCGGGACCCCGCTCCTTCCCGCTCCGCCCCGTCAGTAGGTACCTCACGACGACGCCCCCGACCGCCGCAGATCGGGGGCGTCGTCGCACTGAGAGGCTGCGTCAGAAGGAGCAACTGGCCGGGTCTGGGGATGCACTCCACGGAATCCGGGGTCTCGTGCAGTACGGACGTCCCCAGGCCAGTACCATCCGAACCCCGTGGAGTCGCCTCCCACAGGTAACCTGAGGTCTCGTAGGTGCCCGCGCGGGCAGGAGACACGAGGTGAGGAGATCGGTGAGCACCAACGGCCGCGCCGCCACCCAGAGCGACGTCGCCCGCGCCGCCGGGGTCTCGCGCAGCCTGGTCTCACTGGCCCTGAGCGGTTCCCCCAAGGTCGCCGCCGACACCCGCGAGCGCATCGAGGAGGTGGCCGCGTCTCTCGGCTACCGGGTCAACGTCTCAGCGTCCTCACTGGCCCGGAAGCGCTCGAGCATCATCGGCCTGGTCCTGCCCAACCTGCGTAACGCCTTCTTCGAGCAGGTCGCGGCCTGCCTGGGACGGGCGGCCGCACGGCGCGGCCTCACCCTGTTCGTCACGGTCGGCTCCGACCAGCCGGAGATCCTGCACCAGGCCGTCGAGAGCCTGCTGGGGGTGCGGGTCGCGGGCATCATCCTCGTCTCGCCCTGGCTGCCCGGCGAAGACCTGGTGGCCATCGGCGAGGAGGTACCCGTGTGCATCGTCGGGCGACGCAGCCCCGGCGGAAGGGTCGATTCTGTGCGGGTCGATGAGGAGGCCGCGGCGCACCTCGTCGTCGACCACCTGGCGACCTTGAAGATGCGCACCATCTGCTACATCGGCCCGCGCCTGACCGACGCGGCCTCCCGTCACGACCGGGAGCTCTCGCTGGCCCGGGCCGCTGAGGCGGCCGGGATGGCTTTCGAGGTGCGCAACTGCGGCGAGGACGCCGGCCCCGCCGCCCGGGCGGCGCTGCAGGACCACCCCGAACCGCTCGGCCTGGTCATTCATAACGATGTCCTGGCCATCGACGCCGTCCCCGTCCTGCGCGAGAGCCGGCGCGCCGTGGGGACCGACGCCGCCCTGGTCTCCTACGACAACACCTACCTGTCCCTGCGCGAGGAGTTCTCCCTGACCAGCGTCGACCAGCCCGAGGTCCTCCTGGGCGAGCGTGCGGTGGACCTGGTGTGCCGGCGCACCGGGCTCGCGCCCGACGACGGACCGGACACCGGAACCGAGGCCCGCAGTGTGGTCCTGGAGCCCGAGCTGGTCACCCGAGCCTCCTCCTTGGGACGCTGACGACCGCCCCCAGCGCGGAACCGGCTCCCGCGCCACACGACGTCGGACAGCGAGGGCACCATGAGCCGTCTCCCCGACCGGGGACCACGGTCCCAGCCTCTGCACCCGCCCCATAGACTGAACATCTTTGTCCTGACGAATCATTCAGAACCGGTTGACATCACCACCACCGGAACGCAGACTGAAGCCATGAGTTCACGCGCGTGAACTCATGTCAGCACAGGCTCCGTGAGTCACCCACCCGTCAATGAGGACACCCGAGGCAAACCATGAGCATCACTCCCCTGTCAGTCGCCGTCATCGGCGCCGGAATGGCCGGCACCACCCACGCCAACGCCTGGCGCCAGGTCGGCACCGTCTTCGACCTGGGCCTGCCGCAGGTCCGTCTGCACACCATCGCCGACGCCTACCTCCCCTTCGCCGAGGACGCCGCCCAGCGCTACGGCTACGAGCGAGCCGTGGACGACTGGCGGGCAGTGGCTGAGGACCCGGACATCGACATCGTCTCCATCGTTGTGGGTAACGCCCTGCACCGCGAGATCGCCGAGACCCTCATCAAGGCCGGCAAACACGTCCTGTGCGAGAAGCCCCTGGCGGACACACTTGAAAGCGCCCGGGCCATGGCGCAGGCCGAGAAGGAGACCGACGTCGTCACCGGCGTGGGCTTCACCTACCGCCGCAACGCCGCCGTGGCCGAGCTCGCCAAGCTCGTCGCCGAGGGCCACCTGGGCGAGATCAACCACTTCGACGGCCGCTACTGGTGCGACTACGGCGTGGCCCCCTCCACCCCCATGGCCTGGCGCTACAAGGGCCCCATGGGTTCGGGGGCCCTGGGCGACGTCGGCAGCCACCTCATCGATACCGCCGAGGTCATCTGCGGCCCCATCGTCTCGGTTTCGGGCGCCGCCATGATGACCTCCATCAAGGAGCGCCCCGTGGCCACCGGCCACGTCACCCGCGGTACCGCCCTCAACACCGGCGACTCCGCCAATGTCACCTACGAGCCGGTGGAGAACGACGACGTCGCCACCTTCACCGCGCACTTCGCCAGCGGCGCCGTGGGCACCTTCTCCTGCTCGCGCGTGGCCTGGGGACTGCCCAATTCCCTCATGGTCGACGTACTGGGCACCAGGGGCCGCGCCTCCTGGGACCTGGCCCGCTGCGGCGAAATCAAGATCGACGACGTCAACTCCCCCGCCGGGTTGGGAGGCGCCCGCCGGGTCCTGGTGGGTCCCGACTTCCCCTACTTCGCGCGGGGCTCCTCCATGGCCTTCGGCGGGGTCGGCCTGACCCAGATCGAGCAGTTCACCTACCAGGCCCACGCCTTCCTCCAGCAGATCGCCGGCATCACCCCCGAGCAGGGCGCCCTGCCGCGCTGCGCCAGCTTCGCCGACGGCTACCGCGAGATGCTCCTGGCCGACGCCGTGGCCCGCTCGGCCGCCGCCGGGGGCGCCGCCGTCGACGTCGCGGACCTGCCCGAGCTCGCGAGCCTGTAAGAGAGGCCGTCAGCCGACCCACCGCGCCGACAGCCTCAGACACACCACCACACAACGACGTACCGAACGACGCACAAGGAGACCTCTCATGCCACTGACCTACGGCGCCTACACCGCCTGCCTCCAGGACCGCTCCCTGCCCGAGGCCCTCGACGTCCTCAAGGACGCCGGCCTGACCGGAGCGGAGGTCAACGTCGGAGGATTCATCCCCTCCCCGCACTGCCCCGTCGACGCCCTCCTGGCCTCACCCACCGCCCGTGACGAGTACCTGGGCCTGTTCAAGGACAAGGGGATGACGCTCTCGGGCCTCAACACCTCGGGCAACCCCACCTCGCCGCTGCCCAACGAGGGCCTCAAGCACGCCGAGGACATCCGAGCGGCCATCCGCCTGGCGGGCCTGCTCGGGGTTAAGGAGATCGTCACCATGTCCGGCACCCCGGGCACCGACCCGAGCGCGAAGTACCCCACCTGGGTCGTCAACCCGTGGAACGGGATCGACATGGAGATCCTGGAATACCAGTGGAGCGTCGTCGTCCCCTTCTTCAAGGAGATCGACGCCCTGGCCCGCGACAACGACGTCCAGGTCTGCCTGGAGCTGCACCCGCGCAACCTGGTCTTCAACGTCCCCTCCTTCGAACGGCTCGTCGAGGAGACCGGGGCGACCAACATCAAGGTCAACATGGACCCCTCCCACCTGTTCTGGCAGCAGATGGACCCGATCGCGGCCACCAAGCGCCTGGGCTCCCTCGTGGGACACGTCCACGCCAAGGACACCAGGATCCTCCCCGGCGCCGCCTACCGCGGGGTCCTGGACACCGACTTCGGCCATGTTCCGGCCGAGGCCAAGGGCAAGGTCCCGGTGGCATACGGCTACTGGTGCAACGCCTGGCCCCAGGACCCGGCCTGGCGATTCGTGGCCCTCGGCCTGGGGCACGACACCGACTACTGGGCCACGTTCCTGACCGCCATCGCCGAGATCGACCCGGAGATGAACGTCAACATCGAGCACGAGGACGCCGAGTACGGCAATGTCGAAGGACTTCAGATCTCAGCGCGCAACCTCCTTGAGGCCGCTGCCCGACTCTGAACCGGTTCCCACCACCCCACTGCGCCGACGGCGAGGCCTTTCCCCACTGGTCTCGCCGTCGGTGCCTGTGCATTAGTCTGGACAAACTCCATATCACGCTCCGACCCTTCTCACCGTTGAGAGGCCCCTGTGCTCCCCACTCTGACCGCGACTTCCTGGATCCTGCTCATGGTCGTGGCGGCCCTGTGCGGTATCGCCAAGACCACGCTGCCCGGAGCGGCCACGATCGCCGTGGCCCTGTCCACCGCAGTACTGCCGGCCAAGGAGTCCACTGGGGCCATCCTGCTCATGCTCATGACTGGCGACCTGCTTGCCGTGTGGAGCTACCGCCGCGACGCCGACTTCCGCATGCTGCGCAGGCTCGTTCCAGCGGTTCTGGCAGGAGTCGGCGCCGGCGCCCTGTTTCTGCACCTGGCCTCCAACGACTCCACCCGTCGCCTCATCGGCGTCATCCTGCTGATCCTGGTCGGCGTCACTCTGCTTCAGCGACGCTCGGCGAGCAGGAACGGACCCGACGACGGATCTGAGATGGCGCCGCCAACCCCGGCCAGCAGTCGCCTCGCCCGCCTGGTCTACGGCAGTCTGGCCGGCTTCACGACGATGGTTGCCAACGCCGGCGGCCCGGTGACCTCCATGTACTTCCTGGCATGCCGCTACCCGGTCAAGGCCTTCCTGGGCACCACCGCCTGGTTCTTCTTCCTGGTCAATCTCGTCAAGCTTCCATTCTCCGTCTCGGCCGGCCTGGTCAACGCTACAACGCTGTCGCTCACAGTCATGGCCGCGCCGGTCGTCATCGTCTCAGCCCTGACCGGTCGCCGGCTCGCTGAGCGCATGGACCAGAGGGTCTTCGAGCCGATCATCGTCGCACTGACGATCGTCTCCGCGATCCCCCTGCTGCGCTAGACCGGATCGCAGCCGAACCGAGCGTCACCCCTTATTTCTCCGGCCTACAAAACAGGCTCCTACCAGCGGTTATTTCCCTCAAGACAGCCTGTCTGACATCACAGCCCCATCTCTCGATGGAACGTTGACGCGATTTATCCTGACCGTTACCGTATTCATCAGTATGAAGAGTACGGCTGTTATTGATTATGTTGACGTGTCGTCCGGCAGAGGTGCCGACGACGACGTCGACACCCCCGCACTCCCGTCCCCCTGCCCCTCCGGTGTCTCCAATACCGCCGACACCGGTCCTTCCGAGGACCTCACCCCCGTTGACACCACCGATGCCCCCAGGTCCGCGGAGGCACCCGTCTTAGTCAGTGCCGACATCCACGCCGTCATGCTGGGACTGTGGGCCTCAGGCCTCAGGTGCGTCATCGTCTACGCCCTTGCCCCCACTCTTGCCACCGTCGGCCCACTGGCCGTCGGCGCAGCCCTGGTCATCCAGGTCGCTGGCACCGCCGTGTGCCTCAGCGGCGCCCACTCACTGTGGGTGCGCCGTTACCGTGGGCGCCGCGCCTACGTCCTCATTGCAGCTCTCACCTGTCTGTGCACCCTGACCGCGCTGCTGGCTCCCGCCGGGTTCTAGCCCTCTTCTCATGTAGTCCTGCCATGAACCCCACAGCCTCTCCCTTCCCCTCCCACCCCTCCCGAGTCTCCCGGGCGACGGCACTCGCCCATCGTTGGCTGTCGGCGTCAGCCGGACTGGTTCTGCTGGTCATCACTCTGAGCGGCGCGATCCTGCCGCATCAGAGCGAGATCATGCGCTCACTGAACCCGGCCGCCTACGCCCGCGATGCCGGCCCCGACCAGGCCTCGCTACCCCAGGCAGTCACAACGGTGGAGAGCACTCGTCCCGACGAGTCTGTCCTGTCCGCCATCCGGGTCGGCGATGTCATCGAGGTCAGGACCGTGCAGGCCACCTACACGGTCGCCCCCTCCAACAGCAGCGAGATCAGACAGGTCTCCACCACCCCGTCCTGGGTGGCCGCCCTGGACAACCTGCACCGCTGCCTCCTGTCCTGCCAGGGCCCCGGCCATGTGGATTGGATGTCCCAGGAGATCCCCCACACCCACTGGTGGGGCGGGCACCGAGGCCTGACCATTGGCGGCCTCCTGGTGGCCACCTCTGGCATAGTGTTGCTGGTTCTCACTATCAGCGGACTCAGGGTGTGGTGGCCTCTGCAGCGCTACCGACGCACCGCCCTGTCCGCCCGCTGGCGCCTCAAGCGCCCTTCAAGGGACACCGACCTGCTCAAGGCGGCCGGACTGGTCCTGCTCCCCCTGCTGTTCCTGTGGGGCTACTACGCAAGCGCCTTCAGCATCCATCCCACCCGACCTGACTCCCTCGCCTCCGCGGCACGGACTGAGAACGTGGCCGAAACCGGCAGCGCTCATGACCAGGACATCGGTCCACGTCGCGCCGTCGCAGCGGCGCAGGAGACGAGCGGGGGCTGGCCCGTCGCCCTGCTCCTCCCCGAGCCGGACGATCCGTCGTCGACCTACACGGTCTGGCTCTCCCAGGGAACACAGCGCCCCTACGGCCAGGCACGGGGCGACGTCGCAGTGCAGGTCGATCCCAGCACCGGGAGGACCGAGACCGCACCTGCCCCCTCCGGGAGCCGGGCACTCTGACTGATCAGCACCTTCTCGGCCCTCCCGACGCCCAGTCCAAGTCCCTTATGTGCCCGTTCCCACATCACAAGACGGACGGAGACCGGGCCTTTGGTCGCAGACAACCCGCAGGGAGGGGCACAATCGGACTCGTACGGCACCGGAATGAGCCGGCGCCCCTGACTCCAAGACAACGCGAGAAGGAACCAACGTGGCGCGCAGCATCTACATCGCCTCACCCAACGCCGGAACCGGGAAGTCAACGGTGGCCCTCGGGCTGGTCTCCTGCCTGACCAAGGTGGTCGCCAAGGTCGGCGTCTTCCGTCCCTTCGTGGAGAGCCGTGAGGGCGACGCCTTCCTCACCCTCCTGCTGAACCGTGCCGGCTCCACCACGCCCGCCGAGCAGTGCGTCGGCGCGACCTGGGACGAGTTCCACGCCGACCCCGAGGAGGCCCTGGCACGCATCGTCGACGCCTACCGGGCCATGGCGCGCGAGCACGACGTCGTCATCATCGACGGCTCGGACTTCACCGACGTCGCAGGCAATCCCGAGCTGGCCCTCAACGCCCAGGTGGCCGCCAACATCGGCGTGCCGGTCCTGCTGGTGGTCTCCGGCCAGCACGACGTGGAGGACGTCGTCGGGTCCGTCGAGGTCTCCATGGCTGAGATCGCCGACAACCACGCCCGCACCGTCGCGGTCGTGGCCAATAAGTGCCGTCCTGAGACCCGTCAAAGCGTCACCGAGGCCCTGGCCGCGATCGAGGGCATCACCTCCACCACGCTGCCCGAGGTGCCCCTCCTGGCCGCTCCGGCGGTCCGCGAGGTACTGAGCGCCGTCGAGGGCACGCTTATCGCCGGCGACGAGACCTTGCTGGACCGCGAGGCCGAGTCCGTCCTCGTGTGCGCCATGGATGTTTCCCACGTCCTGGAGCGCCTGACCGCGGGGCAGCTCGCCATCGTGCCGGCAGACCGCTCCGCCATGCTCATCTCGCTCATGGCGGCCCAGGCCTCCTCCAGCTTCCCGATCCTGTCCGGCCTCGTCCTCAACGGCGGCTTCGAGGTGGCGCCCCACGCGCTGCGCCTCCTGGAGGGCCTGGACGTCAACATCCCGGTCATGACCTCCCCGCTGGACACCTTCACCGCGGCCTCGGCAGCCGGCTCCCTCCAGGGCCTGCTCGCCCACGGCTCGGAGCGCAAGATTGACGTCGCCGTGACCACTTTCGAGCAGGAGGCCGACGTCGACGCCCTCCTGTCCGCCCTGGAGGTCGAGCCCTCCGAGGTCGTCACCCCCATCATGTTCCAGGCCGAACTGGTGGAGCGCTCACGCACCAACCGCAGGACGATCGTCCTGCCCGAGCCCGACGACGACCGGGTCCTGCGGGCTGCCGACGCCATCCTGCGCCGCGGCATCGCCGACCTGGTACTGCTGGGCGACGAGACCACGGTGCGCGCCCGCGCCACCGAGCTGGGCCTGGACATTGCCGCCGCCCGGGTCATCGCCACCAACGACCCCGAGCTGCTGGAGAAGTACGCCGAGGAGTTCGCCCGCCTGCGCGCCAAGAAGGGCGTCACCCTGGAGCAGGCCCGCGAGAAGGTCCAGGACGTGTCCTACTTCGGCACGATGATGGTCCACATGGGCGACGCCGACGGCATGGTCTCCGGCGCGGCCCACACCACGGCCCACACGATCGTCCCGTCCTTCCAGATCATCAAGACCAAGCCGGGGACCTCGATCGTCTCCTCGGTCTTCCTCATGCTCCTGCAGGACCGGGTGCTCGTCTACGGCGACTGCGCCGTCAACCCCGAGCCCAACGCCGCCGAGCTGGCCGATATCGCCATCTCCTCGGCCGCCACCGCCCGTCAGTTCGGTGTCGAACCGCGCGTGGCGATGCTGTCCTTCTCCACCGGGACCTCCGGCAAGGGCGCGGACGTGGACAAGGTCCGTGAGGCCACCGAGCTGGTGCGGGCCAAGGAGCCCGACCTCGCCGTCGAGGGCCCCATCCAGTACGACGCCGCCATCGACCCGACCGTGGCCGCCAAGAAGGCCCCCGACTCGCTCGTGGCCGGGCGGGCCAACGTCTTCATCTTCCCGGACCTGTCCAGCGGCAACATCGGCTACAAGGCGGTCCAGCGCTCCTCGGGCGCCATCGCCATCGGCCCGGTCCTCCAGGGCCTCAACAAGCCGGTCAACGACCTCTCGCGCGGCGCCCTGGTGGAGGACATCATCAACACCGTCGCCATCACCGCCGTCCAGGCCCAGGGCTGAGACCTCTGAGCGGCGTGGGGCCGGGCTGTCCAGCCTCTGGGTGGGCCCGGCCCCACGGCACCAGATCTCAGCCAAAATCCCCGTCAGTCATCCAGTCATCCCCACGTTCATCCCATATCGTTCTTGAAAGGCACCCCGTGACTCAGCGCACCGTCCTCGTTATCAACTCCGGCTCCTCCTCCATCAAGTATCAGCTGGTGGACCCCGACTCTGGAGCCTCGCTCGCCTCCGGCCTGGTGGAGCGCATCGGCGAGGAAACCGGCGCCATCACGCACAAGCACGGCGAGGAGCGCACCGAGATCACCGAGCCGGTCCCCGACCACGGCTTCGGCCTGTCCGAGGTGCTGCGCCTGTTCGAGGAGCAGGGCCCATCGCTGGCCGACGCCCACATCGTGGCCGTGGGTCACCGCGTCGTCCAGGGCGGGCGCTACTTCTCCGGCCCGGCCCTCATCGACGACGACGTCGTGGCCCGTATCGAGCAGCTCGTGCCGCTGGGCCCGCTGCACAACCCCGCCCACCTCAAGGGCATCGAGGTGGGCCGCCGGCTCCTGTCCGACGTGCCGCACGTGGCCGTCTTTGACACCGCCTTCTTCCAGGACCTGCCTGAGGAGGCCGCCCGCTACGCGCTGGACCGCGAGGTCGCCGACACCTACTCCATCCGCCGCTACGGGGCTCACGGCACCAGCCACCAGTTCGTCTCCGGGGCGGTCTCCGAGCTCCTGGGACGCGACGACCTCAAGCAGGTCGTCCTGCACCTGGGCAACGGGGCCTCGGCCTCGGCGGTCGTGGCCGGGCACGCCGTGGACACCTCCATGGGGCTGACGCCGCTGGAGGGGCTGGTCATGGGCGGGCGCACCGGCGACATCGACCCGGCCGCCGTCTTCCACCTGGCGCGCGTGGCGGGTATGTCGATCGACGAGATCGATCACCTGTTCAACCGCGGCTCCGGTATGAAGGGCCTGGCCGGGGACAACGACATGCGCGAGGTGTGGAAGCGCATCGGTGCCGGCGAGCAGGAGGCCCGTGAGGCCATGGACATCTACCTGCACCGCCTTGTGAAGTACGTGGGCGCCTACACCGCCGTCATGAGAGGCCTGGACGCACTGACCTTCACCGCAGGTATCGGCGAGAACGACGCGAACCTGCGCCGCGAGCTCGGCGAGCGCCTGGGCTTCATGGGCGTGGAGATCGACCCCGAGCTCAACGCCGCCCGCTCCGACGACGCCCGCGTCATCTCCACCCCGGACTCGAAGGTCACGGTGCTCGTCGTCCCCACCAACGAGGAGCTGGCCATCGCCCGCCAGTCGCTCACCCTCATCTGAGGGCCTCTCAGACTCCGAGCGGGGCTGACGTCGGACCCGCCCGGACCCGCACATCATGACGCGGTGCCGCATCCACCCCTCCGAGGAGCTGGAAGCGGCACCGCGTTCGTCCCCCGAGGGGGACAAATAGGATAAGAGTGGTGCGCTCATAGGATTCCAACCGGTTACATGGGTTCATGAGCATCGCACCCCCGGTTGTGACACCGAGCTCCCCGTCGACGGCCACTGCACCCGCGCCGCCCACCATCTCCTTCCCTGAGCAGGAGGTAGCGACTAGCAGTCCTGCCACAGACACCGTCCCGATCTCCCCCTTCCCACAACCTCCGGTCACCTCATCACCTCCCGGCCCACGTCTCGTGGCCCCCACCGCCCCTGAGGCCCTCCCTACCCCGGTCGGAGAACTCGCGGTGACCACCGACGGCCTGACCCGCTCCTACGAGGGCATCAAGGTCGTCGACGGGTTGAACCTGCGGGTGCCCACCGGAGGCGTCTACGGGCTCCTCGGCCCCAACGGCGCCGGCAAGTCCACCACGATGAGGCTCCTGCTGGGACTGATCCGCCCGACGTCGGGCCACATGAGCGTTCTGGGCCACCCCGTCAGCGTCCACCGCCACCTCCCGCCGGGATCCATCGGCTCTCTCATCGAGGATGCCTCCTACTACCCGAGACTGTCCGGCAGGGAGAACCTCGCCATGATGGCCTCCTACCTGGGGCTGGAGCGCAGCCGTGTCGAGTACGCCCTGGATGCCGTTCGCATGCACGGCCAGGAGAACATGCAGGTCCGCCGCTGCTCGATGGGGATGAAGCGGCGCCTTGGACTGGCCATGGCGCTTCTGACCGACCCGCCTCTCATACTGTTGGACGAGCCCACCAACGGGCTCGACCCTGACACTGCTGCAGAGATCCGTCAGCTCATCGTCAGCCTGGCCAGGCAGAGGGGCATGACGGTTGTTGTCTCCTCCCACGCCCTGTCAGAGATCGAGCAGATGGCCGACACTGTTGGCATCCTCTGCGCCGGGAGCCTGCGCTACCAGGGCCCTCTGTCCGGGCTGGACAGTGACGGCGTTCTTGAGATGGTGGTCTCCGCACCCACGGCCGTCTCCACCCTTCTGACCTCCCTCGGAATGGTCCACGAGGTGCGCGACAACGTGGTGCGCACCGCCATGCTGCCCGACAACGACGTCGGCGACCTCGTCACCGGCATCGTCACCTCGGGCACGACCGTCTACAGGGTCCAGACCATGCGCAGGACCCGGGAGCAGGCCTTCCTGGAGCTGATCACCCCCGGCCGCACTCCCCCGCCGTTCACAGCTGCCCACAGCACGCCGCCGCCCTAATTCTGCCCGGTAAGGACGGCCACGTTGGCGCGGCGGTCCCAGGGCCTGGACCCTCGTCACCCGCGCCATTATTATCCATAAGGACGATTTGTGATGAGTACCGTCGCTACATCCACACCCCCAGCTCCGAGTCGCGTCATGTCTCCGACACCCCTCTCCACTTCCAACCTTCCGACGTCGACACGCCCAGCCGACCGCACGGCCTGGACGCCGGCTGCTGCACGTCTTCGGGCCTCGGTGCGCGCCGCCTGGTACTGGGAGAACCGCAAGGCCCCCAACCGGTGGTACTGGGGCGCGGTCACGGCCTTGTGCACACTGTCGTCACTGTCCGGCTACCTGCAGTACCGGACCTACCAGAACGAGCTCCAGCCTCAGGGCATCACCTGGGACGCCCTCTGGCCCCACTCCACCCTCCCGCTCTCCATGTGGCTCCTGCCGCTTGTCCTGAGCGTCTTCGCGGCGCAGATCGCCGCTGGCGAGCGCCAAGGGGACGGCTGGCGGCGGATGAGAGCCAACCATCTGGAGACGATCATGATCGTGGGCAAGCTTCTCCACGGGCTGCAGGTGGCGGTCGCCACCACTGCGATCCTCGTTCTGACCACGGCTATCACAGGCCTCCTCGCCGGCTTCAGCCTGCTGGGCCTGGCCGCCTACCTGCCTCGATTCGGCACCACCGTGCTGGGGATATGGGTCATCCTGACCTTCATCACCTGGCTGGGAGTCCTCATGAGGTCCTTCACCACCACGATTATCACTGCGGTTCTGGGGACGATCGCGGGAACGGCGATGCTTCTGACGGCCCACCCACTGAGCGTCCTCATTCCCATGACCGCACTGCCCCGAGCGACCGCGCCCCTGGATCCTGGAGCCATGACCTCGCCGGGATCAGCCGCCATCGATGGGCTCGTCTGTCTGATGTGGGTGGCTGCCCTCGCCCTTGCTCTGCTCCAGACGGTCAGACGGCGGTGAGATGACAGTGAGACCGACCACTGCGACCGACAGTGAGACACCAGTCATGAGCGGCACGTCCATCGAACGGGTCTCCGAGGCCGGGCCCAGGGTTCCGCGCACGCGCCTGGACCGCATCGCCGAGTGGTACCGATCCAGCCCCGTGGGGACGTGGGGCATGGTTGTCATCAACGCCGTGCTCCAGGGCGCCGGCATCGTGCTCGCCTTTTCTCTCGGCTTCAACGTCCCCATGATCAAGTTCGTGCTCACCGCGGTGACCGGCCTATCCCTGATCTGGCGACGGCGCTGGCCTCTGGGGATCGTCATCGTCAACAACGTGGCCCTCATGATCAAGATGATCAAGAGCGACTCCGCAGAGTTCCTCCTGCCGCTACTGGTGGCGGTCTACACCCTGATCGCCATCGCGAGCGTCCGACAGCGGCTCCTGGGCATTGCCACCACCATGGTCTTCATGTTCATCCCCTATCTCGCGTCGATCAACGGACCACTGCCGGGGCTCATGAAGGAGAGGGTGCCGCTGTCGGACTTCATGCAGGAGGCCGGGTTTCTCATTGTCGTCGTCACCGTGGCGTCGATCACCCGATCACGTCGGGAGTCCCTGGAGCACGGGGACGCCCAGCTCGCCTCCCAGGCGGCCGAGCAGCAGCTCGTGGTGCAACGCGATGCCGCCCGGTACCAGGCCCGGGTGGCCGCCGAACTCCACGACTCCGTGGGCCACTCCCTCACCGCGATCATCGCCCTGTCCGAGGGGCTCCACGGTGCCAGCGGCAACCCGGACGTCGACGAGGCCATCGACCTGGTCAACTCCCTGGCCCGCGACGGACTGGCCGACACGCGGAGCGCAGTCGCCTCGCTGCAGTCCTCACCCGCCATTCTTGACGATGTCGGTTCTGGCACCTTGGCCGATTCGCGCCCGATGATCGCCTCGGGCGCACACGGCTGGGATCAGCTGGAGGACCTGCTGACCACCGTACGGGCGACCGGCATCAGTACGGCCCTCACCGAGACCGGCCGGCGTCCCAGCGACACCGCCATGGGGCGGGCACTCGGGGAACTCGTCTACATCGTTGTCCGGGAGGCCCTCACCAACGTCATGCGGCATGCCGAGGGCGCCACGCGCGTCGTCATCGCCCTGGACCACACCGGCTCAGCCACTCGGATCACCGTGTCCGACGACGGGCAGGTGACGGCACAGGCCGACTCCTCTCAGGACTCCCACGAGCCGTCGACCGGTCACGGACTGACCAACCTGGCCTCCGTGATCCGCGAGCGCGGCGGTGCGTTCGACGTCGGCCCCAGCATCGCCCCAGGAGCCGGAGGCTGGGTGCTGCGCGCCGTCGTTCCGGTCCACATACCCGATCTGGAGAAAGCATGACCTTCGTGTCCCTCTCCTCGCCGATGCCTCCGGAGTACCGGGCCCCGATCACGGTCATGATCGTCGATGACCAGAGGGCCACCCGCATGGGACTGTCCCTCATCATCAACCGGGCCGACGATCTGAAGGTCGTGGCCGAGGCCGCCCACGGACAGGACGCTCTTGACCGGCTCGCCGAACGGATTCAGGAACGCCGGCCGCTCCCCGACGTCATCCTCATGGACGTGCGCATGCCGGTTCTCAACGGAATCGATGCCACAGCGCGCATCACCCAGCTCTACCCCTCGATCCGGACGCTGGTGCTCACCACCTACGACCAGGACGAGTTCGCCTTCGGGGCCCTGTCCGCGGGTGCCTCGGGCTTCCTGCTCAAGGACACCCGCACGGCCCAGCTCCACCAGGCGCTGCGGGCGGTCAGCTCCGGGGACGCCATTCTGACCCCACGCATCACCCGAGAGCTGCTCAACCGGCACATGCTCAGCCCTATCGCCTCACCTCAGCAGCGCACGGCACGACGGCGCCTCGGCCGCCTCAGCCCGCGTGAGCGCGAGGTGGCCGAGCTGGTGGCCGAGGGGCTGACGAATGCGGAGATCGCCCAGCAACTCGTCCTGGCCCCGGACTCGGTTAAGAAGAACGTCACGCGGATCCTGACCAAGCTGGACCTGCGTGACCGGGTGCAGCTCGTCATCCTTATGCGCGATGCCCAGTCCTGAGCCGCAGCCGGGTCCTCAGGCCGCCGTCGCCAGCGCCGGGACGGGCTGCTCCGCCGGGGCCCGGTAGACGAGACGGGACTGGGCCAGGTAGTTGACGATGAAGAGCGTGGAGTCCACGAGCACCTTGGCCAGCCACAGGGGCGCCCCTGCCCCGGTGAGGACCGCAATACCGGCGTACGACGTCGCCGCGACCCCACCCTGGACAGCCGCGTAGCCGCCGGCCGAGCGCCAGAAGGTCTCCGGAGCAGCCCGGAACAGGCGCCGGTTGAGCAGGAAACCCAGGGTGCAGGAGACGACCCGGGCCCCGACGACGGCGTAGAGGACCGAGCCGGTCAGCGAGTTGAGGATGAGCACCAGGGCGTAGTCGATCGTCCAGCCGGAGAAGGACACGGCGGCGAAGAGGAAGACCGTCGGAATGCGAGAACGCAGGCTCGCCAACCGGTTCAGGATGGTGGGTCGGGAGAGGGGAAGGTCGGCCGATGCGGGGAGGGCGGGGCTCGTCGTCGTCATGGCGATAAGCCTGGCTGCAGGCCTTATGCCACCTGTTTGACGTGCCTGTGCTGTTCCTGTGAGGGTGTGCGGTGATGGTTCCGGGGAAGAGGCCTCCGGAGCCGCGACTCAGAACAGGGCGTCGGTCCGCGGCGCGCCGCCAGGAGCGCTCGACGGCGCCGCGTCCAAGACCGCGTCGGGTGCCGCTTCCTGTGCACGGCCTGCCCGGGTCCAGCCGGGTCCGGAGGGCACCGGGCGACCCTGTTGGTAGGCGGTCGCGGCGCCGCGGGCCCGGGAGTCGGCGGCCTCGTTCATGGGGTGGCCGACGTGCCCGCGCACCCACTCGAAGCGCACCGTGCGGCCCGCGAGCGCGGCGTCGAGGTCCTTGACGAGGTCGGCGTTGAGGACCGGCTTGCCGTCGGCCTTGCGCCAGCCGCGTTTCTTCCACCCGTGGCGCCACTTGGTCAGGGAGTTGATGACGTACTGGGAGTCGCACTGAATGAGGAGCTCCTCGCCGGCGAGTCCAGCGGCCTCGGTAGCCCGCAGGAGTTCCAGGACGGCGGTGAGCTCGCCGCGGTTGTTGGTCGAGCTCTCCCAGCCTCCGGCGGCCCAGCAGTCATCGTCCACGTACCAGGCCCAGCCGGCCGGTCCCGGGTTGCCCAGGGAGGATCCGTCTGCAGCTGCAATCAACGTCATGGAGGGCACTCTACCCATCACGAGCGCACCGACCGACCACCCATCCTCGTCCGTCTTCTCACGCCACAGACGGCCACCGTGGGCACACGTACCACTCAGCGAGCTCGTAAGATCTTCCCTGGCGGACAGCGTCCCGCAAAATCCCTGTTCAGGACCGATTATGCTAGCCTGCCGCGCGGGCATGAATGACCCTGCCCATTTGACACTTATCCCCTGAGAGGTACACCGATGTCCTCCACGCTGCATGTTCTGTCAGCTTCGTCGGCCTCGTCCGGCACGCTCATCGCCGCACGCTGGTACGACTACATCCCCATCGCGATCTACTTCGCCTTCGTCATCGGCGTCGGGCTCATCGCCCGCGCTAAGGCGGCCACGGCCGATGGCTTCCTCACCTCGGGCCGTTCCCTGCCGGCCTGGGTGACGGGTATCGCCTTCGTCTCGGCGAACCTGGGCGCCGTCGAGATCATGGGAATGTCCGCCAACGGCGCCGAGTACGGCATGCCGACCTTCCACTACTTCTGGATCGGCGCGGTCCCGGCCATGATCTTCCTGGGTCTGGTCATGATGCCCTTCTACTACGGCTCCAAGGTGCGCTCGGTGCCCGAGTTCATGCTCAAGCGCTACGGCACCGCCGCCCACCTGGTCAACGCGCTCAGCTTCGCCCTGGCCCAGCTGCTCATCGCCGGCATCAACCTGTACCTGCTGGGCAAGATCATGAACTGGCTGCTGGGCTGGCCCCTGTGGGTGGGGCTCATCGTGGCCGCCGTCATCGTCTTCTCCTACATCACCATGGGTGGGCTCTCCGCGGCGATCTACAACGAGGTCCTCCAGTTCTTCGTCATTGTGGCGGCCCTGCTGCCCCTGACCCTCATCGGCCTGCACCGCGTGGGCGGCTGGCACGGCCTGACCAGCAAGATCACCGAAGCCGCCATGGCCGCAGGTAAAGACCCGGCTCAGCAGCTGCACTCCTGGCCCGGCAACTCGATCTCCGGCTTCGACTCCAACCTGCTGTCCGTCGTCGGCCTGGTCTTCGGCCTGGGCTTCGTGCTGTCCTTCGGCTACTGGACGACGAACTTCGTCGAGGTGCAGCGGGCCATGGCCTCGGACTCGATCTCCTCGGCCCAGTCGACGCCGATCATCGGCACCTTCGTCAAGATGTTCGTTCCCTTCCTCGTCATCATCCCAGGCATGGTCGCCGGCGTCCTGGTCACGGAGATCCAGCGGCTCAAGTCCGGGGCCAACACGAGCTACCAGTACAACGACGCGGTTCTCTACCTCATGCGCGACCTGCTGCCCAACGGGCTGCTGGGCCTGGCGATCACAGGGCTGCTGGCCTCCTTCATGGCGGGGATGGCCGCGAACATCTCCGCCTTCAACACCGTGTGGGGCGTGGACATCTACCAGCACTATCTCAAGAAGGACGCCGACGACGCCCACTACCTCAAGGTCGGCAAGCTCTCGACCCTGACGGCCTCCGTGGTCGCGATCCTCACCGCATTCATCGCTGCGAGCTACCCCAACCTCATGGACTACCTCCAGATACTGTTCTCGATGTTCAACGCGCCGCTGTTCGCGACCTTCATCATCGGAATGTTCTGGAAGCGGGCCACGTCCCAGGCCGGTTGGACCGGGCTCGTCGGTGGCACCCTGGGCGCGCTGGGGGTCAACATCCTCATCTGGACTGAGCGCCTGGTCATGCCGGGGCAGGGCGGCGCCTTCCTGGCGGCGGGCGTGGCCTTCACGGTCGACGTCGTCATCACGGTGCTGGTCTCCATGGTCACCCGCCCCAAGCCCGACTCCGAGCTCAAGGGCTTCGTCTACGCCCTGACCCCCAAGAGTGAGCGCACCGACCCGTACCTGCACGAGCTGCCCTGGTACCGCCGTCCGATCCCGCTGGGGATCATCGCCGGCCTCATGGTCATCACGCTCAACAGCATCTTCCACTAGATCCGCCCGGACACACGAAGGAGAACACTCATGAGCAATCGTTCACTCACGGACATCCGGGCGGTCATCACCGGCGCACTGGGTCTCATCGGCCTCTACCTGGTGGTGTGCTCGGTCCTGTTCAACAGCGCCGACGAGATGAGCAAGACCGGAGGCATCAACGCCAACCTGTGGGCGGGCCTGGGCCTGCTCGCCATCGCCGCCGGTATGGGCCTGTGGTGGTGGATCAAGCCGAGCCCCTCTGGGGGCGAGCAGGACTGAGACTGGGCGGGGCCATGCTGAGTCCACACGAGACGGCCCCACCCGGTTCATAGTCGATCTGATCAACGGCGTCGTCGCGGCCCCAGGCCGCGACGACGCCGTGGCGCGATCCGCAACGGGCGCTTCCGAGTACCCCCAACGCGGACGGGGCGCACTCCGCAGGTGGAGCGCGCCCCGTTCGGTCGGACCTGTTCTCAGGCGTCCAGGTCGGTCTCCAGGAGAGTCTTGAGCTCCTCGAGAGCGGCATCGGCGCCGTCGGCGTCGGAGGCCAGGGTGACGACGTCGCCGAAGCCGGCGCCCAGTGTCATGACGCCGAGGATGGAGGAGGCGTCAACCGCAGCGCCACCCTCCTTGGCGATGGTGACCGGGACGCCCTTCTCGGCGACGGCCTTGACGAAGGTGGCGGCGGGACGGGCGTGCAGACCGACCTTGGAAGCGATGGTGGCGGTGACCTGGGCCATGTGAAAGCTCCTTGTGACATGTGGGGGCTAGCGGTGCAGGAACCGGATCATGCCCCCGCACCGGTTTCAGCAGCTCTACGGCTGCCGTCCCGGCTGAGACTACCCGAGATCACGGCTCTGTTGCACTGTTCCACCTCTCAAAAACACGGGTTGGCGTGGTGGGGCCCACTCAGGAACCGGCAGAGCCGGCATACGGGGACAGAACGACCTCGACCCGCTGGAGCTCCTTGACATCGGCGTAGCCGGTGGTGGCCAGGGTGCGGCGCAGGGCGCCCATGATGTTGAGAGTGCCGTCGGCGCGGTCGGAGGGACCATTGAGGATCTCGGCCATGGTGCCGACCGTGCCCACGTGGCTGCGGAAGCCCCGCGGCAGGCGCTCGTGGCGGGCCTCGGCTCCCCAGTGGTAGCCGCCGCCGGGGGCCTCCTGGGCGCGGGCGAGGGCGGCACCGAGCATGACGGCGTCGGCGCCGCAGGCGATGGCCTTGACGACGTCGCCTGAGTTGCCGACCGAACCGTCTGCGATGACGTGGACGTAGCGGCCACCGGACTCGTCGAGGTAGTCGCGCCGGGCCCCGGCGACGTCGGCCACAGCCGTGGCCATGGGCATGTGCAGCCCCAGAACCTGACGCACCGAGGAGGAAGCGCCGCCACCCTGCCCCACGAGGACCCCGGCTGCACCGGTGCGCATGAGATGAAGGGCAGCGGTGTAGGTGGTCACCCCGCCCACGACGACGGGCACGTCGAGCTCGTAGATGAAGCGCTTGAGGTTAAGGGGCTCGACCGCGCCGGAAACGTGCTCGGCCGATACGAAAGAGCCGCGAATGACCATGAGGTCCACACCCGCCTCGACCACCGTGCGCCAGTGCCTCTGGGTCTGGGCCGGGCTGAGACGCCCGGCGACGACGACGCCCGAGTCGCGTATCTGCGTGAGCCGCTCGGTGATGAGCTCGGGCTTCACCGGGGCGCGGTAGACCTCCTGCAGGACGCTGGTGGCCTGGGACGCGTCCGCCTGACGGATGCGCTCCAGGGCCTGGGTGGGGTCCTCGTAGCGGGTCCACAGGCCCTCCAGGTCCAGGACGCCGATACCGCCCAGACGCCCCACCATGATGGCGGTCTCAGGGCTCATGACCGAGTCCATGGGCGAGGCCATGACCGGAAGGTCCACGTGGTAGGCATCGATCTGCCAGCCCACGCGCACCTCGGAGGTGTCGCGGGTGCGGCGGGCCGGCACCAGGGCGATGTCGTCGAAGGAGTAGGCGCGCAGGGCGCGCTTGGAGCGTCCGATCTCGACCTCTGTGCTCATGGTCCGATCCTAGTGGGACCAGCCGATATCTACCGGAGCAGCCGGCGTGCATGACGACACCAATGCTGGGCGAGGCACGCAGGCAACCGCCATTGATGTCATACCCCGGTGGCATGCTGGGTTCATGAGCGCCCCGCCCCTCTCACCCGCGTCCGCCTCCACCACCGATCCCGCCTGGCCCTTCGGCCCGCTGCTCGGATTCGACACTGAGACCACTGGCGTGGATCCCGGCCGCGACCGCCTGGTCACGGCCGCGCTCGTCTGGAGGGCGGAGCGTCGGGCCGATGGAGTCCGGCAGCAGTCGGTGACCACCTGGCTCGCCGATCCCGGCGTGGAGATCCCCGAGGCCGCCTCCGCGGTGCACGGCGTGACCACCGAGCGGTCCCGATCCGAAGGCCGGCCGGTGGCGGAGGTGCTGGCAGAGGTGAGTGATCACCTGGTGGCGGCGATGACGGCCGGGACCCCAGTGATCGTCTTCAACGCCTCCTACGACCTGACCCTCATGGAGACCGAGCTCGCTCGCCACGGCCTGCCCACGATGCGCTCGCGCCTGGGACGCGAGCTAGGACCTATTGCCGACCCCCTGGTCCTGGACCGGGCCGTGGACCGCTACCGCAGGGGGAAGCGCCGCCTGGGCGACCTCTGCGAGGTCTACGGCGTGCACGTCGATGAGGACCTCCACACCGCGGAGGTGGATGTAGCCGCCACCCTCGACATCCTCGAGGCCCTGGCCACCGCCCACCCGCAGATCTCGGAGCTCGGCCCAGACGAGCTCGTGGCCTTCCAGGCCCAGGCCCACCGCACCTGGGCGGAGTCCTTCAACGAGTGGCTAGCGCGCAAGAACCCCTCGCGCAGTCCGGCCCAGACCGCCTGGCCTCTACCGGACTCGCCCATCTGCTGAGCCCCTGCGAACTCACCCGCCGTACAACCGGTAAGGGACTCCCAACGCAGGAAGCCGACCGGATCACTCCGGTCGGCTTCCTGCGCGACAGTGTCTGCTGGCGCCTCAGACGCCGTCGCGCCCGGTGTAGTTAGGGGCCTCGACGGTCATCTTGACGTCGTGGGGGTGGGACTCCTTGAGACCGGCGCTCGTGATCCGCACGAACTGCCCGCGCTCCTTGAGCTCGGGGATCGTGCGCGCGCCCACGTAGAACATGGACTGGTGCAGCCCGCCCATGAGCTGGTAGACGACGTCGCCCAGCGCCCCGGAGTAGGGAACCTGCCCCTCAATGCCCTCGGGGACGATCTTGGAGTCGGAGGAGACATCGGCCTGGAAGTAGCGGTCCTTGGAGTAGGAGGTGCGCCCGCGCGAGCTCATGGCCCCCAGCGACCCCATGCCGCGGTAGCGCTTCCACTGCTTGCCGTTGACGAAGACGAGGTCGCCGGGCGACTCCGTGCACCCGGCCAGGAGGGAGCCGAGCATGACCGTCTCCGCCCCGGCCACGAGGGCCTTGGCGATGTCGCCGGAGTACTGCAGGCCTCCGTCGGCGATGAGCGGGACCCCAGCGGGTTTGCAGGCCCGGGCGGCCTCGTAGATGGCCGTCACCTGCGGCACACCCACGCCGGCCACGACGCGAGTGGTGCAGATGGAGCCGGGCCCCACTCCGACCTTGACGGCGTCGACCCCGGCGTCGATGAGCGCCTGAGCGCCCTCACGGGTGGCGACGTTGCCGCCGATGACCTCGACGCCACTGAAGGCGGAGTCGGACTTGAGGCGGGAGATCATCTCCAGCGCCAGCTTGGCGCCGCCGTTGGCGGTGTCGACGATGAGGACATCCACGCCGGCCTCGGTCAGGGCACCGGCACGCTCCCAGGTGTCCCCCCAGTAGCCGACGGCGGCCCCCACCACGAGACGCCCCTCAGCGTCCTTGGTGGCGTTGGGGTACTGCTCGGTCTTGACAAAGTCCTTGACGGTGATGAGTCCGGTCAGGCGCCCCTCGGCATCCACGAGGGGCAGCTTCTCGATGCGGTGCTCGGCCAGGAGGGCCTTGGCGTCCTCCCGGGAGATGCCGGTCGCGCCGGTGACGAGGCGGTCCCGCGGCGTCATGCACTCGCGCACGGTCAGGCTCGCCCAGCGCTCCGTGGGGACGAAGCGCAGATCGCGGTTGGTGATGATCCCCTGAAGGTTGCCGCCCTCGTCGACGACCGGCAGGCCGGAGACCTTGTAGTGACCGCAGAGCTCGTCGAGCTGGGCGATGGTGGCGTCCGGTCCGACAGTCACCGGGTCGGTGACCATGCCGGACTCCGAGCGCTTGACGCGCCGCACCTGCTGAGCCTGCTCCTCGATAGACAGGTTGCGGTGGAGAATCCCGATCCCACCCTGTCGGGCCATGGCAATGGCCATCTCCGACTCGGTGACGGTGTCCATGGCGGCCGAGAGCAGCGGGGTGGCCAGTCTGATCCTCGGAGTCAGTCTGGAGGTCGTATCGACCTCGGAGGGGATGACGTCGGTCAGCCTGGGCAGCAGGAGCACGTCGTCGTAGGTGAGGCCGGTGGGGGCAAAGGCGTCAGGGTTGGTGATCGAGTCGCTCACAGGGTCATCGTAGGACGACCCGAGCGTCCCGTGCATATCCGCAGGACACCCGCCTGACAGTCCCGCCCCCCGAAGAGGAGCAGCCTACGTCCGGACCACGGAGGAGACATGACCCGCCGAGAGCCCTCCAGAGCCGGAACGACAACGTGACTTACACCCCAAAAATAAAGCAACAATGAATGCGGAACGTTTCAGAAAAAAGTGTTCCACATACACGCATCATTCACAAAACGTTTCTGCTATTCGAGCGCCACAATATGACACACGTTTCCAGATAGCCGGAACGCAAACGTCCAGCAAATCTGGAGAAAATTTCGTTGTGAGATAGAATGATTCTTCTTGATTAACGCACCGTGCGATCTTATCGTTACGTATAGCGCATCAAGTTCGGTGTGCCCGACCGCCATATCCAAAGGAGGGGAGGGAGGCAATGCACGACTCATCGCGTCTGCCCGGCCCGATCTCCACCCTCTGGGAGTGGCAGTACCGAGGGGCCTGCCTCGGCATGGATTCCTCGGTTTTCTTCCACCCCGAAGGAGAGAGAGGCGGTTCCCGTCGACGACGGGACGAACGAGCAAAGGCCATTTGTCAGGACTGCCCCGTCCTGGAGGAGTGCCGGGACCACGCCCTCAGCACTCGCGAGCCCTACGGCGTCTGGGGAGGCATGAGCGAGGAGGAGCGGCGTGCTTACTACGAGCAGCAAGCACGCCGTTTCGCCAACGAACCGGCCTGACGCTCCGCCCTGTTTCGGGGAATCGACAGCACAGACGTTCCCAACTCAACGTCCGGACAATTGTCCGGATACGGCGCAGACATGCAGCAGGCATATGTGCGCACATACGTTGAAGGGGAGGCACCTCGAGGTGCCTCCCCTTCAACACGCCGCGGCGCCGTGGGGCGCACGCGGTATCAGCGGATCACTTGGTGACAACCGCCAGGACGTCGCGGGCCGACAGGATGAGGTAGTCCTCACCGGCGTAGCTGACCTCGGTGCCCCCGTACTTGGAGTAGATGACGACATCGCCCTCGGCGACGTCGACCGGAACGCGATTGCCGGAGTCATCGACGCGGCCGGGGCCCACGGCCACGACCTTGCCCTCCTGGGGCTTCTCCTTGGCGGTGTCGGGGATGACCAGGCCGGATGCGGTGGTCTGCTCGGCCTCGAGGGTCTGGACGACGATGCGGTCCTCGAGCGGCTTGATGGAGATCGACATCGGAGACCTCCTCCTTCTCTTCAACGTGCAGTAGAACGGCTTGATCGCCCTCCCGAGGCGTACCCGACCGCCGTCGCGGGGGCCGGTCCGGCACGAAGCAGGAGTGCGAGTCGCAGAAGGCGCCCGCCTGCGTCCCAGGACCAGGGCGAGCACTCCGCTGCGCCTGACGGAGAATCTACGACGGCGTTAGCACTCAGTCAACGCGAGTGCCAAAGCGTGGCGGTGGTTTCGCCGTGGGCGTCAGCCCTCGTCAGCGCCGGTGCTCCCGCGTCCAGACGATCGCCTCGCCCACGCTCGTCTCACGACGTCCCAGGGTCGGGTCGCGCCTGGAGACGACGTCGGCAGCGGCCTTGATCGTGGCCAGGCGCTCACGCGTCCAGCTGACGGCCCAGCTGATGCGGTCGCGGCGAGCACGGGAGTCACCGACGCCATCGACGTCGACACCGACAGAGCGGCAGATGGCGACCGCCCGTGGCTCATGGAAGTCCTGAGTTACGAGCAGGGCGCGCTCGATCCCGAAGATCCTGCGGGCCCGCACGCAGGTGTCGTAGGTGTCGAAGCCCGCGTAGTCCAGGGCGATCGCCTGACTGGGGATCCCTTTGGAGGTGAGGTAGTCGCGCATGACGGTGGGCTCGTCGTACCCGACGCGCCGATTGTCCCCGGAGACCAGGATCGCCTCGACACGGCCGCTGGTGTAGAGGTCGGCGGCGGTGTCAAGACGGTAGGAGAGCCAGGGCGAGGGCTGCCCGTCTGCGTGAACGGCGGCACCCAGCACGATCGCCACCGGGGCGCCTGCTGTATCACTGTCCTCGCCGCTCTCACCGGCGACCTGGATGTGACCGGCACTGACGGTCCAGGCCCAGATGCCGGCCCCGACCGTGATGAGTCCCAGGACTCCGACGACGACCAGCGAGACCCGCACCAGACGGCGCAGAAGAGCCTTGCGACGGCTTGAGGCACGAGGAGTCTGCTGGGGATGGCTCCCGTCGTCGCCTCCACGGTCCGCAACGGCGTCGGCCCCACCGGTAGCACTGATACGTGCTTCCTCGTCGGCCATCAGCTCCAGGTCCTTCCGTCCGCTGCAGTCCGCCACCGCCGGGGTGCGGGGGCATTGGCTCACCACACTACCCACACGGCTGCCCCGGCAGCCGCCTACCGGCCCGGTAAAGGCGCCCTCCACGCGCCCACCCAGCGAACATCACGCGCATTGGCCGGTTCGCCATGGAATGATCTGGGGTGATGGCTGAGAACCACGTCGCGCTCCTTCTGACGCCCGAGGGCTGGGAGTTCCTGTCCTCCCTGCCCCATTACGACCCGGCCGAGGCCCTGTCACTGGGACGCTCCCTGCGCGAGGAGGGCCACTCCCCCGCCTTGGTGGCGGCCGCTCTGACCCAGCAGCGCCTGCGCGCCCGGGCAGCCGCCAAGTTCGGGCCCTTCGCCCAGCAGATGCTCTTCACCGCCGACGGTCTGGAGCAGGCCACCCGGTTGGCGGTCTCGGCCCATCACGCCGCCCGCTACGCGGCCGCCGGCGTGACGAAGGTGGCGGACCTGGGCTGCGGGATCGGCGGCGACGCCGTCGCGCTGGCCGGGCTCGACCTGCCGGTGCTTGCTGTCGACCACGACGAGGCCACGGCCGCCCTGGCCACCATCAACCTCATGCCCTTCCCCCACGCGAGCGTCGAGTACGCCGACGCCCTGGAGATCGACCTGGCCGAGCGCGGGGTGGATGCCGTCTTCGCCGACCCCGCCCGCCGCGCCGAGGGACGGCGCATCAGCGATCCCGAGCAGTGGTCACCGGCCCTGTCTCAGGTGCTCGCGCTGCGGGAGACCGTGCCCGCTCTCGGCGTCAAGGTCGCCCCCGGCATCAACCACACCGCGCTGCCGTCGGACTCCCACACGCAATGGGTGAGCGTGGACGGCGACGTGGTGGAGGCCGCCATCTGGTGCGGTCCGCTGGCACCGGAGGGTCCCGGGCGCTCCGCGCTGGTCCTGCACTCGGGGGCGAATGGCATCACCGCCCACACAATGGCCGACGACGTCACCGATCCTTCCGAACCGCCGGTTCAGGTCGATCCGATCACCTCTCCCGACGACCTGGGCAGCATCATCCACGTGCCCGACGGCGCCGCCATCCGGGCCGGGCTCGTCGCCCGCCTCTGCCAGACGCTGTCCGCCCGGCCGGTGGGACCACGGATCGGCTATCTCACGTCGGAGAACATGCCCGACACGGCGACCACGCCCTTCGTTCGTTCCTTCCGGCTCACTGAGGTTCTGCCGCTGCGGCTCAAGACCCTGCGGGCCAGAGCCCGCGAGCTGGGGGTGGGAAGTCTGGAGATCCTCAAGCGGGGGGTCGATGTCTCACCCGATGCGCTGCGCACCTCACTGAGGCTCAGCGGCCAGGAGGCCGAGACCTGGATCCTGACCCGCGTGGGAGACAAGGCCAAGGGCGTCGTCCTCGTCGTCGAGCCCATCGACAGCACACCATCGACTGACTCGTCATCCCACTGACCCGGCTGCGTGCCTTCCAGCGACTAGCCACCGAGACCACCTGCCACGACCCGTCAGGGACCGACGGAACCCGAGGAGACGACCAGGACATGCAGGACATGAACCAGAGCACCGCCCCCGCCCTGGCGGACTCGCAGCTGCCGCCGGCTCGCCGGCCCCAGTCCCTGCCCTTCGCCAGCTCAGCCCGGTCCACGCTGGGCGTGGAGTGGGAGCTGGCCCTCATCGACCGAGACAGCCTCGACCTGCGTCAGTGCGCCGAGGAGATCCTCCAGAAGGTGGGACCGGACCCGCACGTGCACGGCGAGATGATGCTCAACACCATCGAACTGGTCTCCGGAGCGCGCCGGACCGTGTCGGAGTGCGTGGAGGACATCGCGCTCGCCTTCGACCGGGTCCTTCCAGTCACCGACCCGCTGCGCGTGGACCTGGCCTCAGCCGGTACCCACCCCTTCGCGGATCCATTGGTGCAGAAGGTGACCAATGCCGAGCGCTACGCCCGTCTGGTGGACCGCACCCGGCTGTGGGGTCATCAGATGCTCATCTTCGGCACCCACGTGCACGTCGGGGTCGAGGACCGGGCCAAGGTCCTACCGATCCTCAAGGCCCTGCTCACGCGCACCGCTCACCTGCAGTGCCTGAGCGCCTCCTCTCCCTTCTGGGCCGGCGCGGACACGGGATACGCGGACAACCGGGCCATGATGTTCCAGCAGCTGCCCACCGCCGGCGCCCCCGAGCAGTTCAGCACCTGGGAACAGCTGGAGAGCTACACCGGGGACCTGGTGCACACCGGCGTCATCGAGGACTTCACCGAGATCCGCTGGGACGTGCGTCCCTCGCCACGACTGGGCACCATCGAGATACGGGCGTGCGACGCCGCCACGAACCTCACCGAGCTGGCCGGAATCGCGGCGCTGACCCAGTGCCTCGTGGAGTCCTTCTCCCGCACCCTGGACCGGGGCGAGGATCTCGACGCGATGCCAGACTGGTACGTCGCCGAGAACAAGTGGCGCTCGGCCCGCTACGGCATGGACGCGATCCTCATCGTCAACTCAGCCGGCGAGGAGGAGCTGGTGGGCGACACGGTGGAGCGGATGCTCACCGAGCTCACGCCAGTCGCCGAGGACCTGGGCTGCGCCGCCGAGCTGGACTCCGTGCGCGCCACCCTGGAGACAGGGGCCTCCTACCAGCGCCAGATCGCCGCCGTCAGAGCCTACGACGGACAGAGGGAGGCGGCCGTCAGGCTGCTGCTGGCCGAGGCCCGTGCCGGCAGGCCCCTGCGTCCCACCGAGGTGCTGTCGCTGGCGGCCAGGTCCTGACGAGTCCCCCGAGGCACGCCTCGCTTTTCTACACGAGAGCCCAGCCGCGGGCGCGGGTGCGCTGCTCCCAGAAGCTCCGGTAGGGGCCCTCCACCTCCACAAGGTCCTCGTGCCGTCCGCGCTGGGCGACGTGCCCGGCGTCGTCGAGAACGATCACCTGGTCGGCGGCGGCGATCGTCTCGAGCTTGTGGGCGATGACGATGAGTGTCGAGGTGCGTCGCAGCTCCTCCATGGCGGCCACGATGTTGGCCTCGTTCTCCGCGTCCAGGGCGCTGGTGGCCTCGTCGAGCAGAACGATCGGCGCACGTTTGAGCAGTGCCCGGGCGATGGAGACGCGCTGGCGCTCGCCCCCGGACAGGGCACGCCCACCCTCTCCCACACGGGTGTCCCAGCCGTGTGGCAGCCGTTCGACGATCTCAGTGACGCCGGCCAGGTCCGCTGCCCAGCGAATCTGCTCGTCATCGGCCACCGGGTTGCCGATGCGGATATTGGCGGCCAGGGTGTCGTCGAAGAGGTAGACGTCCTGGAACACCATGGAGAGCTGCTCCATGAGCTGGGCGGTCGGCATGTCGCGCACGTCCGTGCCGCCCACCCGCACCGTTCCCGAGTCGACGTCCCAGAAGCGGGCCAGGAGCCGCGCGATAGTCGTCTTGCCGCTGCCGGAGGGCCCCACGATCGCGCACATGCTGCGCGCCGGGACGTCCAGCGACACCCCATCCAGCACGGGCACGTCGGTCCGGTAGCCGAAGACGACGTCATCGAGTCCAACGGCGCCGGGGTCGGGCAGGTCGGTGCGGCCCTCGGGCTCGGCCATGAGCTCGGCATCCATGACGGCATCGAGGTGGTTCATCATCTGGCGACGTTCCTCCATGCCCATGACGTTGGCGCCGATCTCATCAATCATGGTGGTGAAGCGCAGGCACATGCCGATAATGGCCACGGCCACGAGCGGTTCCATGGTGCCACCGACGGCTCGCGAGGCCGTCAGGGTGATCAGGGCGACGATGATGACCTGACTGAGGGCACCATTGACGATGTTGCCCGCGGTCTCCCACCACAGGGCGCGTCCGGAGGCCCGGGCACCGTCGTCGAAGGCCGCGGTCAGGCGGCTGTAGCCGGTGGCGGCCCGGCAGGAGCGCAGGGCGCCCTGGCATCGGGCGATCTCGACCACCCGGGTGGCGAGCTCGCGCTCGGCGGGCTCGGAGATCGACTTTCCGTGGTCCAGCAGGCGGCGTGCGATACGGACGAACCCGGCGAGCACTGGCGCTGCGACCGTCAGCAGGAGGCCCAGGCGCCAGTCCCATGCCCACGAACCCGCCCAGACGACGACGCAGGCCGCAGTCGTGGAGGTGAGCCTGTACATGAAGTGGGCGGCGGACTCTCCCAGCGACACCATCTCCTGACTGACGGCCCGGGACAGGGTTCCAGCGGAGTCGGAGGTGAACCAGCGCAGCGGGAGGCGAGCTATCTGGTCACCGACCGCGTGGTGGACATCGTGCATGAAGCCGAGCGCCCCGGACATGCCCTTGCGCTGTCCCTGGAACTCCAGCGCGGCCGCCCCGATGCCGAGGACGATCAGAATGAGGAGCCAGTTCCCGAAGGACAGGCCCCAGCGGGGCGCACCGGAACCCAGAGACACCGTTGCGGGCAGGAGTACCAGAAGCGCCAGCCCCACCGTGATCCCATTGGCCGCCGCCAGGATGAGGCAGCTGCGCGTCCGCCGCCAGGAGGACTCGACCATGAGCCGGTGGAAGCGGGCCAGCAGCGAGCGCGTGCTGCGCGGGGAACCCGTACCGGCCGGCCCCCGGGTCACGGTGACGTCATCCGCCTCGTCCTCGGCACGAACCGAGTCGGGGCTGAGAGCCGGCGAGCTCGTAGAGCTCTTGGCGGTCTTCTCCGTGACCGGGGTCTCGACGTCGTCGAGCTCACCGGTCTGCCGCAGAAGAGCACGGTAGTGGGGCTCATCCAGCAGGTCGTCGTGGCTGCCGCAGGCCACGATGCGGCCACGGTCCATGACGGCGATGCGGTGGGCACCACGCACTGCGGCTGGACGGTGGGCGATGACCAGGACGGTGCGATCCTCCACCAGGGCGCTCAGAGCCTCCTGGATCTCAGCCTCGGACTCGGGGTCGGCCATGGCGGTGGCCTCGTCGAGCAGGATGACGGGGGTGTTCAGCAGGATGGCGCGGGCGATGGCGATGCGCTGCTCCTGCCCGCCAGACAGACCCGTGTCCTGTCCCAGAACGGTGTCGTAGCCGTCCGGCAGGGCCATGATCTCCTCGTCGATGCGGGCGACCCGGGCGGCGGCGCGCACCTGCTCCAGGTCGGCGTCGGGGCGCCCGAGCGAGATGTTCTCCCGCACTGTGGTGCCCAGCAGCTGGGCGTCCTGGAGGATGAAGGAGACGGTGGAGTACAGGGTGTCCTCATCCATGTCGCGCAGGTCCACCCCGCCGATGCGCACGGCTCCCGCGTCGGGGTCAGCGAAGCGGGCGATGAGGGTGGCCAGCGTCGACTTGCCCGAGCCGGAGGGGCCAAGCAGAGCGGTGACGGTTCCGGGTTCCAGAATGAGGGAGGCGTCGTCGACGGCGAGGGTGTCCCCGTAGGAGAAAGAGACATGCTCGATCTCCACCCTCGCCGACTGGGGCCGCTCCGGAGAGTCCGATATGGGCAGCACGGGGGTGTCGAGGACCTCGCACAGGCGCAGCGCCGCCGCTCCGGCCAGTTGGTAGGACCAGGAGATCGACGCGACGGTGGTGAGAGCACCGGGGAGGACCAGGGCGATGAGGGTGGTGGTCAGGACCTGGGGAAGGGTGACCGTCCCGGCATGCATGAGCAGCGCCCCTCCACCGAGATTGACCAGGAGCAGCACCGGGATCGACACCCAGGTGAAGGACAGGCAGGCGACGGTCACCAGGGGCATCGCCCAGGCCCGGTAGAAGGAGGAGAACTCGTCGGCCGCAGTGAGGTAGGCCGAGTGGGCGCGCCCGACGCGACCGAAGGCCTTGACCACGCCGATACCGGAGACGAACTCGACCATGCTGGAGGAGACCGCGGCCAGCTTGCGGTCCATCTCGACGGTCTTCTCATTCATGCCCCGTAGGGACGCGGAGTAGGTCAGCACGTAGAGGATGAGCGTGGACAAGGCCAGCAGGGCCAGGCGCCAGTCGATCCAGAAGGCGCAGATGAGAAGCGCCAAGGGAGTGACGATGGCGTTGAGACGCTCGACGGGGCCGTGGGCGATGACCGTGTGCACGGTGGTCGTGTCGTCCTGGACGGCCTTGCGGATACGTCCGGAGGTGGATTCGGTGAACCAGGCCAGTGGGGCGTGGGAGATGCGCTCGACGATGTCACGGCGCAGCCGGTCCCGCAGGGAGAGGTCGGCCAGATGGGTGATGAGCAGCGCCATGAAGTACAGGAGCAATCGTGCGGAGTAGGCGCTCACAAGCACCATGACGGCACTGTGCACGCGCTGCGAGTCGGGGCTCACGCCCGCCCGGTAGGCGTCCAGGAGAATGTCACCGAGCTGGACCAGCGCGATATAGGGCGCAACTGCGAGGACCGCGGAGAGAAGGACGAGAACCTGCCCGATCCGCAGCCTGATACGGATGGGGGCACCCAGGCGGGCGATGGCGGCCTGTCCCTCACGGGAGCGCTGGGCATTGCCCCCCGTTCCCGTCTGTGCGCTCGCTTCCGGACCGCCAGAGTCGGCAGGGTGGGATTCGGCGGCGCGCTCGACCGTAGGGGCCGGCTCAGCGAGCAGTGACTGGGACGTCACGGGCTGAGATGTCGACGGCGGGGCCGACGGCGTTGTCTGCTTGCTCATCAGGAGCCTCCATCCAGTGCCAGATCTAATACTGAAAGGCCTTCAGTCCTGGTTAAGGTGCACCTTACTCGCTCTGCTGAACCACGGGCAACCATTCTGTGAACGCATTACGGTTGGACCATGACACGACTGGGCAAGCCCACGGGCCCACGGCCCGGGTTCACGCGCGACGACGTGGTTGAGGCTGCGCTCGGGCTCGGCATCGCGGAGTTCACGCTCACCGCCGTGGCCAAGCGGATGGGCGTGGCGGTCTCCGGGCTGTACCGGACGATCTCCTCGCGTGAGGACCTCCTGGCCGCCTGCCTGGAACGGATCGCCGCGCAGGTCGACGTCCCCCGTTCCGAGGACAACTGGCCTGACGCGGTGCGAGCTCATGTCGAGTCCGTCTGGGGAATGCTTGAGGACTATCCCGGTCTGGCCGGTGTCATCATGAGGGTGCCCTGGGCGCATCAGCTCTTCGCCGGGCCAGTGTCCCAGGCGTGTCAGGTCCTGGTCGACGGAGGACTGGGGGCCGAGGAGGCCGGAGTGGTTCTGGACTTTGTGGGCGACACTGTCATCTCCACGCATGCACAGATCGAGATCATGCGCTCCCCCGTCGGACGCTCCGGGCTGCCCGCACCGACTGCAGGGCAGGAACCGGAACCGAGCGCCTTCTCCTCTGGCCGAGACGACTCCACGGGACTGGAGGAGGCGAGTCGGCTCGCGGCTACCAAGCGGGCACCGGATCTGCCGGAGGCGCTGACTCCGAACGAGAGCTGGCTGGACCGGGGCGGCCTGGACCGCAAGATCGAGATCATCATCCGGGGCGTCGCCGCCGGCCTCGACCTGAACGCGCCGGAGCCGGCTTCAGTGAATGTCAGCTGGCGTCAGTGAGCGATACTGACATCCAGCGGCATTCCTGAGTCTGGGGCGAAGCCCATGGGGCTGGGGGCCACGCCGGCGCGCACGGCCGCTGAGCCCAGGGCGGCGATCTGAGCGCCGTTGTCGGTGCAGAAGCGCAGCGGCGGCAGGCGCAGGGTGATACCGGCGGCCTCGCAGCGCTCGGCGGCCAGGGAGCGCAGGCGGGAGTTGGCGGAGTAGCCGCCTCCGACGACGAGCGTGTCGCAGCCGGTATCCAGGCAGGCCTGGACCGCCTTGGCCGTCAGGGAGTCGTTGACGGCCTCGGAGAAGGCGGCGCAGACGTCAGCACTGGGGACCTCCTGGCCGGCGTCCTCCAGCGACTCGACGTAGCGGGCCACCGCGGTCTTGAGCCCGGAGAAGGAGAAGTCGTAGCGGTGACGCTCCTTGTCCTTACCGGCGGCCAGCCCCCGAGGGAAGCGGATGGCCGTGCGGTCCCCCTCCTGGGAGAGCCGGTCCACGTGCGGGCCGCCGGGGTAGGGAAGCCCCAGGAGCCTGCCGACCTTGTCAAAGGCCTCTCCCGCAGCGTCGTCGAGAGTGCCACCGAGCTCGACGACGTCGGTGGCGATGTCCCGGATGCTCAGGAGATTGGAGTGCCCGCCGGAGACGATGAGGCCGATGAACCGCTCGGGCAGGGGGCCGTCAACCAGCTCGTCGACCGCCAGGTGCCCGATGACATGGTTGACGCCGTAGATCGGCCTGTCCAGGCTCGCGGCCAGCGCCTTGGCGGCGGAGATGCCGACGGTCAGGGAGCCGATGAGTCCCGGACCGGCGCACACGGCGACGGCGTCGACCTCACTCAGGTCGACGCCGGCCCTATCCAGAGCGGCGTCGAGGGTGGGCAGGAAGGACTCCAGGTGGGCTCGCGAGGCGATCTCGGGGATGATCCCGCCGAAGCGCGCGTACTGGTCCATGGAGGTGGCGGTGACGTCGGCGAGGAGCTCGCGGCCGCGCACAAGGGCCACGCCGGTCTCGTCGCAGGTGGACTCGATGCCGAGGATGAGGGGGTCACTCACAAGCCCACAGCCTATCGCTTGCCGATGCAGGCGACGGACAAGGCCAGACGAAGCGGGCACGGGCCGCGAGGCCGCCGTCACCGCTACCGTTGGGATGAGCCGACCGGGATGCGGTACAGGTGAGACGAATGAGGAGGCACTGCAATGACCGAGCCCGACAACCCGGGCCTTGTGGTGGGCGACGACGGCCTGGCCAGACCGGCCTGGGCGACCAGCGACCCGTTGCTGCGCGAGTACTACGACACTGAGTGGGGCATGCCGGTGCGCGACGAGCGGGGCGTCTTCGAGCGGCTGAGTCTGGAGGCCTTCCAGTCGGGCCTGTCCTGGGCCACGATCCTGCGCAAGCGACCGGCCTTTCGCCAGGCCTTCGTGGATTTCGATCCCAAGGCGGTGGCCGGCTTCGGGGAGGCGGACGTGGACCGACTGCTGGGCGATGCCACGATCGTGCGCAACCGGGCCAAGATCCTGGCCACCATCACCAATGCTCGCGCGACGCTGCGCCTTCGGGAGGCGAGTGACGTCGACGGCGGTCTGGCAGGCCTCGTGTGGTCGTTCCAGCCGGAGGCCACTCCGCGGCCGCACCGGCTCGCGGACATCCCCGCTCAGTCGCCTCAGTCAGCGGCCCTGTCCCGCGAGCTCAAGCGCCGAGGTTTCCGCTTCGTCGGTCCGACGACGATGCACGCCCTCATGGAGGCGATCGGGATCATCGACACCCACCTGGTCGGCTCCCACCGCCGCGGCACCTCCGGGGTGTGGGCATAGCCCAGCCTATGCCGCCTCCTTCGTTGATACCCTGGACGACACTTGCATCCGTGTTTCCTTCTCCTTCCATCGGTCTCACCTCAGGAGGCACCGTGACCGTTCAGCTGCTGTCGTTGTCGGACAGCTCCACCGAGGAACCGGTGCCCCTGGCCCGGGCAGAGGCGGTCCTGTGCGACATGGACGGCACGCTGGTGGACTCCTCGGCTGTCGTAGAGTCGATGTGGAGCTCCTTCGCCCGTGATTACGGCATGAGTGAGCGATTCGACGAGATCATGGCCTACTCCCCCGGCCGCACCGGCATCGACACGATCCGCCGGTTCCTGCCGGACCTGGCGGCGGAGGAGCAGGACGCCATCCACGAGCGCTTCGCCCGGGAGGAGATCGTGCGCACGGCGGGGAGGATGGCGGAGATCCCCGGCGCTGCGGCTCTGGTGACCGCACTCATCGAGGTCGGTGTTCCTCTGGCCCTGGTGACCTCTGCTCCGATTGAGCTCATGCGGGTGCGCATGGAGGAGGCCGGGGTCCCCATTCCCTCCGTCGTCGTCTCCGCTGAAGACGTCGAGCGCGGTAAGCCCGACCCCGACGCCTACCTCATGGCCGCCGAGCTCCTGGGAATGCCGATCGCCTCCTGCCTGGTGCTGGAGGATGCCGCCTCCGGTTATATCGCCGCCCAGCGCGCCGGCGCCCAGATCCTCCTCGTGGGCGACGGCGTCCCCGAGGCCGATCCGAGCACACCGCGGATCCCCGACTTCACCGGGGTCAGTGTCACCATCGACGGCTAGCGCCCGACGTCGAGCCGGGCATTCTTCGCGTGGCCCTACGGAATTTCTGTTGGTGTACGCGAAGAATGCCCTCTTCGCGGTTGGGTACCGGGCGGCGTGATCCTGGTACGCGCCGGTTTCCACAGACGGGTATCGACACCGCCAGTCCACAGAGCATCTGATGCCAGTTCTCACGTCTTGAGCTCAACCCTCGCGCTGGTAGGCATGACCACCGGCATCTGACCCTCATCCGGGCCGCGGTGGCCAAGGCCCACGGGGACCTGGTCCTGCTCGGCCCGTCGGCGGCCATGTGGCTCGGGCTCCCGCTGGTGGGCCGCATTCCGAGGCGGGTTCAGTGCCTCGGACGTCGCACGGATCGATCGAGCACCGCTCTTCTGCAACGTCGGGAGAGAACCGGGCTCGGCGCATTGGAAACGGTCAGAGGAGTCTTGGTGTCCAACGCCTCTGACACGGTCGTTGATCTGGCCCGGTGGGGTGGGCTCACCCAGTGCGTGTGCGCCATGGACGCCGCCCTGGCCGGCCGCCGGTGCACCCACGCCGAACTGACCGACGCCGTCGACCGCCTCCCCACCGGCGCCCGCGGCATCCGCAGCGCCCGCACCGCCGCCCACCTGGCCGACGAGAGCGCCGAGTCCCCCGGCGAGTCCGTTTCCCGCATCCGCATGTGGCAGGCCACCCTGCCCCAACCCGCCCTCCAGCACGAGGTCCGCATCGACGGCGAGCTCTACCGCCTCGACTTCCTCTGGCCCCACACCATGGTCGGAGGCGAGTTCGACGGCCGCATCAAGTACGCCAAGAACAGCTTCGGCAAGGACGCCGACGACACCGTCTGGGACGAGCGCCAGCGCGAGCTCGCCCTCATCCGCGCCGGATACGACGTCGCCCGCTGGACCTGGAAGGACGCCTGGCCCAACGACGCCCCCACCATGTGCCGCGAGCTCGCCCGCCACGGCATCCACCCCACCGGGGTGCGCTGGTAGAACCGGCAGAACCGGACACCGCTGGAACACCGCCGAGCCGGGCATTCTTCGCGTAGCCCTACAGAATTTCTGTTGGGGTACGCAAAGAATGCCCGGCTCGGCGTATGAGGCAGGTCAGAGGTCAGTGGGCGTGCTGGCCCTTCCACAGGGCATGACCGAGGTCCCGGTTGAGGCGTGAGATGACCTCGAGCGGCACCGACTTGGGGCACACGGCTGCGCACTCACCAATGTTGGTGCAGCCGCCGAAGCCCTCGGCGTCGTGCTGGTTGAGCATGCTCACCACGCGAGCCAGGCGCTCGGGCTGGCCCTGCGGCAGCAGACCCAGGTGCGAGATCTTCGCACCGGTGAACAGCATGGCCGAAGCGTTGGGGCAGGCCGCCACGCAGGCGCCGCAGCCGATGCAGGCGGCGGCCTCGAAGGCGGCGTCGGCCCTCTCCTTCTGCACGGGTACCGAGTGGGCCTCGGGGGCACCACCGGTGTTGACCGAGATGTAACCGCCGGCCTGGACGATGCGGTCCAAGGCGGAGCGGTCCACGATGAGGTCGCGCAGCACCGGGAACCCGGTGGAGCGCCACGGCTCAATCGTGATGGTGGAGCCGTCCTTGAAGGAGGGGTCCTCCGCCAGGTGGCGCATGTGCAGCTGGCAGGTGGTGGAGCGGATCGGCCCGTGGGCCTGCCCGTTGATGACCACGCCGCACTGACCGCAGATACCCTCGCGGCAGTCGGAGTCGAAGGCCACCGGCTCCTTGCCCTCGGCGAAGAGCTGCTCGTTGAGCAGGTCGAGGACCTCGAGGAAGCTCATGTGCTCCTCGATCCCGCTCATGGCGTACTCCTCGAAGTGGCCCTTCGAGTCCTGGTTCTTCTGGCGCCAGATCTTGAGCTTGATGTTCACTTGTAACTCCGCTGCTTGAGCTCGATGTCCTTGTAGACGAGGTCCTCCTTGTGGAGGATCGGCGGACGGTTCTCCCCGCCCCACTCCCAGGCGGCGACGTAGAGGAACTCGTCGTCATGCCGCAGGGCCTCACCCTCAGGCGTCTGGGACTCCGCCCGGAAATGGCCACCGCAGGACTCACGCCTGTGCAGGGCGTCGATGCACATGAGCTCGGCCAGCTCGAAGAAGTCCAGCAGCCGCCCGGCCTTCTCCAGGGCCTGGTTGAGCTCATCGGCCTGGCCCGTGATGCGGGCATCGCGCCAGAACTCCTCCTTGAGGGCCCGTATCTGCTTGATGGCGTCGCGCAGACCGGCGTCACGCCGCTCCATGCCGCAGTACTCCCACATGATGCGCCCCAGGGCCATGTGGAAGTCGTCCACGCTGCGGGTGCCGCGCAGGGCCATGAGGCGGGCGACGCGCTCCTCGACGGAGCGCTTGGCCTCGGCGATCTCCGGGGCGTTCGGGTCGACCTTGCCCAGGCGCAGCATGTCCGCCAGGTAGTCGTTCATGGTGTCGGGCAGGACGAAGTAGCCGTCGGCCAGGCCCTGCATGAGGGCGGAGGCCCCCAGGCGGTTGGCGCCGTGGTCGGAGAAGTTGGCCTCTCCGGCGATGTAGAGGCCCGGGACGTTGGACTCCAGGTCGTAGTCCACCCACAGACCACCCATCGTGTAGTGCACGGCGGGGTAGATGCGCATGGGGACCTCGTAGGGGTCGTCCCCGGTGATGCGCTGGTACATCTCGAACAGGTTGCCGTATCGGGCGGAGACGGCGTCCTTGCCCAGGCGGCCGATGGCCTCGGAGAAGTCCAGGTAGACACCGCGGCGCATCATCCGCTCGTTGCCGTTCGGGTCCCGCTCCTTGATGGCCGGCCCCACGCCACGGCCCTCGTCGCACATGTTCTTGGCCTGACGCGAGGCGATGTCACGCGGCACGAGGTTACCGAAGGCCGGATAGATGCGTTCGAGGTAGTAGTCGCGCGCCTCCTCGGGGATGTCGCGCGGGTCCTTGTCGCAGTCCTCGGCCTTCTTGGGCACCCAGATGCGTCCGTCGTTGCGCAGGGACTCACTCATGAGGGTGAGCTTGGACTGGAAGTCCCCGGACTGCGGGATGCAGGTGGGGTGGATCTGCGTGTAGCAGGGGTTGGCGAAGTAGGCGCCCTTGCGGTGCGCGCGCCAGATGGCGGTGGCGTTGCAGCCCATGGCATTGGTGGACAGGAAGAACACGTTGCCGTATCCGCCGCTGGCCAGGACGACGGCGTCGGCCAGGTGGGTCTCGATCTCCCCGGAGACCATGTCGCGGGTGACGATGCCGCGGGCGCGGCCGTCGACGATGATGAGCTCGACCATCTCGTGGCGGCGGAACTCCTTGACCGTCCCGGCGTGCACCTGACGCTCCAGGGCCTGGTAGGCCCCGATGAGGAGCTGCTGGCCGGTCTGACCTCGGGCGTAGAAGGTGCGGGAGACCTGGACACCGCCGAAGGAGCGATTGTCCAGCAGGCCGCCGTACTCACGGGCGAAGGGGACGCCCTGGGCCACGCACTGGTCGATGATGTTGGCGGAGACCTCCGCCAGGCGGTAGACATTGTCCTCGCGGGCGCGGTAGTCGCCGCCCTTGACCGTGTCGTAGAAGAGGCGGTAGGTCGAGTCGCCGTCGTTGCGGTAGTTCTTCGCGGCGTTGATACCGCCCTGGGCGGCGATGGAGTGCGCTCGGCGGGCCGAGTCCTGGTAGAAGAAGACCTTGACGTTGTAGCCCTGCTCACCCAGGGAGGCGGCAGCGGCGCCGCCGGCCAGGCCGGAGCCGACGACGATGATGTCCAGCTTGCGGCGGTTGGCGGGGTTGACGAGCTTGGCCTCGAACTTGCGCTGCTCCCAGCGCCGGTCGATCGGGACGGAGTGGGGGGCCTTGGTGTCGGCGATCTTCTCGCCCTCGTAGTACAGGCCGTCGATGAGTTCAGTCATAGTCGTTCACTCTCAGTGGGTCGCCGCAACACACTCGGAGAAGTGCTCGGCGGAGGAGCCGATCGCGTCACAGAACTGCGGGTAGTAGTCGCCAACGGCCATGGGGGCATCGACATAGCCGAAGAGGATCGCCGTCGGGACAGCCATGAAGGCGGCGAACAGCGCGAAGGCCAGCACGAAGGCGATCAGCCGGATGAAGGGGATGGTGTTGCCCCGCACCGCGCCCAGCGTCTGCAGGGCGGACCACACGCCGTGCCACACGTGCAGACACAGGGCCGCCAGCGCGATCGCGTAGATGAGCCACACCCACCACAGCTGGAAGCCGTAGTACATGTTCAGGTAGGCCCGTCCGTGCACGTAGTGTCCCCCCGGCGTCAGTGACAGGGTGGTGTACTGCAGGAGGTGCCAGATGATGAACAGCAGGAGGATGACGCCGCCCCAGCGCATGGTGCGCATGGCGTAGCGGGAGGCGAAGTACTCGGCGCCGGGCTTCTTGACGGCGTACTTGTCATTGCCACGAGCCCGCTTGTTGCGCACCCACAGGTGGAAGGCGCTGCCGGCGTGAACCAGGAGACAGGCCATGAGCGCCAGGCGGAGGATCCACAGGACGCCGCCATAAGGCATGATCGGCACCAGCAGCGCTCGCAGGAACACGGCGTAGTGATCGTAGGCGACCTCACCCTCGAAGTAGTGAAGGTTGCCGTAGGCGTGGAAGAGGACGAAGAACAGGAACACCAGCCCCGAGATCGCCATCATGCGCTTCATGAAGACGGTCGTGGAGAAGGCGGTCCGCCTCTTCAGGGAAGGAGCAGATGTTTTGGCCACGGCAAAAGGCTAGCCGCGCTCAGGCACCCATTGGTCCCATCCGGGCCTCCACCAGCGCAGATACGTCGATCATCCGCAGAATCGTGGGGATTTCGTCAGGCCTCAACTTCGGATTCAACGCCGCTGAATATGTGGTCAGCACGACCTGAGGCCGCCTTTTCGTCATGAGGGTGTCAGACAAATCTGTGAGGTCTCAGACAATCGGGCCATTCGAGGCAAAGGACCGTGTTTAAGGCCGGCACCTGCCGTGGCTATCTAACCTTCGCGACCGTTGCAATCCTCCTGGTCGGAAATAGCGGTCCATCCGGCTCAGCCCACCCGTCTGTTCCGGGTCACTCCGAGGTCGTCTCTCTGACTTCATGGGCTTCGCTCGTCCCGACCGGGCCCAGGCGCGGGCGCAGCGTCAACCGCATGACCACGGCGTCCTCGGGCGGCGCCTGGTAGTAGCGGCGACGTCGGCCGATGGGAACGAACCCGTGCCTGGCATAGAGCCTCTGGGCGGACTCGTTGGACTGGCGCACCTCCAGCAGGACGTCAGGACAGCCTGTCCTTCGAGCAGTGCCCACGAGCTCGGCGAGCATGCGAGAGGCCAGTCCTCGGCCACGCGCCGCTGGGACGGTGGCTATGGTCAGCAGGTCGGCGCTGGTCAGGCCGCCGGCGTGGTAGAGCCCGGCGTATCCCAGGAGCCGCGGCTGCATCCTTCCAGCGTCTGCACCGGTCTCCACAGCGGCATCATCGGACTCGATAACGACGTAGCGGCGGTCGGCCTCAGCTCCCTGGGAGGCCTCCAGCTCGGTGGCCAGCAGGCCTCGGCTCCAGGCCTCGGCCCCGAACAGCTCGCTCTCAAGGCGGGCGATGGCATCCAGGTCCCCCTCGGCCATCTCCCGCAGCCCGGGTGCCCGTCCTGCGTCCTTCGCCTCGGACATCTGAGCCACCCTGGGCCTACGTTCAGCGCACGCGCTTGCGGGCAGCGGGCACCTGCACATCGGCGTGGCGCAGGTAGAGCGGCTTCGTACCCAGCTCCTCACCGCGGTCCAGACGGGCCAGGGCGATGCGCACCTGCGTCAGAGCGTCACCGGAGACGGGGGCGAGCACCTCGTGGCAGGAGGCCAACTCCGCCAGCTCGGGGTAGAGGGCGACGCCGGAACCGGCCACGACGTCGACGTTTCCGTCCGCACCGACCTGCCCCGGTGCCTGCTCGGCAACGCGTTCGGCGACCTGAGCCGGAGGGCAGACACTGATCTCGGTCAGGCGGGTGACATCGTCGGGTCCGTTGGCGCGGAAGAGTGCCCCGTAGACCTCCCGCCTGCGGGCGTCGGTAGCAACCAGGACGACGGGGGCCCGCTCGACACCGTGGGCTCCGAGCTCGTCGAGGGCTCGGCGGGCGACGGCGTCGAGGCTGGAGACACCATGAACGGGAATACCCCGGGTGCGCCCGACGACCTCTGCCGTCACCAGTCCGGCCCTCAGCCCGGTGAAGGGGGCGGGTCCGATGGCCGCGACGACGGCGTCCAGTGGACAGTCGGCCACGTCGGGGGCGGACAGCGACTCGGAGAGCATCTGCCCCAGGGACTCGGCGTGACGTCGGGTGTCAGCCAGCTCGGCCTGACTCAGCACCTGCAGGGCGCGTCGGCCGGTGGCTGAGTCGGTGTCGGCGGCGTCGACGGCCTCGGCCGTGTCGACAACCGCGAGCTGTGTCCCCAGGGAGGAGTCGATGGAGAGGATTCGCACCGGGCCAGCCTATGCCCTCGGGTCCCGAGGATAATTGGCGCGGCTCTCGGGGATCGTGTCACCCAGGGTCTCGCCGCCAGTCGTGCCTGTACCGGCATCCCCCTCGGTCCCGTCTCCGAGGAGAGACAGGTCGATGGCTGCGCGGGGGATGCCCCGCCGTACCGCGACGCCCCGCTCGTCGGGCTCGTCCCGGCTGAGTCGGTCGGCGCGCTCGGCCATGTCGGCGCGGTTGCGGGCCTGGCGCAGCGGCGCGGTCACCTTGCGCTCGTGGCGGACCGTGATGATGACGGTGACGATCCCGACGACGACAACCGCTAAGACCGGCCCCCAGATCGCCCAGCCGCCCGTGGCGGAGCGCGCCTCGCTCTGCGTGGCGGCGGTCTTGGGCTTGGAGCCGGCGCGCTCGCGCAGGATCTCCCCGTAGTCGCTGAGCTCGATGGGCCCTGCCAGGCGTCGGGTGGCGGCCTCCCCCAGCGCCGTCACCGTGGTACCGCGTAGCGAGTACCAGGCGTTGGCATTGCGGTCGTGGATGAGCTGGGCGTCGCCCATCTGGTCGACGTCGATGGCCAGGTCGTCGTCGAACACGGGAGTGCAGGTGGCACGGCCCTTGTCCTTGACGACCTCGAGCAGGCCGACAGGCTTGCCGGCCGCGGAGACGGTCGCGGCCCAGTCCCCGGTGTCGACGGGCTGGGCGGAGGGCTGGGAACCATCGAGGAAACCGGGCGCCCAGGCGTAGACGCTCCTTAAGTCTCCGACCGTGATCTCACCCTGCTCACCGGTGCTCTGGCGCACCTGGGCGACACAGTCGCTCTCCATGAGGGACTTGGCCGAGCTGCGCGAGTCAGCGCCCGCTGAGCCTGCCGAGCCATCCGTCGGGCTCCCGGCGGGAGCGGCCGGCGTGGTCTGGGCAGTCGAGTCGGAGGTGGCAATGTCGCCGGCGCCGGTGGACGGCGGGTCCGTGGCGGCCCGTGCCGCTCCCGCTACCAGGAAAGTGACGGACAGAAGGGCGATCACGAGCACGAGGCCGGCAAGGCTCGCCAGGTGCCCACGGCGCCAGGCGCGCGAGATGGGAATCGCGTCGCAGACCGGTGCAACCGGAGAAGGCGTGTTCACAGTGGCGCTCCAGGCTGGTAGGAGGTGACAGCGGCCAGCGGGCTCAGGTCGACGCCAACCCATCGCGGGCCGAGGGCACGTACGACGACTGTTCGCCTGCCATCGTCGACCTCGCCCAGATCCACGACCGGATCCTCCGTTGCCGAGCCATCCGGAGGACCGGAGCCGGCCTGGACGGCGCCGAGCCCCGAGGCTCCGACGGCGCCGTGAGGGCGAAGCACCTGGACCTCCAGGCGGTCGGGGCTCAGGGCCTCCACCTTCTCCTCACCCCACTCGACCAGGGTCACCGACCGCTCCAGGGAGGAGTCCAGGTCGAGCGCGTCGATCTCCTCCAGGGAGGCGATCCGGTAGGCGTCGACGTGGATGAGGTCGGGCCCCTCGGACAGCGAGGGGTGCACACGGGCGATGATGAAGGTGGGTGAGGAGACGCGGCCACGCACTCCCAGGGCCGCGCCGACGCCCTGAGCCAGTGTGGTCTTACCGGCCCCCAGCCCACCGGAGAGCATGACGAGGTCGCCGGCCCCCAGCAGGAGAGCCAGGCGGGCGCCAAGGGCTCGAGTCTCATTGGCGTCACCGGTGGTGACGGTGATCTCGGAAACGGTCTCAGGTGCATGTGGTGCACCGCTCATGTGTCCTCCTCATCCGTCCAGGGGATCGGTGATACCCGACGTCTGCCGTCCTCTAAGGGCGAGCGTAGTCGCCACCGGCCCCGGCTCCGACGTAGCAGCGCGGGATACGAGCGCCGAGCCGGGTCACGATCTCGTAGTTGATGGTGCCGCAGGCCTGTGCCCACTCATCCACCGTGGGCACGGCCTCCTGTCCCGAGGCGTCCGGGGCGCCCCAGAGCACGGCGGTGTCCCCGACCTGAGCCGGCGCCGGCAGGGAGGAGCCGGTCTCATCCTGGGCCGGACCGAGGTCGATGACCACCTGATCCATGCATACCCGGCCCACGATGGCGGTTATCATGCCGCCGATCCCCACCGGACCGGTCGAGCTGGCAGCACGGGGGACGCCGTCGGAGTAGCCGAGCGGGACGAGTCCCACCCAGCGGTCGGTGGGGGCGCTCCAGGTGCCTCCGTAGGAGACGGCCTGTCCGACGTCGATGCGTTTGACCTGCACCAGCTCGGACTCCAGGCGCATAGCCGGCCGCAGCCCGAGCTCGGCACCGGTGGTCACGGACGGGTCGGGGCTCAGTCCGTACAGGCCGATTCCCGCTCGCACCAGGTCCATGCGAGCCTCCGGGTGCCACAGGAGTCCTCCGGTAGCGGCCAGGTGGTGGATGGATGGGGTAAGGCCCGCCTCACGCACGATCCGCTCGGCCTGCCGGTACCGCACCAGGTGCTCCTCGGTGGAACCGCTGGTGGGCTCGTCCGCACGGGACAGGTGGGACCACAGGCCGACGACGTCGACCGCCCCCTCATCCACGGCCCGTCTCAGCGCGGCGGCCAGAGCGGGCAGGTCCTCGGCCATGGCGCCGCCGCGCGACATACCGGTGTCAACCTTGAAGTGGAGGCGCGCCGTCGTCGCCTGCGCCCGGGCCGCGGCCGCCAGGGCCTCGAGCTGGGACAGGGTGGAGACAGAAAGGTCCAGGTCTGCCTTGAGGGCGGCGCGCAGGGGTGAGTCCTCGCAAGCCGCCCGGGCGGGATCCATAACGGGCAGGAGCCAGCTGAGGACCCGGGGAGCCTGCCCGGAGGGCTCCTCAACGGGCCGAGCCACGCCGGCCTCATCGAGAAGTGCGCGCAGGGTGAGGGCCTCGGCGAGTTGGGCCACTCCCAGCCAAGAGGCCCCCGCGGAGAGGGCCGTCAGGGCGATCGGCCCCAACCCATGACCGTAGGCATCGGCTTTGACCACGGCCATCCACGGCACACCCGCCGTCTGCGCCAGAAGCCGTCCGTTGTGGGCCACGGCCTCCAGGTCGATGACGGCTCGGGAGGTGGCCGCTGCGGGCAGCGCCGACCGGTCAGGCCCGGTTTCCGTGGTGGTGGACGAGATCGTTGCTGCTGGGTCCGTTGAGGTGGTCACGGCGCGATTGTCGCACTGGGTGGCCGGTGGCGAACCTGTTTGCTCGCGCACTCGACCATCCGCACCGCCCGGTTGACGCCGGTGGGCCGCCATGGCTCAGTGGTGCGGGACCGCCTGAAGCCAGTTGAGCTCGAGGCGGGCCGGACCGAGGGATGAGGCGATGTCGAGGGCGGCGACCGGGTGCCCACCAGCGCCGACAATGCCGGCTCCTTGAGGCACTGCGGCGGCGTAGGCACCGGCGAGCGCGTGCAGCCTGACACCTGCGGCCACTGAGTCGAGCACGGCATCAACCATCGGGGCCTGCAGACCTCCGGCCAGAGTGCCGGACGCCGAGTCCGCATCCGGAGGTGCATCAGTGGCTGCATGTGTCGTCCTCCGCTCCCAGCGGGCGGCGACTCCGGCCAGGACAGCGCCCAGGACGCCGGCGAGCACGTCCCCGCTTCCGGCGGTCGCCATCCAACCTGGTCCGCAGTCCACGCTGACCAGAGGATGGTCAGGGACCGCAATGAGCGTGGTGGCACCCTTGAGCAGGACAGTGGCACCGGTGAGGCGGGAGAGCTCCCGGACGGCGCGGGCAGGGTGGGCCTCAACACGATCGCGATCCCACCCCCGAGGTGCCTGCGCGGGCGTCTCCGCTCCCGTCAGTGCGGTCAGGAGGGTGGCGGCCTCACCGGCGTGCGGGGTCAGGACGTGAAGCGGCGTGCAGCGCAGGCCCCCGGTGAGGAGCTCAGCCAGGATGCTCAGCGCTCCGGCGTCGATGACGGCAGGCAACCCGACCGCCGCTGCGCTGGCAGCGCTCCCGGTTGTCCTCTCACCCACCCCGGCATCGTCGGTATCGTCGGTATCATGGCCGCTCCTGCTGCCGCGCGCGGGAGCGAAGGTGGGACTCAGGACGTCCCGCAGCTCCTCGGTCCTGGCGGTGTCGTCAGGGTCGATCCCCGGCCCTAGGACGAGCGCCTGGCTGCGTCCGACAGCTGGAACGACCTCTGGCCGAGCCGCCAGAACAAGGTCCTCCACGCGTCTAGGCGCGGCCAGGCGCACCATGCCGGCTCCGGCGCGCACCGCGCCGTTGGCGGCCAGGACGGCCGCACCGGGGTAGGTCTCGCTGCCGGCCCACAGGCCGACAACGCCGCGAGTGTACTTGTGGTCATCGGTGCCGGGTTCGGGAACGGCTTGTGACAGGTAGTCCCCGAGGGCGCCATCGACGGGACGGCGGGCGATGGGTTGGCTCGTCGGTGCGGGTAGCCCGAGGGGAACGACCTCGACGACGCCGCACAGGTGCCGGGCCGGAGACAGGCACAGACACCCCTTGAGACAGGTGAAGGTGATGGTGCGGTCGGCGGCGAGGACCGGACCATCAACGGTGCCGTCGTCGACGCCGGTTCCGCTGGGCAGGTCGACGGCGACGACGCGCAGCGGGCGCCTGCCCGGTGACCCGGCCGCGATGAGCGGGGCGATGAGAGCGGCTGCGTCGGACCGCAGCGGCCCGGTGGCCCCGATGCCGGTGAGTCCGTCGAGGACGAGTCCCCCGTGAACGAGGAAGGCCTCGACGGCGGCGATGGCCTCAGCACCGTCCCAGTCAGCCCCCTCATCGCTGCGGTAGCCGGCGCCGTGGATGATGACGCCGTGGCTGCGGGCTTCCTCAAGGGCGACGGGGTGGGGGTGCTCGGTGGCCAGAACGGCGGTGACCGCACAGCCGTTGTGCGCCAGCAGGCCTCCAGCCAGGAGGGTGTCGGCCCCGTTGTGCCCTCCGCCGACCAGAAGAAGTACCGGCGCCCCCGAGATCCACCCCGGACTCACGTAGGCTCCCGCCCTGTCGGCTGATACCCCCGACGACGTTGCCGGTGAGCCCGGTGACGCCGGTGAGGCCGGAGAGCCCGGCACTCCGGCGGGGCTGGCCGGGGCAGAAGGCGCGTAGGCGGGCCGGGCGGGGGCAACCGCAGCGCCGGGAGCCGTGGGGCCCTGACGCAGCTCGCGCAGGGCGGCCCGGGCCACCGCGTGGGCGGCGGCTCTCATGTAGCGGTCGGTGCCCGCGGTGACAGGCGCTTCCGCCGCCGCGATCTCCCGGGCCGGCCAGGCGCAGGTCATGGGATCGATGACGTCGTCGGAACGCGTGAAGTCGTTGAGGTCACTCACCTGTCCCATTGTCCTCCGCTCATCATTCCTCGCCCCTCCAGCAAGGTTCTGAGACGGAAGGTTTCAGAAAATGAGACTCTCTGAGTAGTTGCCGCAGTCTTCGAGCACCGAGGAAGAAGTTGTCCTTTCCAGAAGTAGGCGGCGCGTTCAGCCCTCACCACCCCCGCTGAACCGGCACAATGGCCGAGTGATCCGCGCAGTAGGGACTGACCTGGTCGACGTCACCCGCCTCGAAGGCTACATGGACCGGGTACCCGGCCTGCGCGAACGTCTCTTCACCCCCGCGGAGCTGTCGGTCTGCCGGAAGCGGGCCGCCTCCCTGGGAGCGCGACTGGCCGCCAAGGAGGCGGTTCTCAAGGCACTGGGATCGGCCCACGCCGAGCTGGGGCTGGATGCGCCTGAAGGTTGGGAGTACAAGGACATCGAGGTGACCTCGACCCCCGGCACCCCGCCGCGGCTACGCCTGACCGGGGCGGCCGCGATGGCCGCGCGCCAGGCCGGCATCGGCCACTGGCACCTCTCACTGGCCCACGACGGCGGCATGGCCCAGGCCTTCGTCGTCGCCCAGGCCGACCACGTCGACAACGACGACAACCTGGCCCTGTCCTCCCAGCGCTCCGAGGCCCGCATCAAGCCGCAGGTCAAGTCCCTGCGCCCAGCCCTGTAGACGCCGAGCCCCGGAAGATCCGGGGCTCGGCGCGGATGAGGGGTGAGTCGCCGTCGGGCCTACTCAACGGTCACGGACTTGGCCAGGTTGCGGGGCTGGTCGATGTCCAGGCCCTTGGCCCCGGCCAGGGCGGCGGCAAAGACCTGCAGCGGGACCACAGTGAGCAGCGGCCACAGGATCGTGGGGGTGGCGGGTACCCGGATGATGTGGTCGGCGAAGGGCTCGACATCGACGTCGCCCTCCTCGGCGATAACGATGGTGCGCGCGCCGCGGGCCCGGATCTCCTGGATGTTGGAGATGACCTTGTCGTGCAGGACGGGGCGGCGCGGGGTGGGCACAATGACGAAAACCGGCAGACCCTCCTCGATGAGCGCGATCGGGCCATGCTTGAGCTCACCGGCGGCGAAGCCCTCAGCGTGGACGTAGGCGAGCTCCTTGAGCTTGAGCGCGCCCTCCAGTGCCACAGGGAAGCCGACGTGGCGACCCAGGAACAGGAAGGAGGACTTGTCCGCCAGCTCAGCGCCCAGGTCACGCACCCCGGCCTCCTGGTTGTCCAGGACGTGCTGGATACGGTCCGGCATGGCAGCGAGGTTGTCCAGGTACTCGGCGACCTCGTCGGGCCACTTGTTGCCGCGCAGCTGGGCCAGGTAGAGGCCCAGCAGGTAGCAGGCGGTGATCTGGGCGAGGAAGGCCTTGGTGGAGGCCACGGCCACCTCGGGGCCGGCGTGGGTGTAGAGGACGGCGTCGGCCTCGCGGGCAATCGTCGAGCCGTAGGTGTTGACGATGGCCAGGACCTTGCTGCCCTGCTCGCGGGCGTGGCGCACGGCCTGGATGGTGTCCATGGTCTCGCCGGACTGGGAGATGGCGACGGTCAGGGTCTTCTCGCTGACGACCGGGTCTCGGTAGCGGAACTCGTGGGCGAGCTCGACCTCCACGGGGATGCGGCACCAGTGCTCGATGGCGTACTTGGCGACGTGCCCGGCGTAGGCGGCGGTGCCGCAGGCGATGACGATGATCTTGTCGACGCTGCGCAGGACGGCGGGGTCAATGCGCATCTCATCGAGCTGGAGCTCACCGCGCTCATCGACGCGGCCGCGCAGGGTGTCGGCCACGGCGGTGGGCTGCTCGTGGATCTCCTTGTCCATGAAGGTGTCGTAGCCGCCCTTGACGGCTGCGGAGGCGTCCCAGGAGACCTCCCAGGCCTTGGGCTCGACGGCGTTACCGTCCTGGTCCCAGACGTGGACGGCGTCGGCGGTCAGCAGGAGGACCTGGTCGTCGTCGACCTCGGCGGCCTTCTTGGTGAAGGCGACGAAGGCCGCGACGTCGCTGCCCAGGAAGTTCTCACCCTCCCCCAGGCCGATGACCAGCGGGCTGGAACGGCGGGCGGCGACGATGGCCGCGGGGGCCAGGTCAGTGACGGCCAGGAGCGCGAAGGCACCCTCGAGACGGTCGGTGACGGCCTGCATCGAGGCGACCAGGAGCTCGGCGACCCGGGCCGGGTCGGAGGCGGCGGACGGGTCCTGGCGCAGACGCTCGGTGAAGTCGATGTCCAGGACGTGGGCCACGACCTCGGTGTCGGTGTCGGAGAGGAGCTCGCGCCCAGCAGCCTCGACCTCCTCTCGCAGCGGACGGAAGTTCTCGATGATGCCGTTATGGACCACGGCGAGGTGGCCGGCGCGATGAGGGTGGGCGTTGACCGTCGTCGGGCCCCCGTGAGTGGCCCAACGGGTGTGTCCGATGCCTGCGGTAGCGGGGGCCGGCGGGGTCGACTCCAGCAGTTCGCGCAGGCCGGCGAGCTTGCCCGCCTCCTTGACAACATCCAGGCCGGCGGGCCCCACCAGGGCGACGCCCGCCGAGTCGTAGCCGCGGTACTCCAGACGGCCGAGGCCGTCCATGAGAACAGTAAGAGAACGGGAGGAACCAGTTTCAGTCAAAGGGCCGACGTGGCCGACAATTCCACACATGGTCCGATCGAATCATGCTGACGCGGCGTTGACAACGAGCGCCGGGCCACGTTGGTGTGATGTCGGTGTTCTCCAAAAGACTCCTCGGACCGGGCCTCGCATGTCCCGTTACCGATCTCACGGTTGATATCCGAGTCGATACCCCGCAGATACTCCGCCGAGTCCGCTTCGATTCTCAGGGATTGTCCGCAGAGCACCTCTTTTTGCGACACTGTGTCGGTGATCTCCGAGCTGAGCGGACCGAGCGACCTGGGTATCCCAGGTGCCTCGCCCTATATCGAGCTGGACCGCGACCAGTGGTCCGCCCTGGCATCCTCGGCGCCACTGCCGTTGACCCAGGCCGACGTCGAGAAGCTGCGGGGTCTGGGAGACCCTATCGACCTGGCCGAGGTGGATGCCGTCTATCGCCCGCTGACCGCGCTGCTGGAGGACTACATCGCCACCTCGCGCGAGCGCGCGCACCGCACCGGCGCCTTCCTGGGGGTGAACGAGCCACCTACGCCCTTCGTCGTCGCGGTGGCCGGATCGGTCGCCGTCGGCAAGTCGACGACGGCGCGACTCATCGCCCACCTGCTCACCCGTTTCCCGGACACGCCCCGAGTGGACCTGGTGACCACCGACGGTTTCCTGCTGCCCAACCGGGTCCTTGAGGAGCGCGGCCTCATGGCCCGCAAGGGCTTCCCCGAGTCCTACGACCGCCGCGCCCTGCTGGACTTCGTGGCGGCCGTGAAGTCCGGCAGCGAGCGCGTCCAGGCACCGGTCTACTCCCACACGGTCTACGACATCGTGCCGGAGCGGCACGTCACGGTGGAGCGTCCCGACATTCTCGTCCTGGAGGGGCTCAACGTCCTCCAGCCCGCTCCGCGAGGCTCCCGGCCGGGGGCCTCGACCCTGGCGGTGAGCGACTTCATCGACTTCTCGATCTACGTCGACGCCGCCCCGGGCGACATCCGCCGCTGGTACCTGGACCGGTTCCTCACTCTCAAGCACACGGCCTTCACCCAGCCGGGCTCCTACTTCCGGCGCTTCGCCGAGATCCCCGACGACGTGGCCCTGGCTGGGGCGAACGAGATCTGGGAGAGCGTCAACCTGGTCAACCTGCGCGAGAACATCGCTCCTACCCGTGGCCGGGCCACCCTGGTCCTGACCAAGGACGCCGAGCACCGTATGAGCCGGGTCCTGCTGCGCAAGTCCTGACTCCTCATCGTCATGCTGTGACCGAGGCGGGCGGGGCGGTCGGCCCATGGCCGGTGGCCCGAGGCTCGCGAGTACCGCTTGGTCGCTGCGGTAGTTCCCAGCACGCACCACCAGGAGTCAGAAGGGGGACGGATGTCCACATCTGTAACAAAGGCTCAGATCGTTCTCGTACTGACGGAGCGCAACCGCATGATTCCAAGGCCTTCATCACAAGGCCTGGGGGCTGGAAGTCCTTTGTCACAGATCCGGACACCAACAGGTAGATTCCTCCGAAGAGTCCGGCGCAGCGGACCTACCAGGCCCCCTCGATCAGCGCGCCACCGAGCAGCCCATGGCCTCCACCAGTGATGCTCACCCAGGTGGTCGGGACGATCCGGGAGACATAGATGATCGTGGGCTCGCGCGGCGTTGATCTGAGGCGCTACCGCAGCGAGCTGCTCACCCACCGGCTGCCGACGTCACCCAGCGTTAACAGCGTGATGGCGGCGCCGATCTAAATACTCAGAAAACACTCATATCCCGCTCCTGCGACAAGATTAACGAAGATCGTCGACAGCCTTAATAAAAACCTCTGGACGTTCAGAGTGAATATCGTGACCGCTTTTAATGTTGTCAACTAGAGTATTACGAGAGAGAAGCGAATGAACATGCGACGCGTCACGATCATCCATGGCACCGAGCAGCACGCCACGATCATCATAGTAGCCCCGCATGTTCGACGGATGAGCAGCATGCAAAAGAATTGACGGACAGTGCACAGCTTTCAGCGTCTCAACCTGATCAAAACCGGTAAACCACGAGAAATCATAAAAGGTCTCACCGAACCGCAAATCGTAAGGGCCCGTACCATCCTGTAAATTCGCCGTCAAATCGAAGAACTCATTGACATGTAACTCAGGAGGATAGTACCAAAGACGCGGTATTTCGCCGGGATGGCGCCTCATGCAATCAAGGGCAGGCCGTTTAACAAACGTATCAAAGTTCTTTTGTCCAAGAACTTGCGCAAGATAGGTATGTTCAAGCGAGTAACGCGTAAAATTTCGTTCACCACTGCGTAAAAAATGATGCATGTCGCGAAACCCGAGCCAAGCAAATGTCTTCTCAGCCCTACCAGGCTCAGTCGCAAAGAATGGCGCATCCTCAATCAATAGACCCGTAACAAGCTGTGGAGCCCTAGCGGCAACGATGGTCGCCAACAGACCCCCCGAAGAGTGACCGGAGATCAAGACGGGGGACTTGACAACATGCCGAATAAACCACACGAAATCAACTGCATTCTTGATCGCCGTATAATCTGCGGTATTTTTGCTCGATCCACCATGGCCATAACAGTCGACCGCAAACACGTGATAGCGTTGAGATAGTTCCCCGAGCACCGCACTATAGTCCCTCCACGTTGTTTGCTGACCGTGAACCAACATGAGCGGCGAACCATTGCTCGGTCCCTCACCATAGTGAATGATTGTGCCGCCCGGCAGCTCTACCCGCCTTTCAACAAAGCCAGCACGACGAACAACTGTCTCAGCAGCCCGATCATACGTCATATTTCGATGAGCATAATAAGTCACACCACCCCCGAGCAAGCCAAGCACGGCGCCAACGATTATCAGCGCACACATCCCCTTTCGCTTAGTTCTCAGTATTTTCATGCGCCGCATGATGATCTCCTTCCACGTGACGAGCAGCCTGCACAAAGAACTGCGTATCCATCAAAGCAAGCCCCCGATCGATGTCGCCGATAAGTAGGAGCTCGTCGCCGGGCTTAATGTTGAAAACTTTTCTGGCGCGCACTGGAAGCGTGAGTCTCCCACCCGGATCGATCACAACGGTGCCAAATATGTATTTGCCGGGACGATCAAGCATGGCGACAAATGAAGTTTCCCCGTTGACAAGATCGTCGATCGCAACATCGAACACCTGCGCTAATCGAATACATGAGGAAATGTCGGGATTACCGCCCGGCGCCTCCCACTTGGCAATGGTTTGCCGAGAGACACCGACCTTATTTGCCAACGCTTCCTGAGTCCAGCGATGCTTTTTGCGCAAGCTTGCGATGTTGCCGCTAATCATGACTGAATCGTAAAACGACATACCATTGTCGTCAATCAAGCAAAACAGACATAATGAGGTCTGCATGTCAAAAATAGTGGCATCCACACCTGTTTGAATCACACCAGAAGGTGGATCGCGAAGAAATCAGGAAAATGCATTCCTCGAAGGAAAGGTACGTCCTCGATGTCGGGCATGAAACCGTGGAAGAGCAGGATGAAACGGCGTGAAACCGGGTGGCGTCGCGGTGAAGCCGCTGTGAAACCGCCGGGGGCCAGCCTTGCCGGCATGACATCGCGAACAGCAACCAGAGCACCCTCACCATCCCAGTCCCCGGCGATCAGGACCGATGGCCTGACGCGGACCTTCGGCTCCTTCACCGCCGTCGACTCCCTGAATCTGGAGATTCCCGCCGGCATCGTCTACGGCCTGCTCGGCCCCAACGGAGCCGGCAAGTCGACGGCGCTGCGCATGATCACCACCCTGTTGGCGCCCACCCGCGGTCGGGCGACGGTCCTGGGGCACGACGTCGTCCGCGAGCGCCATGCCGTACGCAGCCTCATCGGGGTCACGGGCCAGTACGCCAGCGTCGATGAGATGCTCACCGGGGTGGAGAACCTGCGGCTCTTCGGGCGTCTGCTGGGACTTGGCCGACGTCGGGCGCGTGAGCGGGCCGACGAGCTGCTGGCCGCCTTCAGCCTGACCGAGGCAGGCGGCAAGCGGGTGAACAGCTACTCCGGTGGGATGCGGCGTCGGCTGGACCTGGCCGTCTCCCTCATCGCCCAGCCCCCGCTCGTCTTCCTGGACGAGCCCACCACCGGTCTGGACCCGCGCACGCGTGAGCAGATGTGGGACGTCATCCGCTCCCTGGTGGAGGGCGGCTCGACGATCCTGTTGACCACCCAGTACCTGGAGGAGGCCGACCGCCTGGCCCACCAGGTCGGCATCATCGACACCGGTCGGCTCATAGCCGAGGGCACGCCCGACGAGCTCAAGGACCGGGTGGGCAGCAGCTCACTCATCCTGACCCCGGCGGCACCCGAGAACCAGACCGCGACCGCCGAGATCATCGAGCGGATCACCGGCCGCGCTCCTGCGATCGTCGACCAAGGCGCTCATCTGCAGGCACCGCTGAGCGAGGCCTCGGTGGCCACCGAGGTGCTCGTTGCCCTGCGCGACGCGGGTCTGTCCCCCAGAACCATCTCGGTGGACCGCCCCAGCATGGACTCGGTCTTCATGGCCCTGACCGGCCGGCCCCATGAGGACGACGAGGCGACCTCGCCCGGCTCCTCCGCGTCGGCGCCCTCGCCCGCTTCCCCATCCGCCCGTCCTTCAGACGTCAAGGAGCAGTCATGACCGTCCCAGCAGCAACCGCAACCACGCCGTCCAGCACCACCTTCTCCCCCGGGGTCTCTCGTTTCAGCGAGGCACGGCTCGTCCCGGACACCCTTTCCATGGCCTGGCGCTCACTGATCACCATGGTGCGCAACCCCGGGGAGTTCTACGACATCCTCATCCAGCCGGTGATGTTCACCGTCCTGTTCGGCGAGCTCTTTGGCGGCGCCATCGCCGGCGATGTCAAGGCCTATCTGCCCACGATCGTCCCGGGGCTCATCATCATGAATGCCCTGACTACGAGCCAGAGCGTGGGCGTGGACCTGCGCGAGGACATGGACAAGGGCGTCTTCGACCGCTTCCGCACCATGCCGATGTCCCGCATCGCGCCGGTCCTGGGCCCCATGGTCTCCGACGTGCTGCGCTACCTCATCTGCACCTCGCTGACCGTGCTCACCGGCTACGTCCTGGGCTACCGACCTGAGAACGGCTGGTCGGGGACGGTCGGCGCCATCGCCCTGGCGGCGGGCTGCGCCTGGGCCATCGCCTGGATCTTCCTCTTCCTGGGGACGGTCTTCTCCTCGGCCCAGGCGGTCACCTCCTTCACGGTGATCGTCCTGTTCCCGCTGACCTTCCTGTCCAACGCCATGGTGCCCACCTCGACGCTGCCGGGCTGGCTCAAGACCTTCGTGCGCCACAACCCGGTCTCGCACATCGTCGACGGCGGCCGCTACCTGCTGGACGGAACAGCGGGCTCGGCCAGGGACGTACGTGCCGCGATCATCGGCTCGCTCCTGGTCCTGGCCGTCATGGCGCCCCTGACGGTCTTGCGCTACCAGCGGCGCAACGCCTGAGCCGCGTGTTGAGGACTCAGCCGACCTCGCCTGCCAGACGGCCGGCGAGGTCGGCGGCGTGAGCCACGAGCTCGCTGCGGTTCAGGGGCCGGATCCTCTCCTCGGCCTGAGCCAGCGCCCGGGCGTCGAGCCGCTCGGTGCGGCTGCGCAGGTAGTCGTGGGAGAGCAGACGGCAGGTCTGGTTGGTGCCCACGGCCAGGGCGGTGGCGACCAGCTCGGCCCCCGCTGCCCGCCGGTCAGAGCCCGTGTCCTCAGCAGCCACGATGGACAGGCCGACGGCCGCGACGAAGGCCATGATCGTAGGAATGTCGCGCTGCCGTGGAGCCGGGTCGGAGAGGATCTCACGCAGCAGGGAGGTGGCTCGGGCGCGGATGGCTCGGGCATCGAGCTCGACGGCGTCGTCGGGGCTGAGCTCGACGTCGGTGACCAGGCACATGCTCAGGATGTAGAGCTCCCACTGGGAGCCGGATCCCAGGATAGAGCGCCAGTTCCCGGCATAACGCAGGCTCACGCGCTGGATGAGGGCGGCGGTGCGCGCGTTCCCACGGGTGAGCTCCAGCTCGCCGCGCACAGAACGGGCGATGAAGCGCATGGTTCCCGGCAGGTCGACGGGCTCCAGGCTCTCCAACAACCTGTCCGCAGTCTCGGGACGCGGATCGAGATAGACCGCGCAGTAGGCCCCCTCCATGTGCAGTATTGTGTGGAAGAACTCGCCCCAGCTGGGCAGGACCCGCTCCAGGAGCACCTGGGCGCGCGAGCAGGCGTCAACGACCTGGCTGTAGCGCCCCAGTGACATGAGAACCTGCAGCCGGTGGAGGTGCAGCTCGAGCAGGTGAATACCGGCCACGTCATTGCCGTGGAACCGATCCAGGAGGGCCTCGATGGTCTCCAGGGAGGCCTGGGGGTCGCCGTCGTCCTCCTGTTGAGCGGCCAGGCAGCGGGTCGCCGCCCAGGCGACCCAGGGGTCGGCGTCACGGGCCAGCTCGGGCCACTGCTCGTCGCCCGCACGCAGGAAGCGCCTCACTCGGGAGAACGGCCCCTCGCCGTTGAAGGAGGCCGGCAGCAGGGAGCGGACCTGGGTGGGCATGTGACTCAGGAGCCCGAACAGGGTGACGCACAGGGACAGGACGCTCAGCCCCGCCTCGTTGCCGCGCAGGTTCTGGGCCGGTTGGATGGCAGGACCGATGAGGCGCGAGCCGTAGTCAGCGATGCGCTCATAGCTCCAGGTGACGCTCCACAGTCGCATGAGTGCGGCGCCGATGAAGCAGATCGCGTCACGCAGGTCCGCCGGCAGGCGATCCGAGCCGTAATCATCGGCCCGTGCCAGAAGCCGGTCGAGCTGCTGAAGGATAACGGCCTCATTGTGGGCGACCTCCTGGAAGAGGCGGTCGTGGTGGCGCGACTCAGGGTGACTGACGTCGCCGAAGTCGCCGGCGTCGATGGGGAAGCGGATCTGGGAACACAGGTCCACCGCCCACTCGTGCAGGGCCGCCCGGGCCGCGGCCTCGTCGCCGGAGGCGGACAGCTGCTCCAGGGCGAAGTCACGGACAGTGACGAGCATGTGGAAACGGGGCAGACCGTGGTCACGCACCACAAGCAAGGAGTGGGAGACCAGGGCATCGAGGAGATCGGCGGCCTGCGCACCGGCGAGCGCCTCCGCGGCGGCGAGGGTGAAGCCGTCGGCGAGCAGGGCCAGGCGCGCCATGGCGCGGCGCTCGGCGGGGTCGAGCAGGTTCCAGGACCACTCGATGACCGCTCTCAGGGTGCGCTGACGGGCCGGCGCGTCACGTGCGGCGGTCAGCAGATCGGGTCTGCCGGGCAGCCGCTCGGCGACCTGACCGACCGACAGGCTGCGGGTGCGCGCGGCGGCCAGCTCGATGGCCAGGGGAATGCCGTCCAACCGCGTCAGGAGCTCAGCCAGATCGTCATCGTTGATGACCTGGCCGGGGCGAGCGGCCAGAGCGCGGGCGCGGAAGAGCTCGGCCGCCGAGACGGAATCGAGCGGTTCGAGGCGATGGACGTGCTCCGCGGCCAGATCGAGGGGGCGGCGCGAGGTCGCCAGGACGCGCAGGTCGGGGCAGGCGCCCAGGAGCGGCCCAACGAGGTCGGCGACCTGGTCGGCCAGATGCTCGCAGTTGTCCAGGACCAGGACGGTTCCGGGCTGGGCGAGGGCGGCGGCCAGGGCGCGGCGCGGGTCGCCGTCAGCCGCTCCGGGGCCTCCGACGGCGTCGAGCAGGACCCTGGTCAGATTGGCCCCGGGTGATACCTCGGCGAGGGCGACAACGTAGACGGCAGGGCGACGGCTGCGGGCCGCCACCACCTGGGCCAGGGTCGTCTTGCCGACCCCGCCGGGACCGGTGAGCGTCACCAGCCGGCGGGTGCTCAGGGCCTTGAGAACACCGGTCACGTCCGCCTCCCTCCCCAGGAAGTGCTCGGGCTCGGGCTCCAGGCCGCGGCGCACAGGGCTCTCGGCGGCCAGAACGGCCTCGTGGGCGGCGCGCAGGGCGGGTCCCGGCACAGCTCCCCGATCGCGCAGCCGGCGGCGGTACTGCTCATAGATCTCCAGGGCCGCGGCGGGTGAGCGGGCCCAGGACTCGGCGCGCATGAGGGCGGCCAGGACGATCTCGTCTCCAGCGTCTCGCTGGGCGGCCTCGCGCAACAGCTCTGCGGCCCGCTCGTGCTCACCGGTGGCCTCCAGGGCGAGCCCCCGGTCGCAGCGAGCAGCCTCGGCCAGGGCAACGGCGCGCTCCCGCAGGCGGGATAGAGGGGCGGGTCCGGCTCCGACGGCATCGCCGGCCTCGCAGTGAGCGGGCACCTGGGGCAAGGAGCCGGTGAGGACCAGAACCTGGTCCCACTGCCCCTCGACGGCACGGGTGCGGGCCCGCTCCGCCCGGTCCGCCAGGTCGCAGACATCGATCTGCGCCGCCGGCAGCGCCAGCCGGTACCCGTCACCGAGACGCTCGACGACGCCCTCCCCCACCACCGCCCGAACCCGGGAGACGACGACGTGCAGCGCCCGCAGGGGCCGGGCCGGGACGTCGTCGGGCCACAGGGCCTCGATGAGGGAGCCGTCGCTCACCCGGGTTTGCGGGCTCGCGGCCAACACAGCGAGCAGATCGAGGGTCCTCCCGCTCAGGACCGTGCCGCGCCAGGTCGGCGGATCTGTCAAGAGAGCCAAGCGGTACGGGGAGGTCACGGGCCTATTCTCCCCCATCGCCGTGAGGCGGTGTTCCAGCGGTCAAGATAGGCCGCGAGGCCCACCACCATCATGACAGCGCGCCGACGTCGAGAGCTTCAAGTGAGACTCAGGTGTTAGGAAGCAGCAAACGCTTTGGATGACATGCGCTTGAGCAGGGCAGACACGTCCGGGACGTCATCGTGATGACCATCGTCAGAAAGAGTAAAACGTTGAGCCTTCATCGTATCCATCACAGCGCCGATGGACGATGTGTGGCCCTGAGGCCCGGTACCCAGCGTCACCCCATCGGCAGTGCCCCACCCTTCGGGGGCCTGCCTTGAAGGCATCTCCCACCTGAAAAAGCCGAAGCGCTTACTGCCCTGACGGTCGGGGAAGAACACGGCGACTATCGTGTCAGCACCGTGGTCGAGGTGATCGGCGATCACGGAGTCGATGGGCTCGGACTCAGGGACCGCAAGGATCCTGGTGTCATTGAGGTAGTGGTTGCGCCTGAACAACTCCCGCCCCTGAGTCGTACCGAGGAAGAGCCCCACAGCGCGCGCCGCGTCACGCCGCGTCGTCTTGGTGTCACTCATCTCTGCCAGCTCCTGAAGTGCTGTTCCATCCAGTCGATTACCTGCTTGTATGGCTCGTCGTAAGACGCCCCCAGTATGGTATGGTCGTTTCTCCCTAGTACTTGGATGGGACGGGTCTCACGGTCTCGGTCCCGATGGTATTGGTGAGAGTGGATGCAACCATGACGTGTGTCAATCCGAAACACAGGCTGCCAGTCATCATCCGGGCCGGAGCGCCACTCGTGCTGGAGCGCATAGTCAACCACTCGCCCTCTGTAGGTCCTCAGCCGTATGACTATTCGGTGGCACCCTGGCCCGGAGATCGGGCCAACATCGATCGGGTAGGTTTCGTCCTCACATGCGTGGATCGGCGGAGGACGGTATCCGCCATCGGGCAACTCCATGCTCGCTCCGCTCGATTTGATAGGCGCTGTATCCCAAAAGTTATGTCAGAAGTAGATCGGCAATAACATTGAGGCTGAGGCATAGCCGTCGACCACTACACGGCTACGACGTGTGCCAGCAGTCCCAGAAGGTTCAATACCCTGTGCCCCGCCCATAGGTTCTGGGCGGGGCACATAGGTTGAACATAATGGCCTTCTGAAGGCCGACGAGGAACCTTCCGTCAGCTCACAGGCTGAGGTTGTTCTTGACGGTGTCGGCCAGGGATCGGGCCACGCGGTCGGCCTCCTCCTGGGACGCGGCCTCGACCATGACGCGCACGAGAGGCTCGGTGCCCGAGGGCCGCAGCAGGACGCGGCCGGTCTCGCCCAGCTCTTTCTCCGCGGAGGCGACAGCATCCTGCACAGACTGGTTGGTGCTGGCGGCGGCCTTGTCCACGTTCTTGACGTTGATGAGCGTCTGGGGCAGGCGGGTCACGACGCTGGCGAGCTCGGCCAGAGTCTTGCCGGTGCGCTTGACGCGCGCGGCCACGCGCAGGGAGGTGAGCACGCCGTCGCCGGTGGTGGCGTGGAGGGTGTCGATGACGTGCCCGGACTGCTCGCCGCCCAGGGTGTAGCCGCCCTGGAGCATCCGCTCGAGCACGTAGCGGTCGCCCACGCCGGTCTGGACGGTGCGGATGCCGTGCTCGCGCATGGCCAGGATGAGGCCGAGGTTGCTCATGACGGTGACGACGAGCGTGTCGGAGCCGAGGGTGCCGTCGGCCTTCATGCCGATGGCGAGCATGCCCATGATCTGGTCGCCGTCGACGAGCTGTCCGTCGGCGTCCACGGCCAGGCAGCGGTCGGCGTCGCCGTCGTAGGCCACGCCCATGTCCGCGCCGACGGCCTTGACGTAGTTCTGCAGCTGCTCGGGGTGGGTGGAGCCGCAGCTGTCGTTGATGTTGAGGCCGTCCGGGGAGGCGTTGATGACGATGACCTCGGCGCCGGCCGCCCGCAGCGCGGCGGGGCCGACGACGGAGGCGGCGCCGTTGGAGGCGTCGACGACGATGCGCAGCCCGGACAGGTCGGTGGCCGCGGAGTCGACGAGGTGGTTGATGTAGTTCTGGTCGGCGACGGTCTCGCCCTTGACAACGCGACCGACGTCGGACCCGGTGGGCCGGCCGTCAACCTTGCCCAGGAGGGACTCGATCTCGTCCTCGACGGCGTCGGCAAGCTTGTAGCCGCCGCGGGCGATGAACTTGATGCCGTTGTCCGGGAAGGGGTTGTGGGAGGCGGAGATCATGACGCCCAGCTCGATGTCCTGGGTTGCCGTCAGGTGTGCGATCGCCGGGGTGGGCAGGACGCCCACGCGTGTGACGTCGATCCCGGAGGAGGCCAGCCCCGCGCTGATGGCGTGGTCGAGGAACTCTCCGGAGGCACGGGTGTCGCGGCCCACGATGGCGCGGGGACGACCGCTGCGGGTGCGCCGGGTGGCGGTCGTGTCCTTGGTCAGGACGCGGGCCGCAGCCTCACCGAGCTGTACGGCCAGAGTTGGCGTGAGCAGGTCGTTGGCCAGGCCGCGTACGCCGTCGGTTCCGAAGAGACGAGCCATGGAAATCCTCCTGAAGGGTGACGAAACATGACCATCCTGCCACGGGCCGCGCGGTACGGGGGCATGACGACCGAAGCGCAGGGAAGGTCTGATGTCCTCCCGGGAGCTCGTCACGGAGGGGTCCCGCCCGAGATCCCGCCCATCGGCGGCGGCCAGTCGGATCATCCTGCGATGTCAAGGCCGCTCGCAGCAGCCCCTGACAGATGACGATGGCGGCCGTCCCGGAGAGGGGACGGCCGCCATCGTGCACAGCGGGCGAGCGGGTCCAGTCGGTCCGACCGGGACCGCGCCGGATCAGCGCTTGGAGTACTGGGGGGCGCGGCGGGCCTTGTGCAGACCGGCCTTCTTGCGCTCCACGATGCGCGAGTCGCGGGTGAGGAAGCCGGCCTTCTTCAGGGTGGCGCGGTTGGCCTCACGGTCGATCTCGTTGAGGGCGCGGGCGATGCCCAGGCGCAGGGCGCCGGCCTGGCCGGAGACGCCGCCGCCGTTGATGCGGGCGACGACGTCGAAGCGGCCCTCGAGGTCCAGGATGGTGAAGGGGGCGCGCACGAGCTGCTGGTGCAGCTTGTTGGGGAAGTAGTCCTCCAGGGAGCGGCCGTTCAGCGTCCACTGGCCGGTGCCGGGAACGAGGCGCACGCGGGCGACGGCCTCCTTGCGGCGACCCAGGCCGGAGCCGGGGGCGGTGATGGACTGGCCGCGACCCGGAGCGGACTCCTCGGTCTCGGTGGTGTAGCTGGAGGGGGCGTTCTCCTCGTCCAGCGCGTCGATGTCGACAGTGGTCTCAGCCACGATATGTCCTTTGCTTGTCGCGAGGTGCCGAGCGCGGGAGCGCTTACTGGGCGACCTGGGTGATCTCGAACGGCTTCGGGTTCTGGGAGGCGTGCGGGTGCTCGGCACCTGCGTAGACCTTGAGCTTCTTGAGCTGGGCGCGACCGAGCTTGGTGTGGGGAACCATGCCCTTGATGGCCTTCTCGACGGCGCGCTCCGGGCGGGTGGCCAGCAGCTCGCGGTAGGAGACGGCGGTCAGACCACCCGGGTGGCCGGAGTGGCGGTAGGCGAACTTCTTGTCGGCCTTGCCGTTGGTGAGGGCCACCTTGTCGGCGTTGATGATGACGACGTAGTCGCCGCAGTCCTCGTTGGGCGCGAACTGGGGCTTGTGCTTCCCACGGAGCAGGGTGGCGGCCTGGGCCGCGAGTCGACCCAGGACGACGTCGGTGGCGTCGATGACGTACCAGCTCTTCTCGACGTCGCCGGGCTTCGGTGTATACGTGCGCACGGGCGTTGCCTTCGTTTCTCTTGGCGAGTGGGCACGCCGAAGCGCGGTGAAGCGTTCGCGGTTCGGCGAGACCACCATGGTCAGGTGAGTGGTCGGAGCACAGGCGATCCGGGGCGAGTGGGACGGCACCGCGGACACGCACACGCGTGCTGCACGACGATTGCCAACAATACCGGGCGGTCTGCGGGAGGGTCAAAAGGTGCGGCTTTCCAGTTCCGTGAATCGCACCACGCGGCCCACCTGTCACTGAGCGCGCTGTCAGCAGGTCAGGCGGCGGGTGGCCCGGGCACGCTCAGCCTGGGCGGCGAGCTCGTCATCGGCCGGGTAGACGACCTCCTCCAGGGTCAGCCCGTGCGGCGGGGCGACGGGGGCGGCGCCGTCACGACTACGAGCGGCCAGGAGCTCATCGGGCCAGGCGGCGGGTCTGCGTCCCTGCCCGACGGCGAGACCGGCTCCTACCAGGGAGCGGACCATGGAGTGGCAGAAGGCGTCGGCGACGACGGACAGAGTCACCAGCCCTGCATCCGGTCCGGCCGCGACTCGCCGCCACTCCAGGGCGCGCAGGGTGCGGATGGTTGTGGCCCCCTGGCGGGGCTTGCAGTAGGACAGGAAGTCGTGCTCGCCGAGCAAGGGCTTGGCAGAGGCCTCCATGGCCTCGACGTCGAGCCGGTCCGGCAGCCACAGAACGGTGGCACGCCGGGCAGGGTTGCGAGGAGCGTCGGCGTCGGCGATCCGATAGGTGTAGCGGCGGGACAACGCCCCGAAACGGGCGTCGAAGGCCTCCGGCACGATGCGCGCCCCGGTGACGACGACGTCGCCGGCTCCACGCGGGGTGCGCGGCAGGCTGGTCTGCGCCTCACGAGCCAGGACCCCCGCCATTCGAGTCAGCAGGGCGGCCTCGGGGAGGCGGTCGGAGCGTCCGGGCAGCGCGGCCCAGGCCTCGGGGCTCACGTCGAGGTGGACCACCTGGGCCGCGGCGTGGACACCGGCGTCGGTGCGACCAGCCACCGCAAGGCGAACGGGCTCGCGCAGGACGGTGGCCAGGGCGGAGGTGAGGACTCCCTCGACGGTACGCAGACCGGGCTGGGCGGCCCACCCGGAGAAGAAGGTGCCGTCGTAGGCCAGGTCGAGGCGGATGCGTGGCATGGTCCCATTGAACCCTACCGGCCCGGCACTTCCACTAGGCTCGCAGCCGTGAGCACAACGACTCTGTCCGTGGACTGCGGCGGCGGCGGCATCAAGGCCTCGGTGCTGGACGCCGAGGGCAACATCATCTCCCGCGCCGTGCGCACCCCGACCCCCTACCCGCTGCCACCGACGAAGCTGGTGGAGACCATCGCCTCACTGGCCTCCCAGCTGCCGGAGGCGGACCGGGTGACGGTGGGGATGCCGGGCATGATCCGCCACGGGGTCGTCATCGCCACGCCGCACTACATCACCAGGGACGGCCCGCGCTCCAGGGTTCTGCCCGATCTGGTGGAGGCCTGGGCCCGCTTTGACATGGGCACCAGTGTCTCGAAGGCCCTGGGCATCCCTTCTCTGGTCCTCAACGACGCCGAGGTCGCCGGGGCCGGTGTCGTCACCGGCCACGGACTGGAGATGATCGTGACCCTGGGCACCGGCCTGGGCAACGCCGTCTTCGACAACGGCGTCCTGGCCCCTCACGTGGAGGTCTCCCAGGGTCCGGTGCGCTGGGGCCTGACCTATGACGACTACATCGGCGAGCACGAGCGGCTGCGCCTGGGCGACGCCCACTGGTCGCGCCGGGTACGTCGCGTCGTCGACGCCCTGCGCCCCATGTACCTGTGGGACCGCCTCTACCTGGGTGGCGGCAACTCGCGCCGGATCACGGCGACCCAGCTGGCCAAGATCGGCGACGACATCGTCGTGGTCCCCAACGAGGCCGGCATGACCGGTGGCGCCCGCTGCTGGGACATGACCCGCCCCTAATCACCCTTGTTCCATCCACCGTCAGTGCCTTCGCGCACCGCGTGCGGACCGTTTCTTTGGCCCGTCTCTCCGCCCACGTCACTGGGCCGACACCAACAGTCCCTTGCCGCGGACCTCACCACCTTCTATCTTGCCGATAGTTTCTTGTGAGGTGCTGCGACGGCACCCGTGTCGTGCAAGGAGGCACTATGCGTATCGGAGTCCCCCGCGAACCTGCGGATCAGCCACGCGTCGCTGCGAGCCCGCAGACAGTGGAGCGGATGATCCGCATGGGCTACGAGGTCCTGGTCGAGCGCGGCGCCGGGACGCGGGCACAGTTCCCCGACGACGCCTACGAGGCCGCCGGGGCCCAGTCAGCCAGCGGCGTCCGGATCTGGGGCTGCGAGGTCGTGGTGAGTGCCTCGGCGCCCACCGAGGAGCACCTGGCGCTCATGACCCGGGGCTCGGTCCTCATCTGTCGGTTGGACCCGGCACGCCGGCCCGAGCTCCTCGAGGCGCTGCAGGAGCGGAGCATCACCTGCATGGCCCTGGACGTGGTCCCGAGGATCTCGCGGGCGCAGTCGCTGGATGTGCTCTCCTCGCAGGCGAACCTCGCCGGCTACCGGGCCGTCATTGAGGCGGCCTCATACCTGGGCAGGCTGTTCAGCGGGCAGGTGACCGCCGCGGGCAAGTTCCCACCCGCGACTGTCTACGTCATCGGTGCGGGGGTGGCCGGGCTGTCTGCGATCGGGACGGCCTACTCCCTGGGCGCGCAGGTACGCGGCTCCGATGTGCGCCCCGAGGTCGCCGATCAGGTCCGGTCCATGGGAGCGCAGTTCGTGCCGCTGCCCAGCGCCCAGGAGGTGTCCTCCGACGGCTACGCCAAGGAGATGAGCGCCGATCAGGCGAGTGCGGCCAACGCGCTCTACGCCCAGCAGGCAGCCGAGTCCGACGTCGTCATCACCACGGCGAGCATCCCGGGGCGCCGCGCGCCGATGCTCCTGGACCGCTCCGCGATCGAGGCCATGCGCCCCGGATCGGTCATCATCGACATGGCGGCGGCGACCGGCGGCAACACCGAGCTGACGGTGCCCGGCGAGGTGGTCACCACCGACGGCGGCGTCACGATCGTGGGGCACACGGACCTGGCGGGGATGCTGCCCGCGCAGGCCTCCCAGCTCTACGGGCGCAACATCGTCAACCTGCTGGCTCTGCTCACCCCGACCGAGGACGGCGAGCTCGTCGTGGACCTGGACGACGAAGTGGTCCGGGCTATCACAGTCACCCACGACAACGAGCTGCTGTGGCCACCTCCCCAGATCCAGGTCTCGGCCGCTCCAGCCCCGAGCCACCCGGCACAGGCGAACGCCGACGACGCAGCCACACAGGAGGCCGCCCGCGCAGCCCGGGCACTCTCGCGCTCCCGGCAGTGGCTAGGGCTAGCCGCGGTCAGCCTCGTGGCAGCAGCCCTGGTGCTGGTGACGCCATCGGCCGCCACGAGCCACTACATCGTGCTCATGCTCTCAGTGATCCTGGGCTTCCACGTCATCTCCAACGTGACCCCGGCCCTGCACACGCCGCTCATGTCGGTGACCAACGCGATCTCGGGGATCATCCTGATCGGGGCGATCTCGCAAGTCGGTCACCCCCACCCGGTCATCAGCGCCATCAGCCTGGCCGCGGTGGTCCTGGCCACGATCAACATCGTCGGCGGCTTCGCGGTCACCCACCGCATGCTCGCCATGTTCACGAAGGACTGAGGTGAGGACCGGATGATGACTCAGATGCCGATCCTGACGCCGGCTGCGTCGTCGAGCACACTGATCGCCGCCACGCCGTCTCTGCCCTCACCCGTGGTCCTGGCCTACATCGCCGCCGCGATCCTGTTCATTCTGGCCGCGGCCGGTCTGTCCCGCCATGAGACCGCGGTGGCAGGCAACGTGGCGGGCGCCGTCGGCATGGGAGTGGCGGTGCTCGCCGCCATCGGCCTGGCCCTGAGCAACCAGCCCGCGCGGGGCGTGCTGCCAACACTGCTGCTCATCGTCATGGGGCTGGCCCTGGGCTCGGTCATCGGGCTGGTGGTGGCCAGGCGCGTAGCCATGACCGGGATGCCCCAGCTCATCGCCGTGCTCAACGGATTGGTGGGGCTGGCAGCCGTCCTGGTGGGCTACAACTCCTACGTCTCCCCCGACGCCCTGTCCGCCTCTCTGGGAGCCTTCCACCTGGGCGAGGTCTTCCTGGGCGTGTTCATCGGCGGGGTGACCTTCACCGGCTCCGTCCTGGCGGCCCTCAAGCTGGCCGGCCGCGTACCGGGGCGCCCGATGACGCTACCGGGCCGCAACCTGCTCAACCTCGGGGCGCTCATCGTCTCCCTGCTTCTCATGGTGGGGTTCATGGCGGCACCGGCCGGCTCCAGTACCGGCTGGGCCTTCCTGGCGGTGATGACGGTGATCTCCCTGGCACTGGGCACTCATCTGGTGCTGGCGATCGGCGGCGGCGACATGCCGGTAGTCGTCTCGATCATGAACTCCTACTCGGGGTGGGCCTCCGCCTTCACCGGCTTCATGATGGACAACGACCTGCTCATCATCACCGGGGCGCTGGTGGGCTCCTCGGGGGCATACCTGTCCTACCTCATGTGCCAGGCCATGAACCGTTCCTTTGTCTCGGTGCTGCTGGGCGGCTACGGAACCGACTCCACCGGCGCCGCCGCGGGCGGCCCTCAGCACGAGGGATCGGTGGACGAGACCAGCGCCGACGAGGTGGCCCACCTGCTGCAGAACGCCCGACGCGTGGTCATCACCCCCGGCTACGGGATGGCCGTCGCCCAGGCCCAGTACCCGGTGGCCACCCTCACCGAGATGCTGCGCTCGGAGGGAGTGGAGGTCACCTTCGGCATCCACCCGGTGGCGGGCCGCCTGCCCGGGCACATGAACGTGCTGCTGGCCGAGGCGAAGGTCCCCTACGACATCGTCCTAGAGATGGACGAGGTCAATGACTCCTTCGACGACGTCGACGTCGTTCTCATCATCGGCGCCAATGACACCGTGAATCCAGCCGCCCAGGAGCCGGGCTCACCGATCGCGGGCATGCCGGTGCTGCACGTGTGGGAGGCAAGCCGAGTCATCATCTTCAAACGGTCCATGGCCACCGGCTACGCCGGGGTGGACAACCCGCTCTTCTTCCGGGAGAACGCCTCCATGCTCTTCGGCGACGCCAAGGGCACCGTCGAGGCCATCATCCGGGCCCTGGAGTAGGAGGCGCCAGGATCCAGGAGTCACTTGTGTTCAGTCGAGCCGACCGCCCTCGAGGCGCTCGACGCCGTCGACGCCGTCGAGGCCGGACAGGGACTCGATGAGGTTGGCGGCGGGCCGTTGCCCGTGGAAGCGCATAACGGCGTTCATGGTGCGCCCGTGCTCGCCGCGGGTCATCTCGGTCTCCTCCAAGGTGGCCGTGAAGCCGGAGGCCGTGGCGGCCTGGAGGATCTCGGGCATGATGGCGCGGCCAACCTCGTAGTCGATGCGTACGGTTACCTCGCCGTGGCGGCGCTGCAGGCGCGAGGTGAGTGGCCCTAGCAGCAGGACGACGATGTAGTCGAGCGCGACGGCGGTCGCGGCAAGAGGGATCATGCCCGCTCCGCAGGCCATGCCGATGGCGGCACTGAGCCAGACAGTGGCGGCGGTAGTCAGGCCGCGGACGGTGTCATTGTTGACGAAGATGACCCCGGCCCCCAGGAAGCCGATGCCGGAGACGATCTGCGCGGCCACACGACTGGGGTCCACGGCGACATCGGATCCGGTGATCGGGGCGAATCCGTAGGCGGACACAAGGGTGAACAGGCACGAGCCCAGTCCCACCAGGACGTGCGTCTTGACCCCGGCGTCCTTGTGGCGCAGGTGACGCTCAGCACCCAGGGTGAGGCACAGGATGAAGGTCGCCGTCATGGCGACGACCTGGACCCCCACGTGGTCCAGGCTGAACAGCGCGCCCACACCGGCTCCCTTCCTCATGATCGCGATACCCGCCCTACCGGCCCTTCGTCGATTCTAAAGGAGCGGCTGACAGGGCGCGTCCCCGGTGACGTCTCCCCATCGCGAGGCGCATGCTCGCCGTTTAACGTGGGCCCACCATCGTTCCCCCAGTTCCGAGGCTCTCAGACGTGTCGCTCTCCCCCTATGTCAGCCCCGAGGGCGTGGCTCGTGCCAGCCGGCTGCTGGAGCTCAGTGAGCGCCTGGCGAGCTCGGGGCGCCGGGGCGAGGCTTTGGACGCCGCTCGGGAGGCGAGCGAGATCCACCGCGGTCTGGTCCGGGTCAACCCGGACCTCTACCTGGCCGACCTCGCCGGAGGCCTGTCAGTCCTGGCGGTCCGCCTGCACGAGGCCCGCAGGATTCGCGAGGGGGTCGCGATCTCTCGGGAGACGGTAAGGATTCGACGGCGCCTGACCCAGCGGAACTACGACGCCCATGCTCCCGGTCTGGCCGAGTCTCTGGGCCGGCTCGCCGTCGAGCTGAGCGCGGCCGGCGAGCTGCGCGATGCGCTGGCCACCGCGCAGGAGTCCGTCGAACTCTACCGGAGCCTGAGCCGGGATGAGCCCTCCACCTACGACGCCGATCTAGCTCGGGCCCTTACCACGCTCGCCTGCCGTCTGGGCGAGTCCGGGCGCCCGAGCGACACATTCATCGCCGCTCAGCAGGCCATCAGTGTCCGACGGCGCCTAACACAGTCCGACCCGGGCACCCAGATCCACCGACTCGCGGCGGACCTGAGCAGTCTGGCTCCAAGGCTGCGCACGGTGGGTTACGTCGATGAGGCCCTTGACCAGGCCCGGGAGGCCGTCAACCTCTACCGCAACCTCGATAAGGATGAGCCCGGTTCCTGCACCGGCGAGCTTGCCGGCGCCCTGGAGGTCCTGGCCGCATGCAGGGCCGGGGTAGGGCGCCGCGATGAGGCGCTGGAAGCCGCCGAGGAGGCTACCGCGCTCTACCGGGGGTTGGCCCGCCGCACACCCGCCCTGTACTCCCCCGAAGTGGCCCGCTCCTTAGAGACACTGGCCCGGCGTCTGAGTGACCTGGGACGGCGCCATGAGGCACTCGCCGCAGCCCAGGAGGCGGTCAGTATCGCTCGGGCTCTGGCTCACAGCGCCCCCGATACACACCTGCCCGATCTGGCCGATGCTCTCAAGGCGTACGCCGCCTGCCTGCGCGACGCTGACCGCCTGGACCGTGCTCTGACCGCGGCGCGTGAGGTGGTCAGCATCCGCCGCACCCTGGTCCAGGGCAGTCCTACGACCTACACCTCGGATCTTGCCGAGTCCCTGTACATCCTCGCCGTCGGCCTGTACACGGCCAGGCAGCTGCCCGAGTCCTTCACGGCGGCCCGGGAGGCCATTGACATCTATCGGCGTCTGGTCCGTGCCAACCCGGCCTCCTACACCGCCGACCTGGCCCGGACTCTCAACATCCTCACCTTGAACCTCAACCGCGCCGGACGCACGCACGAGGCCCTGGCCGCCGTTCAGGAGGCGGTCACCATCTATCGCAGCCTGGTGCAGATCGATCCGGCAGCCTACAAGCCGGCTCTAGCAGCCTCCCTGCACAACGTCGCGACGTGCCTGGTTGACACGGGACATCGTTCGGCCGCTCTGGCGGCGATCCGTGAAACGGCGGCGATCCGTCGGGAGCTGGCCGAGCGCGACCCCGCGACTCACACCCCGGCACTGGCGCCGTGCCTGCACCGGCTCGCCAAGCGCCTGGCCGAGGCGGGCCACCGACGGGAGGCTCTGGAGACCGCGCGGGAGGCGGTCGACCTCTACCGAGGTCTGGCCCGCAAGCAGCCGGAGGCCTTCAACCGGGGCCTCGCCGATACCCTCGGCACCTACGCCTCGGTACTCCAGTGGAGCGGCAGGGAGGCTGATGCCGCCCGCATTCGCCAGGAGGTCAGCGACGTGACCAGGCAAACGGCGGCAGATGGCTCACTGAGCCCACTCTGAGCCACCGCCTTCATAAGACACGGGGAGGGCCGGTCACCATCAGGTGACCGGCCCTCCCCGGAGTGCTGCTCAGAGCGTCAGCCCCGGCTCACTTCTCGACCTTCTGGGCGGCGGCGCCGCCGGCGGGAGCGAAGCCCGCGGCCTCAGCCTCCTCGGCACTGGCGAACCAGACCTCGGCGACCGTGGCGTCGTACCAGCGCGAGCCGGGAACGT
>ERZ773075.100-NODE-100-length-72676-cov-46.7391_pt1 | contig 72676 bp, 60 predicted proteins | sample MGYA00580614_ERZ773075 | MGnify/ENA primary metagenome ERZ773075 (study PRJEB29015, sample SAMEA2738021) | human oral metagenome | biome: human oral; feature: human-associated habitat; material: dental | place: China | collected 2043 ...
AGGATCGCCTCGAGGCCCTCGCGCAGCAGGATGATGAACGCCTGGCCGAAGGAGCCGGTGAGGAAGGCCTTGATCGGGTTGACGCTCGCCGCGGCTCCGCCGTCGAGAATGGCCGCGTCCTCGGTGAGCATGCTCTTGAGGCTCTCGGCGTCGGCGGTCACCTCCGAGTCGTCCGCGCCGTTGATCATCGCCTGGCGCACGACCTTGAACTGATTCTCCACCTGGGAGACGCGGTTGCCGGATATCGCCGCCATGACGGTCTTCTCGAAACCGAGCTTCTCGTAGTACCCGTAGTAGGCCTTGTTGACCAGGTCGGCGCCGGCCCGGCCGTCACCGCCGGTCGCCTTGTCCACGGCCTGGTCGATCAGCGGGGTCATCTCGCCGGCGACCTCGGTCCAGGTGCGGCCCTGACGGCCCTCGTTGACATCTTTCCTGTTGGCCTCGATCTCGGCGCGCTCAGTGGCGATGGTCGCCGCCTGGGCGGCCGCGTAGTCCCGAGGGGAGGCCAGGGAGCCGGTGGCGTCGAGCGTGGTGGCGGAGTCGGTGAGGGAGGTCTTGAGGGAGGCCACCGCGGCGGCGATCGCGGCATCATTGCCGGTCGCGTAGGCCTGGGTGCGCAGGTCCGTGAAGGCCTGCTGCTGCGCCGTGGCGGTGTCCTGGCCGATGGTGCTCTCAACCACGTTTCCCATATTGGAGGCGCTGTAGCTGATCGAGTACGCCTTCTGGAACGTCGCGGCAGCACCTGCGGTGTTGCCGGACTGGTACTGCGTCAGCGCCTCGTCGAGGTCGGAGGAGACCGCCGTGGCCACAGCGCTCCAGGTGTCGTAATCGGTGTTGGAGGAGCTCTGGGAGGCGCCGGCGCTCGGGGTCGCCGGCGCCGACTCATCGGCACGGGCGCCGCCAGCGGATCCCAGCGGGGAGAGGATGCCGAGAAGCAGCAGAAGGACCGCCGCCAGGGCGACAGGCGCTCCCGAGCGATACGCGGAGTCGTCCGAGGCCGAGTGGGCCGGACGGGAAAGGGGGGAACGGCTGTAGGACATCAATGCGGCTTTCACACGACACGGATGGGCACCGGGACCGGCGCCGCGGCATTCGTGCATTAGGTTAGGTTTTGCTGTCAGTCGAAGACAAATCGTCGCCATGGGGAGGCGCACGTCGTGTCACTTCCATCCGCGCGTCCGGGCATGCGCGGGCCGTGCCCGGTGCGCGAGCCCGGAGCCCTGGCGCAGCGCTGGCGCTTCGAGGCGACCGGAACGTGCTGGCAGGTCCTGTCCGCAGCGCCCCTTCCTCCCGCGCTGCGGGATCGCATCGTCTCGCTCGTCGATGCCTTCGAGGGCGTGTGGTCCCGGTTCCGTCACGACTCGGTGGTGCGCCGGGCCGCCGAGAGCGGGCCGGGCGTCGGGCCCCTCACTCTCGACCTGCCGCCAGGCTCGTCCGTCCTGCTGGACCTCTACGACCGCCTGCACCGCGCCACCGACGGCCGGATCGACCCGCTGGTGGGCGCCGATCTGGTCGAGCTCGGCTACGACCCCGGCTACTCCTTCACCGTCCACGACGGCGCCGTCTTCCGCGTCGGGGCGATCCGCGGACGCGCCACCTGGGCGGAGACGGCTCGGCACGACGGCGACCGGCTGCGGCTGACCCGCCCCGCGCTCATCGACATCGGCGCGGCCGGCAAGGGCTTCCTCGTGGACCTCGTGGCGCGCGAGCTGCACGAGGCCGGAATCGGCGCCTTCGCCGTCGACGGTTCGGGCGACCTGCTGGTCTCATCGCCCGAACCGGTGCGTATCGGCCTGGAGGACCCGCGCTCCCAGGGACGGGTCATCGGAGTGGTCGTGCTCGCCGAGGCGGCGATCTGCGCCTCCGCCGTCAGCCGCCGGTCCTGGGGCCACGGGCTGCACCACCTCCTCGACGCCCGCACCGGCCTGCCGGTCCAGGGCGTGCTCGCCACCTGGGCGGTGGCGCGGACCTGCGCGGAGGCGGACGGCCTGGCCACGGCCCTGTTCGTGACCGCGCCGGAGGTACTGGCCCGGGCGGGCTTCCACTACGACTTCGCCCTCATGAGGGCCGACGGCTCGGCGGTGGTCTCCCGGGACTTCGCCGACATTCCCGGCGAGCTCTTCACGGCATGAGCCCGGCCGGCGCCTTCCCGCTCGCGGCACGGGGCCGAGCGCTTACGTCCCGCGCCGCCGGAATCGATCCGACCGAGTTCGGCGCCGTCTCGGTGACGATCTCCGACGAGGACGACGCCTTCGGAGCACTGCCGGTCAGACGCGATGTCAGCCGAGTCCCGACCAGGCCGGAGCCGCGCGACCGCGTGCGGATCGGCCCGGTGCCGCGCAGGACTGCGACGCCGTTCCGAGCCGCGTCAGAGTCGCGCGCCGACCTTCTGGGAGAACTCGACCAGGCGGTTGGAGAAGCCCCACTCGTTGTCGTACCAGCCGAAGACCTTGACCTGGTCGCCCATGACCTCGGTGAGAGGCGCGTCGAAGATCGAGGAGTGCGGGTTGCCGACGATGTCGTGGGAGACGATCGGCGCCTCGGAGTACTGCAGGTAGCCCGCCAGCGAGCCGGATTCCGCCGCCGCGCGGAAAGCGGCGTTGACCTCGTCCGCCGTCGTCCTGCGGGAGGTGGCCACCGTGAGATCGGTGACCGAGCCGACCGGGACCGGCACTCGCAGGGCCGCGCCGGTCAGACGCCCATCGAGCTCGGGGATGACCAGGCCGATGGCCCGGGCCGCCCCGGATGAGGTCGGAATGATGGAGGAGGCTGCGGCGCGCGCTCGACGCAGGTCCCGGTGAGGCGCGTCGTGAAGGCGCTGGTCGCCGGTGTAGGCGTGGACCGTCGTCATGAGGCCGGTCTCGATCCCGACGGTGTCATTGAGGACCTTGGCCAGCGGCGCCAACGAGTTCGTCGTGCACGAGCCGTTGGAGAACACGTCGGCCGCATCCACGTCCAGCCGATCATCATTCACACCCAGGACGAAGGTGGGCACATCCCCCTTCGCGGGCGCGGAGACGATGACCTTCTTCGCCCCGCCCTTCAGGTGCAGGGCCGCCTCGTCCCGGGTGGTGAAGAAGCCCGTCGACTCGATCACGACATCGGCCCCGACCTCGCCCCAGGGGATCCGGGCCGGGTCCGACTCGGAGAAGACCGTGATGGTCCGGTCGGCGACTCGCAGCTCATCGCCATGGCCGGCGACGCCGTCGAGATGCCCGCTCACCGAGTCCCACTCCAGGAGGGTGGCGAGTGTGCGCGCGTCGGTGAGGTCGTTGACGGCGACGACCTCGACGTCCGCCCCGCCGGCCAGGGCGGCGCGCATGTAGGTGCGCCCGATGCGGCCGAATCCGTTGATGCCGATGCGAATGGTCATGATGTCTCTCCTTCGGATAGGGCATGGCGACCGGTCCCGAGGTCCACCGGAACCGGACTCGAGAGTTCTTCGGGTTCCGAGAGGCTTGCGACCCGGGCGGCCGGATCGGGCGGGCCGGCGGGCCCGGCCGGAGCGGCCCTCGCGGCTGCGCGGAGCAGTTCGAGGGCGCCCCGGCGGGCCGCGTCATACGGGGCCCTGTCCTGCTGGGCCATGGCCAGGACGTAACCGCCCTGGACGACGGCGACGATGGTACGAGCCAAATCCCCCGAGTCGAGACCACCGGGCAACCGCCCCTCCGATGCCGCCGCGTCGATGACGGCGACCAGCATCTGGTGCAGTTGCGCGAAAGCCTCGGCGATCGGCTTGCGAAGACCGTCGTCCGCCATCACCGCCTTGTCCTGGGCCATTCGACCGACTCGGCAGCCCTTGAGCGGATCACGAGGAAGGGTGAGGTAGGCGCTGAGGACCTCGAGTGGATCCTCGACATCCGCGAGCGCGGTCCTCCAGGAGCTGAACTGGACCTGGCAGTTGTGGTTCAGAGCCGCGAGACCGAGATCCCGTTTGGTCGGGAAGTAGTGGTACATGCTCCCCTGGCCGACGCCGGAGAGCTCGCGAACCTCTCGCGGACTCGTGGCGCTGTAACCGCGCTCCCACATCAGCTCGGCCATCGCCTCCACCAGCCTCTCCCTGGAACCCATGTGCCGAGTGTACCCGGCGGCATCGAGTGTACCTACCTCAAGGTACACAAGTCTGTGTCCTCCATCTCAGAATCGCTCCGATCGTCGCGCATCGAGCCTCCGGACGCAGAGGCACGGGGAGGACGACGCGGCAGCGGCGGCCCCTCGGCCGACCCCGAGCCGACTCGCACTCACTTGTATCAGCTACTTGACACAAAAGTCTTTCAAGGAGATTCTTGTACCATACACTCAGTACAAGTGAGGTTCCGATGTCCCCCCTGCCCGCTCTCGCGCTCTTCTCGGTCTTCGCCACGCTCGTCCTCGCCCTGCCCGTCGGAGCCATTCGGCTCTCCGACAGGGGTGGCGTGGACGGCATCGATCTCGCGTCGTTGCCCGAGAACCTGGCCGTTCCCCTGCGCAACGCGGACCGGCACTCGCGCTGGACGCGCTCGACGGCGGTTCTCGCCGCCGTCGCGACCGCGATCGTCGTCGGTCTCGCGAGCCCGCGGACGGCGCCCGGCGCATTCGGGCTGGTGGGACTTACCGTGCTCCTGCTCGGGGAGCGCCGCAGTCCCGTCGTCACGACGGCGACGCGCACCGCCGTCCTGGCGCCGCGCCGAGTCCGCGACTACCTGCCACGACCGGCCGCGCTCGTCCCGATCGGTGTCATGACGGTTCTCGCCTTCTTCGCCCTCGGCGTCCCGACAGCATCGAGCAGCCCCGGTGCGACCCCGCCACCGGAGCACAGCACCGTCCTTCCCGCCGGCTCCTACCTCAGCGGCACATCGACCGACTCGAACGGCGACACCCTCGCATCGATCTTCTGCCCCTGGCCGGGAGCCCATTTCCTGGCCCCGATCATGCTCATGCTCGTCGCGCAGCTCGCGCTCGCCGCCGTTGGACTGCGCACGGTCGCCGCCCGCGAGCAGGTGAGCACCTCACGCGATGACGGCCTCGATACCGTTCTGCGCCGCCGCTCCTCGGAGGGGATCGTCGGCTTCCTTCTCGTCGCCCTCGCCCTTCCCCTGCCGCTGTTCGGCCACTCGATGGTGGAGGCCGCGACCTGGCGGGTGGCCGAGTGGGACTACCTGCGCGGCACGGTCGGGGGGCTGGGCATCCTCGTCGCCGTCGGATGCATGGCGGCCGGGGTCGGTCTCCTCATCCGACGCACCTCGGTGGTCGTCGGCCCCCGTCGACACGATCCCGCGCCCGCGGGAGCGGACCTCCCATCGGAGGATCGCGCATGAGCGTCTCCGTCTCCATCGACTCCGCCTCTCCCGTGCCGCCCTTCGAACAGATCAGGGTCCAGATCACCGGACTCATCGAGACGGGGACGCTCGTCGACGGCGAACGGCTCCCCTCCGTCAGGCAACTGGCGGGAGATCTGCGCGTCGCTCCGGGAACCGTGGCACGCGCCTACAAGGAGATGGAGGAGACCGGTCTGCTCGTGTCGCGGCGCGGCGCCGGGACCCGGGTCGCCCCGAGGAGCACGATGCCGATCCGCGAGCGCGCGGACCTGCTCCGAGACGCGGTGGAGGATGCGCTGTCACGTGCTCGCGCCCTGGGATTCTCCGATGCCGACATCGCACGTGCTGTCGACCGGGCCCTCGCGAGGCCCCGTCCCTCGGAGTCTCGACGGTCTCCGCGCACCTGACCCCGTCCCCGACCGCGGCCGGCCGTCGCCCCACGCCGACATCGCCCGCTCGGACCGATCTCGGCGGCGGGATCAGGGGGCGGCGGGCGCCCCGACGCGCAGACGCGGCATGCCCAGGCTCACGGGCGCGGAGTCGGGCTCGGGTTCGGCGCGCGCCTCCACCCTGCGTCGCTCCCAGGCGTCCCCGGCGCGCGTGCGGCGAACCTCGAACAGGGCAGGCCCCTCGTCGTACCAGACGCGGTCCCCCGCGCCCAGGGCGTCGTTGGCGGCCCGCTCCCCCGCGCTGAGCGATCCCCCGCAGCGGGCGGAGTCGGCGATGAGGTTGTGCGGCGCTCCATGGGTGACCCGCGCCGTCACCATGTCCCCGGGGCGCGGAGCGCCCGCGTCGTAGGCGCCGGCCGCGAGCCCCGCCGGAAGCGCCGCGTGCACGAGCCGGTTGTCCGCCGCCCGCCCGGAGACACGGGCGGTCGCGGCGCTGCGACGTCCCTCGCCCTCGGCGACGAGCACCTCGACGACCCGCCCCTCCTGCTTGGCGTTCTCCTCGTGGGTGATCCTGCGGACCAGCTCGTCCAGCCGGCGGTACCGATCCTTGACGACCCCGACCGGAACCCGGTCCTCGCGGTCCGCGGCGGGGGTGCCGGGCCGGGGCGAGTACTCGAAGGTGAAGGCGGAGGCGAAGCGGGCCTCCTCGACCGCCTCGAGGGTGGCCTGGAAGTCGTCCTCGGTCTCGCCGGGGAAGCCGACGATGATGTCGGTGGTGATCGCCGCCTCAGGCAGCTTGACGCGCACCTCATCCAGAATTCGCAGGAACTTCGCGCTCCGGTAGGAGCGGCGCATGGCCCGCAGGATCCGGTCCGACCCCGACTGGAGCGGCATGTGCAGGCTGGGCATGACCTGCGGGGTGGCGGCCATGGCGTCGATGACGTCGCTGGTGAAGGCCGCCGGGTGCGGACTGGTGAAGCGCACGCGCTCAATGCCCTCGACCGCCCCGGCCGCTCGCAGCAGCTTGGCGAAGGCACCCCGGTCCCCGAAGCCCACTCCGTAGGAGTTGACATTCTGTCCCAACAGGGTGATCTCAGTGACTCCATCGGCGGCCACCGCCTCGATTTCGGCCAGGACCTCTCCGGGACGACGGTCGCGCTGTCTGCCTCGCAGCGAGGGCACGATGCAGAAGGTGCAGGTGTTGTTGCAGCCCACGGCGATGGACACCCAGGCGGCGTAGGCGGAGTCGCGGCGGGTCGGCAGGGTGGAGGGGAAGACCTTGAGGGACTCCTCCAGTTCGACGGCGGCCTCGGCGTTGTGCCGGGCGCGCTCCAGCAGGGCCGGCAGGACGTCGATGTTATGGGTGCCGAAGACGACGTCGACCCACGGGGCCCTGGTCACGATGCCCTGCCCCATCTGCTGGGCCAGGCACCCGGCCACCGCGATCTGCATGCCGGGACGCTCCCGCTTGACGGCGGCGAGCTGGCCGAGATTCCCGAACAGGCGAGTGACGGCGTTCTCGCGCACTGAGCAGGTGTTGATGATGACGACGTCGGCCCCGCCGTCGCCGGCCTCGGTGGCGCGCGCGGCGGCCTCGGGCACGTCCTCGACCCGCCGGTAGCCGGCATCTTCGAGCAGGCCGGCCATGTGCTCGGAATCGTGAACGTTCATCTGACAGCCGAGAGTGCGCACATGGTAGGTGCGCGGCAGGACGCCGCGAGCATCGAGCCCGGGAACGGTGGCATCATGAGTGGTCATCGTCGTGCAGTGTAGAGGAGCCAGTAGGGGACTCCTGCCACGGACTGCCGCCCCCGGGAGCGGCGGAGGCCGGACGCCGCCCGCTGGTTCGCTCACGAGGACCCGGGCCCGTCCCCTAGGATGCGAACCGGTTCATGCTCCGATCGGAGGTCCTCATGGCTCGACGATGCGCCGCTCCCCCGCCCTCTGCGTCCCGGACCGCATCGGGCCCCGGGCGACCGCTGGTTCTCGAGCTCGGCGTCCCCGGGCCTGCGCGACCTCGGCCTCCAGACGCCCATGAGCGACCTGACACGACCGGCGACGGCCCGACCGCTTGAGGAGGAGCGATGACCGAGCACGACCAGCACGACCGGAAGGAGGTCCGGCGATCCGCAATGGTGCGCACCACGCCCCTGCACTCCGTGCACGTTGACGCGGGAGCTCTCTTCACCGATGTCGGCGGCTGGCGGATGCCGTTGCGCTACGCCCCCGACCTCGCCGAGCATCACGCGGTGCGCCGCTCCGCCGGCATCTTCGACCTGTCCCACATGGGTGAGATCAAGGTGTCCGGACCCGATGCCGCCACGGCGCTCGACCGCGCCCTGGCGGGACGGATCTCGGACGTGGAGCTCGGCCGGGCCCTTCACACGACGATCGTGGCCGAGGACGGCGAGGTCATCGACGATCTCATCGTCCACCACGTGGGCGATCAGGAGTACCTCGTCATCCCCAGCGCGGGCAACCGGGAGCGCGTCGCCGCCGCTCTGACGGTGCGCGGCGCCGATGTCTCCTGCGAGATCGTCGATATCTCGCTGACAATGACGCTGATCGCGGTTCAGGGCCCGCGCGCGGAGGAGATCCTCGCCGGCGTGGTCGAGTCCGGCGCCGGCATCCCCACGGCGCTGCGTCCCGAGGAGGAGGGATCACCCGCCGATGACGGGGGATGCGGACCCGATGTGCTGTGCGGGCCGACGATCCTGCGACGCTTGCGCAACGACGCCGCGGTGCGGGCCACCGCCGCCGGGCATGCGGTCCTGCTGGCCCGCACGGGTGACGACTGCTTCGAGCTGTTCTGCGGCGCTGAGGATGTCGTCGATCTGTGGACCGTCATCACCGAGTACGCCAAGACCCTGCGCCCCGGGACCGGCGACTCCGGCGGGGAGCCTCTCCCCGCGCTCACCCCCTGCGGCCTGGCGGCGCGCGACTCGCTGCGCCCGGAGGCGGGCGTGCACTGCACGGACACGAGATGATCGAGCCGTCCTTCCCCGGTCCTCGAAGGGGTGCGGACCGCCGTACGGGCGCCGACCGGCCCCGGCCTCAACGGAGCCCCAGGATCTCCCCGGTCCCGGGCTCGACATCGATGCGCTGGGCCGCAGGGTGACTCGGCAACCCGGGCATGGTGGAGATCGTGCCGCACAGGGCGTAGACGTATCCCGCACCGGCGGCGAGCCGAACCTCGCGCACCGGCAGTCGCCAGCCCGTGGGCGCGCCCTTACGAGCCGAGTCGTGAGACAACGAGAGCGGGGTCTTGGCCACCACGACCGCGAGACGACCGAAGCCGTCACGCTCGCAGTCATCGAGGAATCGCTCGGCGGCGGGAGCGTAGTCGACGCCGTCCGCGCCGTACATGGCGGCGATACTGCCGATCTTGGCGCGCAGATCGTCCTGGGGACCGTACAACGCTCCGCCCCGCGGCGCCTCGCCCGTGCCGGATCGCTCGCAGGTCTCGACCACGGCGTCGGCGAGCTCGAGGCAACCGGCGCCGCCGTCGGTCACGGGACGCGCAACGGCGGCACAGGCACCGGCCTCGCGGGCGATTGCCAGAGCCTCATCGACCTCGGCAACGTGGTCGTCGGGGAAGACGTTGACGGCGACGATCGGCTCCAGACCGAAGCCGCGCACGATCCCCATATGGTGCAGCAGGTTCGGTGCTCCCGCTCGCACGTCATCGACGCTCTCGCGGAGCATCTCGGCCGGCAGGTCCTTGCCGCCCGTCGGGCGGTAGCGACCCGAGTGGGACTTGAGGGCGCGTACGGTGACGACGAGGACAGCGGCATCGGGTCGCATGCCGGACACTGCGCACTTGAGGTCGATGAAGCGCTCCAGACCCATGTCGGCGCCGAAACCGGCCTCGGTGAGGACGTATCCGGGACGGCGGCGCTCTCGCCCCGGCTCCGAGGGACGTCCAGCGGCGCCGTGAGCCGCAACGAGATCGGCCAGAACCGACGAGCAGCCTGTGGCGATATTCCCGAAGGGCCCGGTGTGGACCAGAGCGGGCGCGCCCTCGCTGGTGCGCAGGAGGTTGGGGGCCAGAGCGTCGCGCAGGATCGCGGCCATGGCGCCCGACGCGCGGAGGTCCTCGGCGGTCACCCACCGACCATCGGCGTCGCGGGCGACGACGATGCGTCCGAGCCGATCGCGCAGATCGGCCAGGGACGTCGCCAGGGACATGATGACCATGACCTCACTGGCCGGAGTGATGTCGAAGGATGACTGCCGGGTGACTCCGTCGGCGCGTGCGCCCAGGCCGACCACGACGTGGCGCAGGGCGCGATCATTGACGTCCAGGACGCGCGGCCAGATGATCGTCCGCTCATCGATGCGCAACTCATTGCCGTGATGGAGGTGGTTGTCGATGACCGCGGCCAGAAGGTTGTGGGCGGCGGTGACGGCGTGGAAGTCCCCGGTCAGATGCAGGTTCATGCGTTCAGCGGGCTGAATGCACGCCTTCCCGGAGCCGCCCGCCCCGCCCTTGATGCCAAAGGTCGGGCCCATCGCCGACTGACGCAGGGTGAGCGTCGAGCGCTCGCCGCGGCGGACCAGGGCCTGGGTCAGGCCGATGGCGACGGTCGTCTTGCCCTCCCCGAAGGGCGTGGGCGTCATACCGGTGACGACGACGTAGCGACCCGCCTCCGATGACGCCGCCGGCTCACCGGACCGCAGGGCGTCCGGATCGATCTTGGCGACATCGCGACCGTAGGGGATGACGTGCTCAGCCCCGATACCGGCTCCAGCGGCCAGATCGCGGAGGTCTGGCGCCGTCCGGGCACCGTCCGGGCAAGATTCGCTCATGGATCAAGCCTAAGGGGAGGCCGGCGGGAACCCGGCGGCGCAGTCCAGCTCCCGGCCTCCCGCACCTGCTGCGAATGATCCACCATGCGCGTCCGTCCGGGCTCGTCCGCGCCGGTCCGCATCGACGCAGGCGCGCCGCACTGGAACGGCGACGCGCTGCCCCTCTCAGCACCGACTCCCCCGCCCGTGCCCACACGTCGACACGGAGAATCAGTATATTCTCAGTTATTTTCCAGGGTTTCGCACAACCGAATATTGCCCTACCCTCGGCTGTAGGGCCGACCGGGCGTCCGGGCGACGACGCCCGGCGGACCCGCTCAACGATTGGAGCTGCCATGACACATCCCACCGAGATCCTCACCAGGGCGGGGATCTCCAATCCGTCCGTCCACGAGTTCGTCGACGGGTGGGCCCGTATCCTCGAACCCGATCGCATCGAGGTCGTCGACGCCGGCGCCGACGAGCGCCTTCTCGCCGAGGCCCTGGAGGCCGGGGAGATCATCGAGGCGGGCCACGGCCGCTACCTCGCCCACTCCCACCCCAAGGACACCGCCCGATCCGAGGAGCGCACGGTCGTGGCCACCCACGACAGCGCCGACCGAGGCGTCTACAACAACTGGCGGGATGCCGACGAGGTCCGCGCCCAGCAGATCGAGCGCATGGCCGGCGCCATGGCCGGCAGGACCATGTACGTCGTGCCCTACCTCATGGCGCCTCCCGGTTCACCCCTGGCCCGCTGGGCCGTCGGTGTCCAGCTCTCCGACAACCGCGTCGTCGTCCTGCAAATGCTGCGCATGGCGCGCGTGGGCGCAGCCCACCTCAACGATCTGAAGGATCCCGGATTCTTCGTGCGCGCCGTTCACGCCACCGGGGACCTCGACGCCCTGGGGCAGGGCACCGACAGCGACGAGCGACTCTTCGCCACCATCGCCGACGATCGCACGATCCTCCATTTCGGCTCCGCCTACGGCGGCAACGCCCTGCTGGGCAAGATCGCCCACGGGTTGCGCCAGGGCTCCTACGACGGCTGGGCCTCCGGCCGCTTCATGGGCGAGCAGTTCATGCTCATCGGCATCCGCGACAGGGCCACCAATCGTACCTACCACATCTGCGGCGGCATGCCCTCGGCCTCGGGGAAGACCAATCTGGCCATGATGCTGCCGCCCGCGGCGCTCGGGGAGCGCTACGAGGTCGAGTTCTACGGCGACGACATCGTGTGGCTGCGCGTGGACGAGCGCGATGGACGCGTCTACGGCATGAATCCCGAGTACGGAACCTTCGGAGTGGCCAAGGACACCAACTGGGAGTCCAACCCCAACGCCATGAGGGCGGTCGCCGAGGGCACCGGCACGATCTTCGTCAACGTCGCCCACCACGAGACGACGAAGGAACTGTGGTGGGAGGGCAAGACCCCCGACTACCCGCAGGACGTGACCGGCTGGCGCGATTGGCGGAACGAGCTCGTCTCCGACCGCCCCGCCGACCACCAGCGCTCGGGGGCCGACACCGACCTGTGGTCGCAGAAGAACTCGCGCTTCACCGCCCGCCTGTCCGTCGTGCCGAACATCGCCGATGACTACGAGCGCCCCGAGGGCGTGCCGATCGACGCGATCATCTTCGGCGGCCGCTGCCGCGACCGCGAGCCCCTCATCCGCGCCATCACGGACCTGGCCGAGGGCGTCTACGATGGCCTGACGCTGGGCGCCGAGGCGACCTTCGCCGCGGAGGGCACCGAAGGACGCCTGCGCTACGACCCCATGTCGATGCGCCCCTTCATGTCCTTCCCCGAAGGCGCCTACGCCCGCCATTGGCTCGACGTGCTGGGCGCCGCCGAGCACAGGCCGATCTTCGCCCATGTCAACTGGTTCCAGCGCGACCCCGAGGACGGCCGCTTCCTGTGGCCCGGCTACGGGGAGAACCTGCGCGCCCTGCTGTGGCTCCTGGACGTGAAGGAGGGGCGGGCCGAGGGCGTGCGCACCCCGGTGGGCCTCGTCCCACGCGCCGAAGAACTCGACCTGAACGGCTTCGAGGGCGATCCGGAGGACCTGAACCGCGTGCTGACGATCGACATCGACCGCTGGCGCCAGGAGATGGCGCTGCGCGAGGAGCACCTCACCCGGTTCGACGGCCTGCCCGAGGAGATCTGGGAGGCGCACCGGCGCGTGCGCACTGCCCTCGAGGAGGCGCGGGATCCCGCCCGCCAGCCGTGACTCGCGCGCCGTCGGTCCACGGGTCCCCGTACCGACCAGCCCAATCGTCGCGATCAGTCCTGCCGATCCATCAGGGCCCGCTCGACAGCGCGCATGGCGACCTCCTGGGAATAGCCCTTGCGACCCAGCAGCGCCAGAGTCCGACGCCGGCGCACCACGGGTTCGAGCCCCCGGGTCGCCGCGAGCTTCTTGCGCGCCAGGGTCAGCGCCGTGGCCTCCTCGTCATCGGCGCCGATCTGAGTCAAGGCCGCCGAGATGTCCTCCTCCCCCAAGCCCTTGCGTCTCAGCTCCTCGGCGATGGCTCTGCGCGCAGCGCCCTTCTCCGCGAAACGGGTGCGCGCCAAGGCGGCCGCATAAGCGGCATCATCAACGAGCCCGGCGGACTCGAGACGGTCGAGGACCTCCTCGGCGATGGGCGAGGCGACCTCTTTGCGCTTCAAGAGGTCGTTGAGCGCCGCACGCGGGACGGGCGAGCGGTCGAGGCGCCGCAGGGCGATGTCCCGCGCCGCCTCGACCTCCTCCTGGTGCCCGTCGGGAGTCAGCCACGGCATCAGAAGCCGCCGGCGTCCTCGCCGAAGGCGGAGTCGATGTCCAGCTCGGCGGCGTTCTTCCTGGTGCGCTTCTTGGCGGTCTTGACGGCTCCCTTCGCAGCAGCGTCCTTGACCTCCTTGGCCTTCGTCCCGGTCGCCCCTGCTGCTACAGCCTCCGCTTCCGCCGCAGCGGCCTCCTGCTCGGCCCTGCGCCCGGCCTCGCCCACGCCGAGAGCGGCCAGGATCTTGCCCTCGATCTCGTCGGCGAGCTCGGGGTTGTCCTTGAGGAAGGTCCGAGCGTTCTCCTTGCCCTGACCGAGCTGATCGCTCCCGTAGGTGTACCAGGCCCCCGACTTGCGGATGACGCCATGATCGACGCCGAGATCCAGCAGCCCGCCCTCCCGGGAGATCCCCTGACCGTACAGGATGTCGAACTCCGCCTGCTTGAAGGGCGGAGCCATCTTGTTCTTGACCACCTTGGCCTTGGTGCGGTTGCCCACGGGCTGATCCCCGTCCTTGAGGGTCTGGGCGCGACGCACGTCAATACGCACCGAGGCGTAGAACTTCAGGGCCTTGCCCCCGGTGGTGGTCTCCGGATTGCCGAAGAAGACACCGATCTTCTCGCGTAGCTGGTTGATGAAGATGGCAGTGGTGCCGGTGGACGAGAGCGCCCCGGTGATCTTGCGCAGCGCCTGGCTCATGAGGCGGGCCTGCAGACCCACGTGGGAGTCCCCCATCTCTCCCTCGATCTCCGCCTTGGGAACGAGGGCGGCGACGGAATCCACGACAATGATGTCCAGGCCGCCGGATCGGATGAGCATGTCGGTGATCTCAAGGGCCTGCTCACCGGTGTCCGGCTGGGAGACGAGGAGGTTGTCGGTATCGACGCCCAGGGCCTTGGCGTAGACCGGGTCGAGGGCGTGCTCGGCGTCGATGAAGGCCGCGTTGCCCCCTCCCTTCTGAGCGCTGGCGACGGCGTGGAGCGCGACAGTGGTCTTGCCGGAGGACTCCGGTCCGTAGATCTCCACAATGCGGCCTCGCGGAAGACCGCCGATCCCCAGGGCGACGTCGAGCGCGGTGGAGCCGGTGGGAATGACGGCCACCGGAGGGCGGATCTCATCCCCCAGGCGCATGACCGAGCCCTTGCCGAAGGACTTGTCGATCTGAGCGAGTGCGGTGGCCAGGGCCTTGGACCTGTCCTTGGTCTGTGTGGCAGCGGGCATGGATCTACCTCGGGTTCTCAGGCGGCTCGACGCCGCGGCGGTCATGGCTGGTCCTGTGGCGAGATCCCCTCTCCGGGGCTCACGAACGACGTTATGCCGGACCACCGACACGTTTCACCACGCGTTACCGAGCCCTGTGGACACGAGGCGCGCGAACGCCGTCTGTGGAACACTCTAGCCGAACACGTGTTCGAATCGCAGCCGGGGACTCGGCGTGTCGGTCACCGTCGGGCCGGACGCCGCCTGACGTCGTCGCGGAAGACCCAGCGATCCGCGTCGCTCACCTGCGTCTCGTCGCACAACGCATGCCAGACCTCGCGGGGAGCCACTCCCGCCGCGAGCGCCTCGACGCAGGTCGCCCCCAATCCCGGCACCACGAGATCCTGAGCGAGGGAACGCCCGTAGGCCGAGCCGTGCACGGTCTCCACGGCCTTCCAGAACTCGGAGTGCTTCATCGAGAGTCCTTGCAGAGATAGAGATCCTTGCGCACGCAGGACGGGACGGGGCCGATCCTTCGGCGGGGCGCAGGGCGAGGACCGGGCGAGAGCTCGTCCTCGGCGCCGAACGGGCGGCACCGGAGGCGGGAGCGGATGGGGGCGTCACCGACCGCCTGTCCCAGTGCGCTCCTAACGCGGTCTCAGTGCAGGGAGAGCCCTTGCTGGCGCACCAGCTCATCCGGAACCGTGTCCGGGATGGTCACGCCCTCGGTCACGGCGATGCGATCGGAGACTTCGCGCAGAACCACGGAGAGCGGGGCGTCCAGTGCCTGGCAGATGGAGGCGAGCAACTCGGAGGAGGCCTCCTTCTGACCGCGTTCGACCTCCGAGAGGTATCCGAGCGAGACCCGGGCCTGGCCGGAGACCTCGCGAAGAGTACGTCCCTGGTGCTGGCGCACCAGGCGCAGAACCTCGCCGATCTCACGGCGCAGAAGGACGTTCTCGTGCTTGCTGACAGTGGGGTCCGCAGCCGCACCGCGCCCAGCCGTGGAAGCCGGGCGCGTTGATGCGCGTCCGACCGGTCGAGCGGGTCGGGCTGTGCGGGGGTGAGTCGCATTGTTCATCGTGTGTGGCAACCATTCACTGCGGAGTTTCATTCCCGCCGCCAAGAGGCTGTCCCTCATTGGTGGCAGGTTCATCAAAGCCGAGATTCCTGGAAAAAACCTGAGTATCCAGTCGGCTCCCCCCCCGCTGAAGAACCACGAGGATCACTCCTCAGCCGCATCGAGCAGCGCCACGGCGAGCGCGAGAACGGCCGTGGTCGCTCCATCCCGCACCTGCGTGCGGTCCCCGTCCAGATGGAGCTCGCGCGAGACCGTGCCCCACGGGGAGGCGACCGCCACATGCACCGTTCCCGCACGGTGGCCATCGGCGGGACCGGGGCCCGCCACACCCGTTGTCGCCAGCCCCAGATCCGTCTCCATGAGCGCGGCCACGCCGCTCGCCATCTGCTCGGCGACCTCGCCATCCACCGGGCCGGTTCGCTCCAGACGGCGCTCATCGACCCCCAGCACCTGGGCCTTGATCCGAGTGGCGTAGGCGACGACACCACCGACGACGACGGTCGAGGCCCCCGGCACACTCACAAGAGCCGAGACGACGTCCCCTCCCGTGAGGGACTCGGCGACGGCCACGGTCAGACCACGGCTCTCGGCACTGGACAGGAGGTAGCGGGCGGCCTCGACGAGCGTGAAGCTCCGAGCGGCGTCATCGACCGGGCTCGTCGTCATGCCGCACCGCCATCCACGGCGTTCCGCCGCGCGATGCGCAAGGCCTGAACGATGTAATCGACACCGGTGACCACGGTGACGACCAGCGCACCGGCGACGATCAGGTAGGCGAGGACGGTGACCGCGCCGGCCGCACCGGCGGGCAGAATCATGGTCCAGGGCGTCAGCAGGCCGACGATACCGAGAATCTGCAGCACGGTCTTGAGCTTCCCGCCGCGGGAGGCCGCCATGACGGCACGACGCAGCATGACGAGGCGCAGCAGCGTGATGCCCAGCTCGCGCACGATGATGACGAGGGTGATCCACCACCACAGGCGGCCCGCGACGGAGAGCAGGACGAAGGCGGACAGGGTCAGGGCCTTGTCCGCGATCGGGTCGGCGATCTTGCCGAAGCTGGTCACCAGATTCCATGAGCGGGCCAGCTGCCCGTCGAGGCGGTCCGTGAAGGCGGCGACGATGAAGACGACAGTCGCAGCCAGCCTCATGACCCCGCCCTGCCGCAGCATGAGCCAGATGAAGACCGGCACGAGGATGAGGCGGAGCACGGTCAAGGCATTGGCGATATTGACCAGGGGGGCCTGAGCCGGCGCCGGCGAGCCCTGCGGGATCGGGTTCGAAACGGGGCCGATGTCGCGATTCTCGCAGTCCTCACGATCAGGGTGCGTCGGAGTGGGGTTCATCGGGACCAGCCTAGCGGTGCGGGCGGCTCCTTCAGGACAGGCGCGGCACACCGGTGATCCTGCGCCAGCCGCGTACCCGTACGCGGTCCCGCGCCCCGTCGACGCGAAGCGCGGCACGACCATGTGGGACAGAGCACAACTGCTCGCCGACGAGTCTTCCGATGACGCCCATGAGCCCCTAGCCTGGGGAGCATGCCCTCCGACCGCATGCCCGAGCCGTCTGAGTCCTCCATGCCCCCTGAGCCCTCCGCACCCCGCAGCCCCTCCCGTGCCCGGGCCCGAGCCCTTCACCGCTCCAAGCGACGACGGCGCATCGGTCTGCTGGTGGGTCTCGTCGTAGTCGCCCTCGCACTGGCGGGCGCGGGCGGCGCGCTCGTCCTGGGCGGCCGGGGCGACTCCCCGACCGCCTCGACGGCGCCGACCAGCGATCCGGGCGGCGAACCCGCGGAGTCTCCGGGCACCGCCCCTCCGCCCACGTCGTCGCCCGACGCGCGCCTGACCATCGGTTACGGCGGTGATGTACTCATGCACATGCCCGTCATGGAGGACACCGAGGGCGGCCAGGGGGACATCGCCCCGCTCACCACGGCCGCCCGGCCATGGACCAGCGGGGCCGACCTGGCCCTGTGCGGCATGGAGGTCCCCATCTCACCGACCGGCGTCGCCACGGGCTACCCGGCCTTCGGCACTCTGCCGGGCGTGGTCACGGCCCTGGCGAACTCGGGCTGGGACGGGTGCGCGACCGCCTCCAACCATGCCTGGGATCAGGGCGTGGGCGGCGTGACCGCCACCGCCGACACCCTTCAGGCGGCGGGTCTGGGGTGGAGCGGGACCAACCGCACGCAGGCGGAGGCGGATGCGCCCTATCAGATCTACGAACTCCAGCGCGAGGGACGCACGATCGCAGTCGCCCAGCTGTCCACCACCTACGGCCTCAACGGCTTCACCGCCGACCCGTCCTGGTCGGTCAACGTCAACGACGTCGACTGGATCGCCCGGCAGGCGCGGGCGGCCCGCGAGGCGGGTGCCGACATCGTCGTCCTGCACTCCCAGATCGGCGAGGAGTACACCCCCGACCCGGTCGCCGCCCAGACCGAGTACGCCCGGGCCATCGCGGCCACCGGCGAGATCGACGTCCTGTTCAGCGCGCACCCGCATGTGCCCCAGACCAACGAGCTCCTCAGCGGGGGTCCGAACGGCGAGGGCATGTGGGTGTCGTACTCGGCCGGCAACTTCATCTCCAACCAGTCGATCGCCCAGGGCACTGTCCTGGCCGGCGTCGGCACCTTCGTGTGGATCGACGTCACCGTTCGCCAGTCCGCCGACGGCGCGCGCGACGCGCATGTGGACGCCCTGCACTGGCACCCCTTCACCGTGGACAACGACGGCGGCCATCGCATGATCGACCTGGCCGCGGCTCAGGCGGGCGACATCCCCGAGGGCTGCACGCTGAGCCCCCAGGAGATCACCAGTCGGTGGGAGGCGGTCACGAGCACGCTCAACATGGAGACCTACTCCGAGACCCCGCCCACGATGACCGGGCCCGAGCCGACGGTCGTTCCGCGCGGCTGACCCCGCGCCTTCCCGATGACTGCGACGGCGTTCACCAGGAGGCGCCGCGACCGGTCAGGCTCCAGGCGTCCTCCGAATCCTCCCCCGCGGAGTCGTCGTTCCACGACTCCGCGGCCGGCGGACCGGAGTCGGCCCCGGGCTCGGCGGTGGAGGCGGCCGGCGGGGTGGCCGTCGGCTGGTGGTCGCCCGCACCGGCGCCCTCCGCGGATTCCGTCCCGGACCCGCTCCCGGGTGCACCGCCCTCCCCCTTGATCCAGGCCAGCGTCTCCTGAAGCTGCTCGGGCTGCACCAGCACATCGCGGGCCTTGGAGCCCTCGGATGGGCCGACGACCTCGCGGGACTCCAGCAGGTCCATGAGGCGGCCCGCCTTGGCGAACCCGACGCGCAGCTTGCGCTGGAGCATGGAGGTCGAGCCGAACTGGCTGGAAATGATGAGCTCGGCGGCCTGGAGCAGCAGATCCATGTCATCGCCGATCTCCTCGTCGATCTGCTTCTTGACCTCCGGGACGGTCACGTCGTCGCGGTACTCCGGCTCGAGCTGGCGCTTGACGTGCTCGACGACGCTGCGGATCTCGGACTCATCGACCCACGAGCCCTGGACGCGCACGGGAGCGGAGGTGCCGGGCCCCAGGTAGAGGGCGTCGCCCTGACCGGTGAGGGTCTCGGCGCCGTTCTGGTCCAGGATGACGCGTGAGTCCAGCTGGGAGGCGGTGGCGAAGGCCAGGCGCGAGGGCACGTTGGACTTGATCAGCCCAGTCACCACCTGGGCGACGGGGCGCTGCGTGGCCAGGACCAGGTGGATGCCGGCGGCACGAGCCAACTGGGTGATGCGCTGGATGGATGCCTCGACGTCCTTGGGCGCGGTCATCATGAGATCGGCGAGCTCATCGACGACCACCAGCAGGTAGGGGTACGGGCTGAGCTCGCGCTGGGAGCCGGGCAGGGGCTGAACATCTCCGGCGCGCACCGCCCTGTTGAAATCATCGATGTGCTTGAAACCGAAGGACGCCAGATCGTCGTAGCGGGCGTCCATCTCGCGCACGACCCACTCCAGCGCCTCGGCCGCCTTCTTAGGACTGGTGATGATCGGCGTGATCAGATGCGGGATGCCCTCGTAGATCGTCAGCTCCACGCGCTTGGGATCGACCAGCACCATGCGGACGTCCTCGGGAGTGGCGCGCATCATGATCGAGGTGATCATGGAATTGACGAAGGAGGACTTGCCGGAGCCGGTCTGACCGGCCACGAGCATGTGCGGCGTCTTGGCGAGGTTGGTCACCACGTAGTCGCCTTCAACATCCTTGCCCAGACCCACCACCAACGGGTGCGGCTGCTTCTTGGCGGCTCCCGAGCGCAGGACGTCGCCGAGCTTGACCATCTCGCGGTCGGAATTGGGGATCTCGACTCCGATGGCGCTCTTGCCCGGGATGGGGGTCAGCAGGCGGATCTCGTCCGATCCCACTGCGTAGGCGATGTTCTTCTCCTGACCCGTCACGCGAGAGACATTGACGCCCCGCCCCAGGTGGACCTCGTATCGGGTGACCTGGGGGCCGCGGGTGTATCCGGTGACCCTGGCATCGACCTTGAACTCGGTGAAGACGTCCTGGAGCCTCTCAACGATCGCGTCATTGGCCTCGGTGCGCGTGGCGTGGCCCGCCCCCGGCTCCAGAAGGCTCTCGCTCGGCAGGGAATAGGTCGTGCCATCGGGAAGCGCCATCCCGGATGTTCCCGCCATGCCGAGCTCGTCGGCGAGGTCGGGCTGCTCGAACGCCGGAGTCTCCTCGGTGGGGGCATCGGGCTCGGCGGGAGGAGCGGCGCGCGATCCCCGGGGGTGCTCCGCCGAGGAGCGTCCCGGACGCACGACCGGAGGCGGGACGGGCTCATCGTCCAGGGGCACGTCGACAGGCGGGGCCGACAGCATCTCGGACAGCACGGAGGTCGCCGTCACGTCGCGGGCGTCATCGGGATCAGTCCGGGCCACCGACGAGCCCGCCGCATCGGCCGTGTCCGCCGCGTCCGCCGTGCCAGCGGCGGACGAGCGAGTGCGCTTACGACGGCCGCTGCCCCGAGGGCGCTTCTCGGTCTCCAACGAGGAGCGGAAGGGCTCATCGCCGTCGTAGGAGTCGAGAGCACGAGTCGCGGTCTCGTCGTCCCCGTCCTTGCGGCCGCCGGTGCGGCGCATCGCCCCCAGGACGCGCGTGGCCAGGTTGTCCCCGGTCTCCCTCTCCTCCTGGTCGGCGACGGCGCGGCGCTCCGCGAGCTGCTCGCGCAGGTCCGCGATGGTACGACCGGAGATCACCAGGACGGAGAACGCGATGAGCAGGACGAACAGGATGACGGCCGCCACGGAGGAGAAGAGCACTGCCAGGGGGTAGCCGACGACCCAGCCGAGCATCCCCCCGGCCTCCTCCAGCGGCGCCACGCCCTGCGACAAGGAGGGGTTGCCGGAGACCACCTGGATAATGCCCGTCACGCCCGCCAGCACGCCGAGTATGCCGACGCTGATGCGCGCGTGCACCGTACCCAGGCGGCGGACCCGCAGCATGGCCACGCCCAGCGCTCCGAGGAGGAGTGGGACGACGATACCTAGAACGCCAACGGGCCCGGCTGCCAGATGGTGCAGCAGCCCCCCGGCGACGCCGGACACGCCGAACCACTCGCGCAGACCGGTGACGACCGCTATGGCGAGAACGACGAACGCCCATCCGGTGCGACGATAGCGGCTTCCCGACCGGGGCGGCTCGATCGGCTGCGTGGGCTGCTGCTTCGAGGCGCGCCCGCGGGAGCCCCGCGTGCCGGAGCGGGCGGAGGATGAGGGAGAAGTGGCCATGATGTTCAAGACGTTATCGAACCGGTCGTGTTTCGGCAGCCAGCCACGCCGCTGAATCCGTCATGCGTGCGTCACGTCCGGGACGGATCAGGCGTCGCGAGCCTGGCGGGCCAGCAGGGCATCGATCTCATCGCGCCGCGGCGAGCGCGCCGGCCCCAGACGGCTGACGGCCTCGGCCGCGGCGGCGTTGGCGCGCCGGGCGGCGGCGATGACGCCGAGCCCATCCATGAGGCCCGCGACCAGGACCGCGGTGTGCGTGTCCCCGGCGCCAGTGGTGTCCAGAACATCGCGAGCGAAGCCGGGCACCTCGACCATGTCGCCATGGGCCGGCCACAGAACGCAGCCGTGCACCCCGGTGCGCCTCACGATGAGGGCCTCGGGGGCCGCCTCCCGCATGGCCGCAGGGCTGCCGAGACGCGCCGAGAGCTGCGTGATCTCCAGGTGGTTGCCCGTCAGCAGATCGACGCGACGCAGGAGCGGGTTGATGATGGAGCTCGGGATATCGGGCTCGACGGGCCCCAGATCGGCCGCGAGCCCGACATGGGGGGGCAGGGCGAGGAGCCACTCGGCGAGGACGTCCCTGGACGTGGGATGAGCCAGGTCGTAGCCGGTGGTGTAGACCCAGTCGCCCTCTATGAGCTCGAGGCGGTCGAGATCCTCCCGCTGGGGCTCGGCCTCCACTCCCTCGGTGGTGATGAAGGTGCGCCGTCCGGAGGGCTCGATCAAGGTGGTGCAGGTGCCGATGTCGCCGACGAGCTCCTCGACGACGAGCTCGACTCCGTCGGTCATCATGGTCTCGCGCACCTGGGCGGAGTTCGGGCCGGTGCCCAACGTGGCGGCCAGAGCAGCCGGCTGCCCCTGACGGGCGACGGCGGACACGACCGTGTAACCCCCGCCGACGGCGGGTCCGGAGGACGTCGCCGTGACGGCGCCGCCGGGCGCGGGCACCCGACCGACGTGGAGCGGAAGGTCGATCAGGACGCTCCCGGTGGAGATGAAGCAGGGCGGGCGGCGCATGCTCGGCGGGCTCATATACCCTCAACCATCCTCATCAGGCCTCGATGACGACGGGCACGATCATGGGCCGACGACGCAGACGGCGCCCGATCCACCGCCCCAGCGTGCGGCGCATCGCCTGCTGGAGGGAGTGCGCATCGGCGTTGCCCTTGTCGAGGGCCTCCTGGAGAGCGGTGGTGACGTCGGGCAGGATCTCATCGAAGACGGAGCCGTCCTCGGCCACGCCCCGGGCCTGGATATCCGGGCCGGCGAGAATGGTTCCGCTCCTGGTCTCGACGACGGCGTAGACGGACACGAAGCCCTCCTCCGCCAGGATGCGGCGATCCTTGAGCTCGGTCTCGTCGATCTCGCCGATGGAGGATCCATCGACGTACACGTAGCCGCAGGGCACCGCGCCGGCGATACGGGCGCGCCCGTCGAGCAGGTCGACCACCACGCCGTCCTCGGCCAGGATGACGTTGCCCGGAGCGACTCCGGTCTTGACTGCCAGTGCGCCGTTGGCCACGAGATGACGCACCTCCCCGTGGATCGGCATGACATTGCGGGGCCCCACGATGTTGTAGACGTGCAGCAGCTCCTCGCTCGAGGCGTGGCCGGAGACGTGGACCTTGGCGTTGCCCTGGTGGATGACGCGCGCACCGAGCCGCATGAGCTGGTTGATGACGCGGTTGACGGAGTTCTCGTTGCCCGGGATGAGGGAGGAGGCGAAGATGACGGTATCGCCGGGCTCCAGGGTGATGCTGCGATGCTCGCCGTGGGCCATGCGCGACAGGGCCGCCATGGGCTCGCCCTGGGAGCCGGTCGCCATGAGGACGCGCTCATCCGGTGGAAGAGAGGCGACGTCCCTGGCGTCGACGAGCACGCCGTCGGGGACCCGGAGGTAGCCGCGCTCGGCCGCAATACCCATGTTGCGCACCATGGAGCGCCCCACGAGGGCCACACGACGCCCGTGGAGCGCAGCGGCGTCGAGAACCTGCTGAACGCGGTGGACGTGACTGGAGAAGGAGGCCACGATGATCTGCTGGTCCGACTCGGCGAAGACGTTGTCGAGCACGGGGCCGATCTGGTTCTCGTGACCGATCATCCCGGGCACCTCGGCATTCGTGGAGTCCACGCAGAACAGGTCCACGCCCTCGTCGCCGAATCGCGCGAAGGACCGCAGGTCGGTGATGCGCCCGTCGATCGGCAGGGAGTCGATCTTGAAGTCACCGGTGACCAGCACATTGCCGGCACCGGTGCGGATCATGGTCGCCATGGCGTCGGGGATGGAGTGGTTGACGGCGACGAACTCGAGTCCGAAGGGCCCGTAGGAGGCCGTCTCGTGCTCCGCGATCACACGCAGCACGGGGCGGATGCGGTGCTCCTTGAGTTTGGCGTCGACGAAGGCGAGGGTGAGTTCGCTGCCCACCAGTGGGATGTCGTCGCGCAGGCGCAGCAGGTAGGGAACGCCGCCGATGTGATCCTCGTGACCGTGGGTGAGCACCAGGGCGACGATGTCGTCGAGTCGGTCCTCGATGTAGTCGAAGTCGGGCAGGATGAGATCGACGCCCGGCTGGTCCTCCTCGGGGAAGAGGACACCGCAGTCGACAATGAGCAGTTTGCCGTCAACCTCGAAGACGGTCATGTTGCGGCCGACCTCGCCGAGGCCCCCCAGGGGCACGATGCGCATCGCGCCATCGGGAATCGGACCGGGGGCCTTGAGCGTTGGGAAGTTCGTCACGCCACGCAGTCTAGATGAGTGGAACCAGGGCGTGGTGCGCCACCCGCATCGGCGCCGCGGCGGACGAGGCGGGAAGCGCCCCGAATACGACGGATGCCCGACCACCGAAGGGGCCGGGCAAGAGGAACGCGACGAAAGGAGTACCCCGTACCGGATTTGAACCGGTGCTGCCGCCGTGAGAGGGCGGTGTCCTGGGCCGCTAGACGAACGGGGCCCGCGCGGGAGACCGGATGCTCTCCCGACTCGTACCCCGTACCGGATTTGAACCGGTGCTGCCGCCGTGAGAGGGCGGTGTCCTGGGCCGCTAGACGAACGGGGCGGGATTATGCACTTGTCGCAGATGGAACCGAGAGGGATCGCAGCGGACCATGTCCCCGAGGACGCATCCGGACCTCCCGAGTTCTCCGCTGGGGTACCAGGACTCGAACCTAGAATGGATGAACCAGAATCACCTGTGTTGCCAATTACACCATACCCCACTGCTGGTGCGCTGCGAAACGCGAGGCGTCCCGAGCAGCGGGAGATAATTTACACGCAGACCCTCTTGCCGACAAACCCGAATAACGTGAGTGCGACCACATCAACCATCGTTCGACGCGGGCCATGGGCGGACCACGGATAGTCCTCTCCGAAGACCGCTGCCCGGAACTCCCCCGTCGGCGTCCCGGGACCGTAGACTGGAGGCCGCTTCATCCGCCCCGCCCGACCATTCCTTCGACATCGCAGAGGTCCAGATGACCTTCACGCCCCGTTCCCGCACCCGACACCGTGTCGCGCGGGCCCTCAGCGCGGTCCTGTGCCTGACCGGCCTCGCGCTGAGCGCCTGCTCCGGCTCCAGCAACTCAGCCGATCCCGGACCATCGGAGGAGGGCACTCCCAGGGCCACGGCGGAGGCGCCCACGATCGATCCCGTCGGCACCCCGACGCCCGGGGCGGACGGCAACGGCACCAGACACACGGCGGAGGCCCCCACGATCGGGCCCTCCGCCTCCTCGACCCCGTGGACCGCGCCATCGCTGAAGTTCTACAACGAGGACTACTCGGTGTGGTACCAGGACGACTCGGTGGTCAACTCCGACGCCGTCACCGACCAGGGGAACATCGAGGGCTTCCGCACCTATGACGGCAACTGCCTCGGGCTTGAGAAGCGCGATATCTCCGAGGTGATCCACAACAACCCTCTGTCGGACGATGCCATGAGCTCGGCCCTGGTCGATGTCAAGGAGAGTAACATCACCGACGTTAATGAGACCGGTCGCGACACCGTCAGCCTCATCCGCGATGACGGCGGCACCATGCAGGGCTACACCATCACATGGACGGGAACCTACACCGCTGCGGGCGCCGAGGCGCAGGAGGTCGAGGGTTACAAGTTCGCCCGCGCCGTCGGTGATGCCGGGCTCAATTTCTCCGTCATGGCCATGTGCCGCAAGGGTTCGGGTCTCTCGAGCGACCAGTGGAACACCATTCTGGGCGGTGTCCGGATCGAGGGCCTGAGCGCGGGCACTATGAAGTAGGCTCCGTGATCTCCTTGCTGTCACCACGGGGCCCGGAACGACGGCGAGGCGAAGGGGGCCAGGTCCCGAGCGGGAGTCGCTCCCGCTCGGGACCGCGTGCCCCGGACGTCAGCCGAGCCGGTCCCGCAACGCGCGCAGCCGGGCGAGCGACGAGGAGGCGCCCAGGATCTCCATCGACTCGAACAGGGGCGGCGAGACCTGGCGGCCGGTCACGGCCACGCGCAGCGGGCCGAAGGCGAGGCGGGGCTTGATCCCCTCGCCGCCGGGCATTCCCCGACCATCGACGATGGCGCACCGCAGCGCATCCTCCAGCCCGTCCTTCGTCCACTGATCCTCGGCGAGCCCCTCCAGGGCACGGATGCCCGCGTCCAGGACGTCCGCGGCGGAGTCCTTGAGCCTGTCCCGGGCTCTGCCGTCAATGACGAGGTCGGCGTCATCCACGAAGAGGAAGCCGAGCATGTCCCGGCACTCGCGCAGCAGCTGGATCCGGGTCTGGATGAGGGGCGCCGCCGCAGTCAGGATCTCCTGCTCCCGCGCCGAGAGCCCGTCGAAGGAAGCCGCCGAGACCAGCGGCGCCTGCCCGGTCTCATCGGTCGGATCGGGGTAGATGTCGGCGAGGTAGGGCACCAACCGGTCGCGGAAGTCCTCCTCGCCCAGTGCTCGCACCTGCTCGGCGTTGATGGCCTCGCACTTCTTGGGATCGAAGCGGGCCGGGTTGGGGCCCACGTCATGGACGTCGAAGGCCTCAATCATCTCGGCTGCGGAGAAGACGTCGCGGTCGGCGCTCAGCGACCAGCCCAGCAGGGCCAGGTAGTTGAGGAGTCCCTCGGGGATCATGCCGCGGTAGCGGTGGATGAGGAGGTTCGACTGAGGATCGCGCTTGGACAGCTTCCGGTTGCCCTCCCCCATGACGTAGGGCAGGTGCCCGAACTCGGGCATGACCTCGGCCCGGCCGATCTCCATGAGGGCCTGATAGAGCACCACCTGCCGCGGGGTGGAGGACAGCAGGTCCTCGCCGCGAAGGACATGGGTGATGCCCATGGCTGCGTCATCGACGGGGTTGACCAGCGTGTAGAGGGGCTCCCCGCCCGCGCGCACGACGACGTAGTCCGGTATGCTACCCGCCTTGAAGGTGATGGGTCCGCGGACCAGGTCGGTGAAGGTGATGTCCTCATCCGGTATCCGCATCCGCAGGACGGGGAGGCGTCCCTCGGCGCGGAAGGCGTCCCTCTGCTCCTGGGTCAGGTCGCGGTCGAAGCCGTCGTAGCCGAGCTTGGGGTCCTCGCCGCGCTCGCGATGACGGGTCTCGACCTCCCCGGGAGTGGAGTAGGACTCGTACAGGTAGCCCGCCTCCAGCAACTCGGCGGCCACCTCCCGGTACAGGTCCATCCGCTGGGACTGGCGGTAGGGCTCGTGAGGTCCGCCCCTGCCCACGCCCTCGTCCCAGTCCAGGCCGAGCCAGGTCAGGGAGTCGAGGATGGCCTCGAAGGACTCCTCGGAGTCCCGGGCGGCGTCGGTGTCCTCGATGCGGAAGACGAAGGTGCCACCGGTATGACGGGCGTAGGCCCAGTTGAACAGGCAGGTGCGCACCATGCCGACGTGCGGGATGCCCGTGGGCGAGGGGCAGAAGCGGACGCGGACCGGGCCGGAGCCGTGCGCCGGCGAGGCGGACGGCACGTCCGTGTCAGGCGTGCGAGGGGCGTTCTCAGTCATAGTGGCGCAAGCCTAGCGCCGCCCCTCCCCTCCCCGCGCCGCGGGCCCAGGTGTCACGGGCCGGACTGTCTCCACTCCGCAATGCTCCCATAGGGTGACGCCATGACCGACGCCGTCTCCGCCTTCTCAGCCCCCCAGGGCGATCCTGTCCTCGCATTCGACGCCCTGACGCCCGAGATCATGCGCGACCGGGGCTCATTGAAATGGGTCATGCACGACGGCGACGTCATCGGCGCGTGGGTGGCCGAGATGGACTTCGGCACCGCGCCCGCCGTCACGGCGGTCCTGCGACGCGCCATCGAGGACGGCTCCCTGAGCTACATGCCGATGGACGTGCGCGCGGCGACCCGGGAGGCGGTGGCCGCATTCCACGAGCGGGCCTTCGGCTGGAGGATTCCCGTCCGGGATGTGAGCCTGCTGCCCAACGTCCTGTCAGCGCTGGGCGCTATTATCGAGCGCCACACGAGCCCGGGCTCCGCGGTGATCGTTCCGACACCGGCCTACATGCCGTTCCTGTCGATACCGGGCAGGTACGGCCGCGAGTGCATCCAGATCCCGGCGCTCCACGGGCACGATGCCGCCGGGAGTCCCACCTGGGCGCTCGACCTGGACGGCATCGAGGCGGCCATGGCGGGAGGCGCGGGGCTCCTCGTCCTATGCAACCCCTGGAACCCGGTGGGGCGGATCCTGACGCCGATCGAGCTCGACGCCGTGGCCGCCCTGTCGTCGCGCCACCGGGTGCCGGTCTTCGCCGACGAGATCCACTCCTCCCTCGTGCTGGACCCCACTGCGGCCCACACGCCGTACGGCTCCCGCCCCGCGGCCGAGGACGACCTGACCTTCACGGCGACCGCCGTCTCCAAGGGCTGGAACATCCCGGGTCTCATGTGCGCTCAGCTCATCGCCTCGGGCGGGGCCAGGGCGTCGTGGGAGGCGTCCGCCCTCAGCGCTCACCTGGCCGACGAGGTGGCGGCGCTGGGGGCGCGGGCGGCCGTCGCCGCCCTCTCGGCCGAGGGTCTGGCCTGGAACCGGATGGTGCGCGACTACATCCGGGGCAACCGCGACCTCGTGGCCGAGGCCCTGGACGAGGTCGAGGCCGTGGAGATGACCGCGCCCGCGGGCACCTATCTGGCGTGGTTGGACTGCTCGGGTCTGGACCTGGGCGACATGGCCCCCGCGCGATTCTTCCGCCGCGAGCCCGGCGTGGCCATGAATCCGGGCGCCGCCTTCGGGCGGGGATACGAGCGCTTCTGCCGCCTCAACCTGGCGACGGGCCGTGGCATCGCCGCCCGGATCGCGCAGCGCCTGGTCGAGGCGATCCGGGTGCCTCGGGCCTGAAAGGGCCGAGGCGGTCGGTCAACGGCGCACGACGGGGTTGGAGAAGGAACCGATGCCCTCGACCTCGACCTCGACGCGCTGACCGGCCCGGATCTCGCCCGTGCCCGCGGGCGTCCCGGTGAGCACGACGTCGCCGGGCAGGAGCGTGAAGATCCCCGACGCGTAGGAGACGAGCTCGGCCACCGACCGGATCATGTCGCTCGTCGCGCCCTCCTGGACGAGATCACCGTCCACGCGGACGCGCACCACCGCGTCATCCGGGTCGAAGCCGGTCTCGGGCCCGGGAACCTCGATCCACGGGCCGAGCGGGCAGGAGGTGTCGAAGGCCTTGGCGCGCGTCCAGGTATCGTCGCCGCGCTGACGGTCTCGGGCCGAGACATCGTTGGCGACCGTGTACCCCAGGACGACGCGGGGCACGTCCCGAGGAGCGAGGTCCTTGGCAACCGATTTGATGACGACGGCCAGCTCGGCCTCGTAATGGACCTCATGGGACCAGTGGGGCAGGACGATCGGGGAGTCGGGGCCGACGACGGCGGTGTTGGGCTTGAGGAAGACGATCGGCTCGGCCCCCGGCTGCGAGGCGGGAGCGGTGCAGCTCCCGCTGATGCCCACGACCTTGGAGCGCGGGATGACGGGAGAGACGAGGCGGGCCTCGAGCAGGGGCACCACCTCGCCGGTGGCCTCGGGCAGGGTGTAGAGGGGATCACCCCTGAGGACGATGAGATGTCCCTCGGACTCTCCGGAGGGCGCCGGATCGTCGGCCGGCAGGCCCTCGACGATCCCGTAGCGGAACTCGTCGCCGGTGGAGAAACGCGCGATCTTCATGGGGGCAGCGTAGAGGACGCCGGCGGGACGGCCGATCACGAGACGCGATGAGGATCCCGCTCCTGATCCGTCAGCGGCGTGATCCGCCCGGCATCGGCCCCGCTCCACACCTGCCCGGGCAGACTGCCCGGCAGGTGGGGGTTGTCCTCGACCACGAAGCGGATCTCGCTGATCTCCCCGGCGTCCAGACGCCGCTTCTGGCTCTCCCAGTCGGCCAGGGCGCCGAAGGCCCAGTTGCCCAGCAGAACGATCGACACGATGTTGATGATCGCCATGAGGCCCATGGCGACGTCGGACAGGTTCCACACGAAGGTCAACGAGGCCATCGCCCCGATCCCCGTGGCCACCACGATCATGGCTCGCAGGGCGTAGTGCCTGTGCCCCACGCCCCGCAGGAAGTCCATGTTGATCTGGGCGTAGGTGTAGTTGCCCAGCAGCGAGGAGTAGGCGAAGACGAAGATGACGAACGCCATGAGGTACTCGGTCCATCCCCCCAGGACCGCGCCGATCGAGGAGGAGGTCAGGGTCGATGCGGCGTCCTTGGCGACCTGCGGATCCACCGCAGCCTGCGCCCTGGCGCCCTCCGGGGTGTAGACCCCGGAGAGCAGCACGATGAGTGCGGTGGCCGTGCACACGACGATGGTGTCGACGAACACGCCCAGGGACTGCACGAAGCCCTGTTGAACCGGATGCGCCACGGTAGCGGTCGCCGCGGCGTTGGGAACCGATCCCTCGCCCGCCTCGTTGGAGAACAGGCCCCGCTTGATGCCGTTGAGGGCCGCTGCGGCGAAGCCGCCCGCAATGCCGGCGAAGGCCTGGTCGACTCCGAAGGCGCCCTGGACGATGCTCGCCATCGCCGCGGGGATGGCGTCCGCATTGAGCACGAGCACGGCGACCGCCAGGAGGGCGTAGAGGCCGGCCATGAGTGGAGCCATCCACTCGGCGATCCTCGCCACGATCGAGATGCCCCCGAAGACGACGGGCATCGTGAGGAGCACCAGAGCAACCGCGGTCCCCCAGGTCGGCACGCCGAAGGTGCCCTCCATGACTTTGGAGATGGCGTTGGCCTGGGTGGCCTCGTAGGCGAAGCCGAAGACGAAGGTGATGACGACTGCGAAGACGCTCGCCCACCGCTTCGAGCCCAGTCCCCGGCTGATGTAGTAGGCGGGCCCACCGCGGAAGGTGCCCTCCGGATGACGGATCTTGTATAACTGGGCCAGAGTCGCCTCGATGAAGCCGGTGGCCATGCCCACGAGCGCGACGACCCACATCCAGAACACGGCACCCGGCCCGCCCAGGGTGATGGCGAGGGCGACGCCGACGATGTTGCCGGTGCCCACGCGCGAGGCCAGTCCGATGGTGAAGGCCTGGAAGGAGGAGATCCCCCCGTCATCGTCCCGCGAGCCTGCGATGGCCCGCAGCATCTGACCGAACAGGCGGAACTGCAGACCGCGTGTGCGGACTGTGAACCAGATTCCGGCGGCGATGAGCAGCCAGGCCAGGAGCCCGCCGTACAGATGGTCCGAGATCGTACCGAGCCCCTCGGTCGCGAACTGGAAGAAATTCGTGATCAATGTGAGCGCTGAGGTGAGCATCGGGGCCTCCGGGCTGACGAGGGCTCATGCCGCGCGCGGGGCGAGGGGCCGCGAACGGAAGGTGGGCGCCCACCATAGGCCGCCCGCGTTACAGAGAGGTGTCGTCGTCCGGCCCGTACTCGCGTCAGCGCATCCAGACGCCGCCGGGCAACTCGCCCGGGAGATACGGATTGCCCGTGGCGACGAAACGAATGGAGTCCGCGGCCCGAGTGCCTGCCGCCACCTCGGCGCGCTGCGCCTCCCAGTCGCGCAGGGCGCCGCGCACCCATCGGCCCAGCATGACCAGAGCGACCAGATTGATCAGGGCCCCCGCCCCGAGCAGGACATCGGCAAGGGTCCACACGGTGGTCAGCGCCGCTCCCCCTCCGATGAAGGCGCACGCCGCGGCGGCGACGCGCAGCGCCAGTGTCGCCGCCGGGGCCCGGATGAGGTAGTCCAGGCAGACCTCCGCATAGGAGAAGGCGCCCAGGATCGTGGAGTAGGCCAGTACCATGATGAGGATGGTCATGGGCCAGGCGGTCCATTGCCCCAGGACGGAGGCGATGGCGCTCTGCGTCAGGGTTCCCGAGACGTCGGGGTCATCGATCCCGGTCGTGCCCGGCATGTACACCGAGCCATCGATCCGTCCGGCGATGAGGATGGCCAGGGCCGTGGCCGTGCATACGAGAATGGTGTCGACCAGGACGCCGAACGCCTGGATGAAGCCCTGCTGCGCCGGGTGCGCGACGGTGGCGGAACCGGCCGCGCAGGCGGCACCGCCCAGCCCCGCCTCGTTGGAGAACAGGCCTCGCCGCACACCGTTGAGCACGGCGGCCACAATGCCTCCGGCGGTGCCGGCCAGGCCGGCCCGTACCGCGAAGGCGCCCTCGAGGATGTCTCCCATGGCGTGGGCGGCCTGCACGGGGTGCAGGCCGATGACCACCGCGACGAGGAGAAGGTAGATGACGGCCATGGCCGGCGCCATCCACTCGGTGACGCGAGCGATGGACCGCAGCCCGCCGAGCAGCACCGGGGAGACCAGCACCAGGACGATCACGGCTCCCCACCACGGGTTCAGACCGGCGGCGGCGCCCAGGGCCGCCGTCATCGCGTTGGCCTGCACCATCGGCATGGCCAGGCCGTTGGCGACCATGAACAGAACCGCGAAAACGCCCCCGACCACCGGCAGGCGCAGACCACGGGCGATGTAGTAGGCCGGCCCGCCGCGGTAGGTTCCGTCACCGCGGCCCACCTTGAACAGCTGGCCGGCCGTCGCCTCGGTGAAGGCGGTGGCGGTGCCCAGCAGGGCCACGAGCCACATCCAGAGCACGGCGCCCGGCCCGCCCAGGACCAGGGCGAGGGCGACGCCGACGATGTTGCCGGTGCCCACCCGGCAGGCCAGCCCCACGGCGAAGGCCTGGAAGGAGGAGATACCGCCCTCGGCGCCGCCCCGCGAGCCCGCGACGGCCCGCGCGATCGAGCCCATGTGCCGCAGCTGGACGGCGCGCGTGCCCAGTGTGAACCAGATGCCGGCGCCGAGCAGGACCCATACGAGGACGGTGCCGAACAGCAGGTCCGACAGGGACGACAGGATCGAGTTGACCGCCTCCACGGCTCACCGCTCCCACGCGGTCGGCGTCGAGACGTCCGCGCCACCGCCGTCGTCGCCCTCGGCTCGAGAGGCCTCCCAGACACCATCCAGGACGTCGCCGGGCAGGTGCGGGTTGGTGTGTCCGACGAAGACCGGCTCCCCGCCCGCAGCGGCCTGCGCCTCGAAGTCGCGCAGGGCGCCCAGGACCCACGGGGCCAGGCGCACGATCACGACGAGGTTGAGCACACCGAGCAGGCCCAGAGCGATGTCGGTCAGCGCCCACACGATCGGGAGCGTCAGAACGGTGCCCGCGAAGGCGGCCGCGGTCAGCACCACTCCGAAGAGCTGCTCGGCGCGGCGCTCGCCCCCCAGGAAGTTCACATTGACCTGGGAGTACGAGTAGCAGCCCAGCACCGTGGAGAGGACGAGAACGAAGATGAGGACGACCATGGGCCAGGTCGTCCACGTCCCGAGATGCTCCACGACCGCCTGCTGGGTCAGCACCGCGCCTGCGAGGCCCTCGTCGCCGGGACGATAGGCATCGGTGGTCAGCAGGATGATGAGTCCGGTGGCGGTGCACACGAGGATCGTGTCCACGAAGACCCCGAAGGACTGGATGAGGCCCTGCCTCACGGGGTGGGCCACGGTCGCGGTCCCCGCGGCGTTGGGGACGGTGCCCAGGCCCGCCTCGTTGGAGAACAGGCCGCGGCGCACTCCGTTGAGGACGGCCGCCATGACCCCGCCGGCGACGCCGAACAGAGCCTGGTCGGCGCCGAGGGCGCCTCGTACGATCTCCGAGAGAACGCGCGGGAGTTCGCCGAGGTTGAGCAGAAGGATGACCAGAGCGACGAACACGTAGGCCAGGGCCATGAGCGGCGCCATGACCTCGGTGACGCGGGCCACGGACTTCAGACCGCCCAGCACGATCGGCGCGGTCAGGAGCACGAGCGCGACACCGACCATCCACGGGGAGACCTCGGGCACGGTGGCGCTGATGACGTCGGCCAGGGAGTTGGTCTGCACCATGACGACCGTCACCCCGACGCTGACGATGCACATACCGGCGAACACGGCCCCCCAGGTCCTGGAGCCCAGACCGTTCTTGATGTAGTACGCGGGACCGCCCTGGAACGTGAAGTCTCTGCCGCGCTCCTTGAAGAGCTGGGCGAGGGTGGACTCCGCGAAGGCGGTGGCCATGCCGATGACGGCGACCACCCACATCCAGAACAGGGCGCCCGGCCCGCCGGCGACGACGGCCAGGGCCACTCCGGCGACGTTGCCGATGCCGACGCGAGCGGCGAGTCCGACGGCGAAGGCCTGGAAGGAGGAGATGCCGCCCTCCGCGCCGGAGCGGGAGCCCGTGATGGTGCGCATCATGGTGCCGAATCGGCGCACCTGGACACCACGGGTGCGCACGGTGAAGTACAGCCCGACCACCACGAGCAGGGCGGAGAGAGCATAGGTGTAGAAACGGTCGTCGATGGTGATCAGGGCGTCCTCGATGTCCTTCACGGACAGCGCTCGGGGCGCGGCGAGTGCAGCAGCGCTCATCGTTCGACTCCTGATTCGATTCCTGGTTCGGCTCCTGTCGGGGCGGCGGATCGGGCGGTCCGCGGGAGCCTCGCCATCATGAGGATCGGCATGGGATTCTCCTTACTGGGAGCGCACTGTCGTGCGGGACGGTTGCGAGCCGGTCATGAGTCGGATGCGCATGGGAACGTCCTCGAGCCAGACGTCGCCGGGCACATCCGCCGGCAGGTACGGATTGCCGCGACCGTGGAAGATCGGCTCGCCGACACCGGCGGCGCGCTGGGACTCGTAGTCCCGCAGCGCGCCCAGTCCCCACCGGAACAGTCGCAGCAGGGCGAGCAGGTTGGTCAGGGTCATGACCGCCATGGCGATATCGACGGCGTTCCACACGACGTCGAGGGAGAGGACCGCGCCGGCGGTGGCGGAGACGACCGAGATGACGCGGACCGTCCAGGACGCCCAGTGCTTGCCGCCGGTGAGGTAGTCCATATTGACGTCCGTGTAGACGTAGGCCGCGATGATCGAGGAGTAGGCGAGGACGAAGATGAGAATCGCCATGGGCAGAATCGTCCAGCCCCCCAGCTCATGGGAGATGGCCAGGGTGGTGAGCGTGGAGGGATTGACGCCCTCAGCGGTCCAGGTGTCGGGCCCGGCGATGAGAATGACGAAGGCGGTGGCGGTGCACACGACGATCGTGTCGACGAAGACGCCGAGGGACTGGATGAAGCCCTGCTGAACGGGATGGGCCACGGTCGCGGTGGCGGCGGCATTGGGAGCGGTGCCCTGGCCGGCCTCGTTGGAGAACAGGCCGCGCTTGGTGCCGTTGATGACGGCGGCGAGGATGCCGCCGCCCAAACCTCCCATCAGCGGCTCGGGGGCGAAGGCCGAGGAGAGGATCTGGCCGATGACGGCGAAGAAGTCGCCGATGTTCGTCAGGCAGATGATGAGGACCAGGACGATGTAGAACAGCGCCATGATCGGCGCCATCCACTCGGTGACGCGGGCCACGGCGCGAATGCCGCCGAAGACGACGACGGCGGTGAGCACGAAGACAAGGCCCGCCACCACCAGCTGGGCGGCGGTGAGGCCGCCGAATCCGGGCAGAGCGGACTCCTCCCCGCCGCCCAGGGCCGCCACCAGTGTCCCGGCCACGGCGTTGGACTGCACCGAGGTGATGACGAATCCGCAGGTGACCAGGGTGATGGCCGCGAAGACGCTCGCGAGAACACGATTCCCCATACCGTGGGCCATGTAGAAGGCGGGGCCGCCGCGGAAGGAGCCGTCGGCGGCACGGACCTTGAAGACCTGGGCCAGAGTCGCCTCGAAGAAGGCGGTGGCCATGCCGACGCAGGCGACCACCCACATCCAGAAGATGGCGCCGGGACCGCCCATGAGCAGAGCAGCGGCGACGCCGAAGACGTTGCCGACCCCCACGCGGGCGGCCAACGAGATGGCGAAGGCCTGGAAGGAGGAGATACCGCCCCTGGCTCCGCCTCTCGCACCGCCGATCTGCCGGACCATATCGGGCAGGTGGCGCACCTGGACACCGCGGGAGACGACGGTGAGGAACGAGCCGGCAGCGATGAGGACCCACATGGTGATGTGAGCCGTGATCCAGTCGGCGGTGGCCTGGAGGGAATCCGCGAGGGCGTCCATTGAAGGGGACCTTTGCGCTCAAGACGATGCGAACGCGCGGAATCGTCTCATACTTGGCGCCCGCCCCTCCTGAAGAGACCTCATGTCAGAACGCCCTCCCCGGTGGTCCCGTCCCGACGACCACCGCCGCGGTCAGGGCAGGACGTCCTCGTAGTAGGTGCCCCGCAGGAAGCGGGTCAGCATCTTCTCCCCGGGAAGGCGCCCGTCGTTCATGGTCTTGGCGGCCGCCAGCAGGGCGCGCACGTCGTACTGGGCGGGCCAGATCGGGGGGACGTCGCGATCCAGGTCGAGCAGCCCGTAGACGGCCATCATGGCGGTGCGGGCCGAGCCCTCGGTGGTGAACACGCAGTCGTCGGGCGTTTCGACGAACTGGCCGATCAGGCCGAGGTTGACACATCCGTCGGGGATGACCTCGGGACGGTCGCCGGCGCGTCGCGGCATGAAGAAGGAGGTGATGTAGGGCATGGTGGCCAGCCGGACCTTGGTGCGCTCCTTGATCCGCTCGAACTGGTCGATGAGACCGAAATGGTAGCAGTACTCCTTGAGAACCTCCTCACCGGTGCACTCGATCATGGGCTTGCGCACGCAGTCGCCCGGGGCGTGCGGGTACAGGCCGTAGGCCCAGGCCACGCCCCAGTCGGCCGGTTGGGCGCGGAACTGGGGCTGGCGGTTCATGGTCAGCGACAGGCACCAGCCGGAGTCCTCAGCGGTAATGATCCCGCCGGTGACCGTGCGCCCGGACAGGGGGTCGTTGCCGGTCAGCTCGCGGATCCTGCCCAGGAAGGGGTGATCGGCGCCGATGAAGCTGAAGGAGGCGGATTCCCACACGGTCTTGCGCGGATCGGAGCAGAAGACATCGGGGCGGCCGAAGACGGCGGACTTCCTGGCGAGGTTGCGCCACAGGGTCCAGGCGCCGCCGGGCCGGTCGGTGTGGAAGGGCGGGACGGTGTCCATGTCCCCGTAACCGGTGGACTCGGTGCACGAGCCGATGGTGGCCAGGACCAGGTCCCGTTCGCCGACGTCGATCCGCTCCTCCTGGCCGTCTCCGCGGTGGAGGCGGATGGCGGTGACGACCTTGCGCCCGGAGGTGATGAGCATCTCCAGGTCGTCCACGCACGTGTCGTAGCGGAAGACGACACCGCGCTCCCTCAGCCAGTCGGTCAACGGCACGATGAACGACTCGAACTGGTTGTAGCGGGAGAAGCGCAGGCAGGACAGGTCGGAGAAGCCGGGGAAGTACTGGAGGAAGCGGTGCATGTAGCGCTTCATCTCGGTCAGCGACTCGTACTGCTGGAAGGCGAACATCGTCTTGAACAGCGTGTAGAAGTTCGAGGCGAGGAAGTCGGCGTCGAACCAGTCCTCGATGGCGAGCCCGTACGTAGCCTCCTCCTTGGCCATGAGGAGCTTGAGAACGGCGCGCCGCCCCTTGTTGTTGAGGCCCATCTTGTAGGTGTCCCGCCGCCGCCCGCGATGGTGGATGACGCGACAGGGATCGATATTGGGGTCGTTCTCGTTGACGGTGCGGAACTCGTCGAGCACGGTGTAGGGCGACGGCATCTCCAGAGCGGGGATCTCGCGCATGATGTCCCAGAAGCACTCGAAGTGCTGGCCCATCTCCCGTCCGCCGCGGGCGACGAAGCCCCGTTCGGTGTCCCCGGCGCCGTCGAAGGAGCCACCGGGGACCGCGAGTTGCTCGAGGATGGTGATGTTGCCCCCGGGCATGCGCCCGTCTCGGATGAGGAAGGCGGCGGCGAGCAGGGCGCCGATGCCCGAGCCGACGAGGTAGGCCCTGCGCTCATCGACATCGGCCGGTGGGGTGGGGTGGTTGTGGGTGTACAGGCCGAGGTCGTTGTGGACGAAGGGGTTGCCGTCGGGCGAGACGGGGCGGGTCCGCTGGCGGTTGCGTTCGGTGCTGGTCAAGGTCTCCTCCTGGAGCAGCCGGGTACTGGAAGAAGCGGCTGGATCGACTGCGTCCGTGAACGCCGGCGCGGCGACGGTCGGCCGGTGCGGGCGCCACCACTGTAGGCCCGCGGGCCGGTACTCGCTGGGAACCCGTGGGCGTCCCACCCGTCGCACCGCCGAGATCGGTTCAGTTCCGCAGCGAGTTCGGTCGAGCTCCGTGTCCAGATCGGTTCGGCCCGGCGCGGAGAGAGGTTCGGACAGGCGCGTCCGCCCGACCGGTGGGAAGGCGGTCGGGCGTGAGACCATGCGGGCATGTCCTCCGCCGCGCCCTCGGGAGCAGTCGTCTCCCGACCGACACCCGCGCTCAACGCGCTCCTGGACTCCCTCATACCTGCCGAGGACCCCGAGCGCGTACCCGAGCCCGAAGAGGTCTACCTCGCCTTCTCCGAGTGGGCCGAGTCCACCGGCCGCCCCCTCTACCCCCACCAGGATGAGGCCCTCGGCGAGATCCTCTCCGACCGCCACGTCATCGCCGCCACACCCACGGGCTCGGGCAAGTCCATGATCGCGCTCGCGGCCCATACGGCGAGCCTCGCTCGTGGCGGCCGTTCCTACTACACCGCCCCGCTCAAGGCCCTGGTCAGCGAGAAGTTCTTCGAACTGGTGCGTCTGTTCGGCGCGGACAACGTCGGCATGGTCACCGGGGACACCTCCATCAACGCCTCCGCGCCCGTCGTCTGCTGCACCGCCGAGATCCTGGCCAACCAGTCGCTGCGCGAGGGCGAGGCGATGGATGTGGACAGCGTCGTCATGGACGAGTTCCACTACTACGCCGACCCGCAGCGGGGCTGGGCCTGGCAAGTGCCCCTCCTGGAACTCCCCCAGGCGCAGATGGTGCTCATGTCGGCGACCCTGGGCGATGTGTCCTTCCTCGCCGCCGATATGAAGGCGCGCACTGGTCGCGATGTCGCCGTCGTCGACGACGCCGTGCGCCCCGTCCCCCTGGAGATGGAGTACGCCGTCGAGCCCATCGGCGAGCTCCTCCAGCGCCTCGTGCAGCAGGGCAGGGCGCCGGTCTACGTCGTCCATTTCTCCCAGAAGGAGGCGATCGAGCGCGCGACCTCGCTGCTGAGCGTGGATCTCGGCGCCAGGGCGCGCAAGGCCGAGCTCACCGCGGCGATCGGCGGCTTCCGCTTCGGTGGAGGCTTCGGGGCCACCCTGTCGCGACTGCTGCGAGGCGGCGTCGGCGTCCATCACGCCGGTATGCTGCCCCGCTACCGCAGGCTTGTCGAGAGGCTGGCGCGGCTCGGCCTCCTATCGGTGATCTGCGGCACCGACACCCTCGGGGTGGGCATCAATGTTCCGATACGCTCAGTGGTGCTCACCAGCCTGGTCAAGTTCGACGGCACCAAGGAGCGCCATCTCACCGCCCGCGAGTTCCATCAGATCGCCGGCAGGGCCGGGCGGGCCGGTTTCGACACGCGCGGCTACGTCGTCGTCCAGGCCCCCGAGCACGTCATCGAGAATGCCAAGGCCCTGGCCAGGGCGGGCGATGATGAGCGCAAGCGCCGCCGGATCGTGCGCAAGAAGGCCCCCGAAGGCCGTGTCAACTGGACGGACAGGACATTTGAGCGGCTGCGCGACGCCGCCCCGGAGACCCTCACCAGCCAGTTCCGAGTCAGCACGACCATGGTCCTGAATCTCATGGAGCGCGACGGCGGCCCGGTGGCCGCCATGGCCGAGCTGCTCTCCCGCGTCCACGACAGCGAGGCCGAGCGGCGCAGGCATGTGCGGCGCGCCGTCAAAATCTATCAGTCGCTGCGCACCGCCGGGATCCTCGAGCACGTCTCGAGCGCCCGGGCCGCTGCGGACGGGCGTCCGCGCCTGCGCCTGGCCATCGACCTGCCCGGCGACTTCGCCCTCAATCAGCCGCTGGCCCCCTTCGCCCTGGCGGCCATGGACCTGCTGAACGTGGAGTCCCCCGAGCACACGCTCGACGTCGTCTCCGTGGTGGAGGCCACGCTCGATGACCCGCGTCCCCTGCTGTACGCCCAGCAGCGAGCCGCTCGCGGAGAGGCCATCGCAGCCATGAAGGCCGAGGGGCTCGACTACGACGAGCGCATGGAGGCCCTGGAGGAGATCACCTGGCCGCAACCTCTGGCCGAGCTGCTGACACCGGCTTTAGAAACATACAAGCAAGCGAACCCGTGGATCGCGGAGTACGAACTGAGTCCGAAGTCAGTGGTGCGGGACATGGTGGAGAACGCCATGACCTTCTCCGACCTCATCTCCCGCTACGAACTGGGCCGATCCGAGGGCGTCGTGCTGCGGTATCTCACCGACGCCTACAGGGCTCTGCGCCAAGTCGTCCCCGAGGAGCACCGCACCTCCGAGGTCGACGAGCTCATCGACTGGCTCGGCGCCCTGGTGCGCGCCGTCGACTCCTCGCTGCTGGACGAGTGGGAGGCCCTGGGAGCAGCGCAGTCCGGTCGGACCGAGGAGGCCGCCGACCTGATGGAGGGCAACCGCCTGGAGGCGGACGACTCGATGGGCTCAGGGGACCCGGCGGGCGTCGAGCGCGCATTCGGGGCCGACGCCGACGGAGGGGTCGCCTTCACCCGCAATCTCCACGCCTTCCGGGTCGCGGTTCGCCGTGACATGTTCCGGCGCGTCGAGCTCATGGCCCGCGACGACGTCGAGGGCCTGGGGCGACTGGACGGCTCCTCCGGCTGGGGCGAGGCGCGCTGGGACGACGTGCTCGCCCGATACTGGGACGAGCACGACTGGATCGGCACCGACACCGCCGCCCGGGCAGTGGCCCTGGCGCCTCTGGACGAGGCCCCGGATGACATCGCGCTGGCGGCAGCCGGCGTCTCCGAGCGGCTGCGCGAGGCCCTGGAGGCCTCCGGGCGACGGGTCTGGCTCGCCACTCAGGTCCTCGACGACCCCGACGGGGATCACGACTGGCGGCTGACGGCTCTGGTGGATCTGGCCGAGTGCGACCGGGAGAACGAGGCCGTGGTGCACATGCTGTCCGCGGGCCCGCAGGGCTGAGTCGGATGGAGCCTCCCGTGGCGTCGGGCCGAGCACTCGACGCCGCCGCTGAGCACGGGAAAGCGACCCGCCCCTCCTGCGGCTCCGAGCATCGCGCACGACTCGGACCAGAGCGGCTCAGCCCACGGGCCTGACCGGCTGACGCAGAACAGTTCTCATCCTCTCCGGAGCCACCCGCCTCGGGTCGCTGAGATAGATCTCGTGGTGAGGCCCGTTGAAGGTCAGCCCACGCTCGGGCATGACCTCGTCATGGAGACGCGCCAGGGTGGCGGCCTCGTCGTCGTAGGTGCCGACGTGGAGGATCTGCAGCGACCGGCCCTCGACGAGCGGGAGGGCTCTGAGGGTCGAGATGGGCAGACCGGGCTTCTTGCGAGCTCCCCTCTCAAGGCCGTCCGCGACGTCCTGGGAGGAGACGGCGTCGGGCAGCGGGATCATCATGGTCCAGTCCCAGGCGTCCTTGTCCCGAGCGGCGAAGACGGAGTTGTCGGGACTCGTCCACAGCCCTTCGGGAGGGCCGACGACGAAGTCGTCACCGGTACGCGCTCCGAGAGCCGCGCGGATCGCGTAGGCGCCCGCGTACAGGGCCTGAATGGCCGTCGCGTAGGCGGCCGACGTGTTGGGGTCGCCGTGCCCGTCGATGGCCAGATAGAGCATCTCCGGGACGTCGACCTCGGTGAAGTCCTTCGTTCCCGGTTGGTACAGGTCCTTGCGATCCTTCTTGAGATCAATCCTCATGATGTCCTCTATGTCCTCTCGTTTCTTGAGTTCTCGCGGTTGTCGCGCACCGCGACGTCCGCCCGGGTCGCATCGTCGATCGACCCCTCCAGGAGGGAGCGCGTCCACACCAGGTCCGCCTCATGACGCAGGAGCTCGTGGGCGACGATGGCACGGGCGTGCTCCTCCCGGTCGCTCTGTCGCACACGGCGCAGGACCTCGATCCGCTCCTCGAGCGCCACGGCCCTGCGCGCGAGTACCGCGAGCAACTCGGGGTCATCCAGCCGTGCGTAGGCGCCGAGCGCCGGAAGAGCGCCCGCGTGGGAACTGGTCGGAACGGCGAGACGCCGGCCGGCGGCCTCGCCGAGCTCACGGCGTCCGGTCCGCGTCACGCGGAAGACGGTGCGCCTGCCCTCGGTCCCACCGACCGGTTCGATGAGCCCGCGGTCGGCGAGGCGGCCCAGAACGTAGTAGACGGACGAGGACGCCAGGGAGGTCCACTGCCGGTATCCGCGCTGCTCGATGATCCGGTCGAGGTCGTAGCCGTGGCGCGGCTGCTCGGCCAGCAGGGAGAGGAGGACGACGTCGGAGTCGGAGGTCATGTCCATTACTCTAGCGCTAGAACAACCAATACTCCAGCGCTGGAGTAGCGGAAGTCCCGTCCTCACCAACGAGCGACGAGACTGTGCAGCGCGGCCGTATCCATCGGGGCGGTGCCGCAGCAACCGCCGATGAGCCGCACGCCGGCATCCAGCCACGCGGGGACCGCGTCCGCGAACCGCCCCCTCCCGCGAGCTCTGCACCAGGTCTTGGTAATCGGATCGTAGGCGTCCCCGGAGTTGGGATAGGCGACGAGGGGTTTGCCCGTCACCGCGCGCAGCATGGGCAGGGCGCGGTCCACGACCGCAGGAGCCACGCAGTTCACACCGACGGCGACGATGGCGTCCTCGGTATCCGCCCAGGCGGCGGCCTCGGTGAGCGGAGTTCCGTCGGCCAGCTGCGCGCCGTCGGGGCGGACCTGGAACGACACCCAGCACTCGGCATCGATGGCGATGCGCCGAAGCCGCTCGACGAGCCAGCGGGTCTCTCCCAAGTGCGGCTGGGTCTCGATCGCGAAGAGCCGCAGCCCCTCCTCCGCCAGGATCCCGAGGCGCGGGAGATGGACCTCCTCGAAGTCGTCCGCACCGGTGGTGTAGGCACCGGTGTACTCCGACCCATCCGCCAAGTACGCGCCGTAGGGGCCGATGCTTCCCGCTACCAGAACGGCGTCCCGAGTGCGCGGACCCACGTGCCGGTCGCGGGCGTCGAGGGCCAGTCGCGCGGAGGCGGCGATAACGGCACGGGCCTCCTCCTCGGCGAGCCCGGTTCGTGCGAGAGCGGGAAGGGTGGCCTGATACGAGTTCGCGCAGATGACGCGAGCACCGGCATCGAGATAGTCCGCGTGGATGGCGGTGACGGTCTCGGGAGCCTCGGTCAGGGCACGGGCGGACCACAGCTCGTGCGCCGTGTCGACCCCCCTGGCGTCGAGCTCAGTGCCCATGGCACCGTCCAGGACCACGGGGCCGCGCTCCATCAGCTCGGGCAGGCCGGGCCGGTGGAGCGGCGACCCGAGCGGGACCGGGGAAGCCGGATGGGTTCGCATGGCGACACGCTAATCGAAGCCCGCACGGCCGATCGATATAGCCTTCCGCACGCGGCCGGCACTCCTGATGACTCCACCTCACCGGCCGCCTCCCCGGATCCCGCGAGCCCCTCCCCCGGTTCGGAATCGCCCCGACGGTGACGGGCTGGCGGCTCTGGCGACCAGCGCTGTGGCGACCTCGGGGGCGTCCTGCGCGCTCATCACCTTCGACTCCGCGCAGCGCCCGGCCCTTGTGGATGACGGCGGGCCTCGTCGCGGCCCGTCACGCCCCGCACCGGATCCGGCGGGGGCGCATCTCGGCCCGAGGACGGATCCCGCCCGATGCACGCGGGCGAGCGAAGTCGATGACCCGAGCAGGAGGAGCGGGAGGCGCCCGCGGGGCGCGATCCCGGCGAGCGGGGCGCTCGACGACGCGGGCGTGCCGCATGAGACGGTGATCCGCGCCCGAGGCTCTCACCGCGGGCGACGCCCCTCTCCCGCGCCGCACGCCTCGGAGAGCGTCAGACGAAGTCGCCGCCGGGCACGATCTCCTTGCCGAACGGGAAGCAGGTCACGGGGATCATCTTGACGTTGGCGATCGCCAGAGGAATCCCGACGATGGTGACGGCCTGAGCGACGGCCGTCGTCAGATGGCCGATCGCCAACCAGACGCCGGCGACGAGGAACCAGATGAGGTTGCCGAGTCCGCTCATGGCGCCGGCGTCGGGCCTGGCGACGACGATGCGCCCGAAGGGCCACAGGGCATAGCCGGCGATGCGGAAGGAGGCGATCCCCGCCGGGATCGTCACGATGAGGACGCAGGCGATGATGCCGAAGAACATGTACTCCAGCCAGAGCCAGAACCCGCCGAAGATCACCCAGATGATATTGAGCAGTGTGCGCACGGCTGCCTCCCGTCGTCGACCACCGGTCGCCCGGGGCGGCGACCCGTCAGGAGGATACCCGGTTCGGGCCGGCGCCCAGGAACTCCAGCCGGGCCGTCGTATCGCCGGACCCGCGAGTCGGACGCCCCCCCCCCCGCACCGAGCGGCTCACCAGAAGACGCGCTGAGCGATGGCGTCGGCGAAGTTGTCCAGGGCGTCCGGCGTCGAGCCGAGGTAGAGGCCCGCGTCGATGAGGGAGACCTCCATGAGGTAGAAGCCGCCCCGCCCGTCGGCGACGACGTCGACCCGGTTGAACAGGAGCTGGATATCCCGGCCCGAGCGCTCCTTGATCAGAGCGTGGATGGCCTTGCGGACCCTCTCTCCCCACAGCCATTCCTGCTCACTGGGTTCACGGGCCGTGACGATCTCCTCATGAACCTCATCCACGGAGCGGAAGGAGGGGTGGAGCATGGGCGCCTTCTCCACCGCGTGGGACAGGACGCCATTGAAATAAACCAGGGACAGCTCGCCCCTGCGGTCGACCTCCTCCAGGTAGCGCTGCACCATGACCGACCTGCCCCGTCCGAGGTGATGCATGGTGTCATTGATCGCGTCGGCGCGCGACCGGGCGTCCATGGCGGTGTAGCGGCCGGTCCCGCGACCCCCGGAGGAGACGGCGGGCTTGACGACGAAGTCGCCGTACGCCGGGAAGCGCGTGTGGACCTGGTGCTTGGAGTAGCCGGAGCTGGGCTCGAGCCAGGTGGTCGGGATCATGGGGACCCCGAGCTCGACCAGGCGGGAGAGGTAGTGCTTGTCGGAGTTCCACTCCACGACGTCGGGATGGTTGGCCACGCGCGGCATCGATCGGGACCAGGACAGGAAGTCGGCGTAGTTGCGCTTCTTGGCGTAGTCGCGCACTGAGCGCAGGACGACGACGCCGGCATCCTCCCAGTTGACCGACGGGTCGTTCCACACGGCCACCCGAGGCTCGATGCCCCGCTCCCGCAGGGCGTCGGGCAGACCCTGGTCGTCGTCGTCGAGCGTGGAGTAGTCGGCGCAGGTTGCGAGCGTCACAATGGGGCTGGTCACGGCCCCACCGTACCGCGACCGATCCCACCGGCGCAGATGACCACGCTGTGAGGCCGGTCGAGGCGGGGCAGAGCCGGAACCGCCCCGGAGCCGCACCCTTGACCGGCCCCTTGGCCGGCTCCTGTCCGAAGGCCGCGACACCCGGTGCCACAATGCGCCCATGAGCGCTTCTCCCGATTCCTCCACGACGCCGACCGCCCGACCCGAGCCCGAGCCGACGCGGCGGGGACTCCACCCGCCGATCGAGCCGACGGCCTCAGGTCTGCTCGATGTCGGTGACGGCCAGATGGTGTACTGGGAGACGTGCGGCAACCCGGAGGGAATCCCGGCGGTATTCGTCCACGGGGGGCCGGGCAGAGGCTGCTCGGCGGACCATCGCCGAGTCTTCGACCCCGAGCGCTACCGCATTGTTCTGTTCGACCAGCGCGGGTGCGGACGCTCCCTGCCCCATGCCTGGGAGCCGCGGGCGGATCTGTCGATGAACACCACCTGGCACCTGGTCGCGGACATGGAGGCACTGCGCGAGCACCTGGGCGTGGAGCGCTGGCTCGTCTTCGGCGGGTCGTGGGGATCCACCTTGGGACTCGCCTACGCCCAGAGCCACCCGCAGCGGGTCCTCGCTCTGGTACTGCGCGGCGTCTTCACCCTGCGCAGACGCGAGCTCGACTGGTACTACGAGGCCGGCGGGGCCGACATGGTCTGGCCCGACGAGTGGGAGCACTACGTCGCCGCGGCGGGCCGGGGCGTGGGCCCGGGGGGCTACATCGAGCGCTACCGCGAGCTGCTGGCGGATCCCGACCCCGCCGTTCACGGTCCGGCGGGCATTGCCTGGACGACCTGGGAGGCCGCGACCTCCACGCTCCTGCGCGACCAGGCCCACATCGACGAGGCCCAGGACCCGGCTTTCGCCGTCGCCTTCGCCCGCATCGAGAACCACTTCTTCGCCCACCGCGGGTGGATGGAGGACGGTCAGCTCCTCAGCGGCGCCCGGATACTCGCCGAGCACGGCATCCCCGGCGTCATCGTCCAGGGTCGCTACGACATGTGCTGCCCCATGGGAACGGCCTGGGCCCTGCACCGCGCATGGCCGGAGGCCGAGCTGCACATCTCGCCGGCCTCGGGGCACTCCTTCGCCGAGCCGGAGACCCTCTCCTCGCTCATCACCGCCACGGACCGCCTCGCCACCGAACTCCAATAGAACGCGCAACGCACAGTCTCCTGAGACTTCCCGCACAATGAGGAGATTTCGCGCCTTCCGGATTGGACACCTCCACCGTCGGGAAGTAAACTCGTCCTCCGTCGCCGGGCACGTACGGCCGGGCGCAACGCCTCCTTAGCTCAGTTGGTTAGAGCACCTGACTCTTAATCAGGGTGTCCAGGGTTCGAGTCCCTGAGGGGGTACCGTCGCGGACTCCGCTTCCGGGCTCAGCGGCGAACAATTCAGACCATTCCCCCTTAGCTCAGTTGGTTAGAGCACCTGACTCTTAATCAGGGTGTCCAGGGTTCGAGTCCCTGAGGGGGTACCACGCACGGACGGGCCGCGAATCGGTCACGGGAGACGCCTGATAATCCTGTATTCCTCCGAACGGGCGGATGCAGAGCACCGCGCATGCGTTGAGCCGTTGGGCACGCTGCCCGGTTGTGAGTCATGCGGAAATACGCTTCGTTGTTCAGAGGTTTCGTTCTTGCGCCCTCGCGGGAGCCGCAGTACTTCTCCGCGGTTCTCCGACCAACCGGGCGCTCCGTCGTCTCATTCGTACGACGGGCGCCCCATCGGCAGCCACCGGGTCGCAGGATCCACCTGCACTCCGCCCGGCGATGAAGGGCCCATACAGGGGCCATGAGGAGAAGGAGAGGAAGGAAAGCAGATGACGAAGAAGAACTTCAATACCACCGGGCTCCGCCGTGAGGATGCCGAACGCGAACTCACGGCCGCTCGTACCGAGTTGAGCTCGTTGAGCGCCGCCGTGTCGCCCTCGCGCTTCGAACGCGCCCTCGAACGGGTTCAGGCGGCACAGGAGGCACTGGCGCCGGCCGCCTGAGACGAGTCACAATCGTAGTCCGGTCCCGGATCACGGCAACGAGCGGGACCGCCTCGCGCTACTCCTGGCGCCGGGCGGTCCCGCTCACTCCGTCACCGCTCCCTGAGGAGGCGACGAGATCTCCATCGCGGTCGCCCCGACGGCACGGCGCAACTGGCCCGCAACGGCGTCGGGGCAACCGGCTATGTCGGCCGACTTCTCGACCATGCCCGGGCTCCGAGACGGTAGGGTGAGTCGCGTAGCGCGAGTGGCGGAATTGGTAGACGCTCCAGATTTAGGTTCTGGTGCCTTCGGGCGTGAGGGTTCGAGTCCCTTCTTGCGCACGGCCGCGCTCGGCGCGGGCAACGCGCCGAGCACGACAGCGGCGGTCCGTCGGATGGCTCATTTCTCGCAGGCGATCCCGTCCTTGTCACGGTCCAGCTTCTCGCGATAGCCGGGCTCGCCCCGGTACAGCGGAGCCGCGCCCGCGGCCTTCGCCTCCGTGCAGTTCGCGTAGTACGCGCCGGCTGCCCCTTCCGAGTCGGGGTTCTGCCCGGATTGCCGGGGCGCCTGGGCCGGCTCTTGGGCCGGCTCCTCAACCGGAGCCGGCTCCTCCTTCTGGACGGCGGGTTCGGGCGGCTCGGCCTCCGCGGCTGCGGCTGAAGCCGATGCCTCCGCAGCGGCCGCTGCGGAAGCCGATGCCTCCGCAGCGGCCGCAGCAGAGGCCGATGCCGCCGAGGCAGAAGCAGCGGCGTCCGCCGAATCATGATTGACCGTGAGAGTGATCGCCCGATCCGCCCGAACCTGTTCTCCCGCTGCCGGATCCTGAGCGGTCACGGACCAGTTGCTCGCCTTCATCACGGACTCCTCGCCATCGGCATCCGTGTAGTTCGGCTTCTGGGTGAGCCCCGCCTCCTTGAGGGTCTCGGCTGCGACGTCGCCCTTCATGCCGATGACGTCCGGAACCGTGATCAGGACCTGGGTCGTAGAGGCCGTCGCCGTCGGCGGCGCTCCCTGCGCGGGGGACCCGCCGCATCCGGCGAGCACTGGAACGACGATGACGAGGGTGATGAGCCAGCTGCCGGCGAGCAGCAACCTGCTGCTCGGGCGACGCGAGACGATCTGGGGAACGGTCGGCACGACGGGATCCTTAAGTTGTAGGGAGTATGGGGTGATCTCAGGTATACCCCTGCATCTCGCGGAATCAAGTCCGAGTTCCCGTTCGTGACCCTACAGTGACCAACTGAGACTCCTCACGCCCGATCACGCCCGCCGCCGCGTGTACGACCCCACGTGCTCCGCCCCGGCACGGTCCCGGTCGCGGATCGAGCCGGCCTCGCCTGGCAGGTGGACGCCCCGCGCACCGACCCTGCGGGTAACCTGACCTCGTGAGCGACACCGAGCCCCTTCAGACGACCCGCAAGGACGGGCGCGCGGCCGACGAGCTGCGCCCCGTCGCCATGACACGCAACTGGCTGGACCATGGAGAGGGCTCGGTGCTCATCGAGTTCGGCCGCACACGCGTGCTGTGCGTGGCTTCCTTCACCGAGGGCGTGCCGCGCTGGCGCAAGGGCAGCGGCGAGGGCTGGGTGACCGCCGAATACGCCATGCTCCCCCGCGCAGGTTCCGAGCGCAGCGGCCGGGAGTCGGTGCGCGGCAGGATCGGCGGCCGCACCCATGAGATCTCCCGCCTCATCGGCCGATCCCTGCGCGGTGTCATCGACGTCACCGCACTGGGCGAGAACACCATCGCCCTGGACTGCGACGTCCTCCAGGCCGACGGCGGCACCCGCACCGCCGCCATCACCGGTGCCTACGTGGCGCTGGCCGACGCCGTCGCCTGGGGCACCGCCGAGGGGCACATCAGACCGCGAGCCGGCGGACGAGTCCTATCCGACTCCCTGTCCGCGATCAGCGTCGGTATCGTCGATGGCACTCCCTGCCTGGACCTGCCCTACGAGGAGGACGTCCGCGCCCAGACCGACATGAACGTCGTCCAGACCGGTGACGGGCACTTCATCGAGGTGCAGGGCACGGCCGAGCACGCCCCCTTCAACCGCGATGAGCTGTGCGCCCTGCTGGACCTGGCGACCAAGGGCAATACCGCGCTGGCGACGTTGCAGGACCGGGCGCTGGCCGGTCCTGCGCAGGGGCCGTTCACGGTCTCAACCCGCGACGACGGCATCTCCTCGTGAGGACGCGGGCGCCGTCGTCGGCCGTGGTCACCCCCGAGGGGGCGAGGCTGGTCCTGGCCACCCGCAATCCCGGTAAGCTGGCCGAGCTGCGGGAGATCCTCGCTCCGCTCGCCCCCGGCCTGGATCCCGAGTCGATCATCTCGACCGCCCGACTGGGAGTGCCCGACCCGGTGGAGGACGGGCTCACCTTCACGGCCAACGCCGAGCTCAAGGCTCGCGCTCTGTCGCGGGCCACCGGCCTGCCTGCTGTCGCGGATGACTCGGGCCTGTGCGTGGACGTGCTCGGCGGTGCGCCCGGTATCTTCTCCGCCCGCTGGTCCGGCCGTCACGGTGATGATGCGGCCAACCTGCGCCTCCTGCTGGACCAGATCGGCGATGTCGCTGATCCGCACCGTACAGCGCGCTTCATCTGCGCCGCGGTGCTGGTCGAGCCGAACGTGAACGGGGATCCGGAGCGTCCCACGACAGTCGCGAAGATCGAGCGCTCCATGGAAGGGCGTCTGCTGACCGAGCCCCGAGGCGAGGGAGGCTTCGGATACGACCCCGTCTTCGTCCCCGTGCAGGAGGACGCACCGGGCGGCGGCGGACGCACAACGGCGCAGATGAGCCCGGCGGAGAAGAACGCGATCTCCCACCGCGGTCAGGCCTTCCGCGCTCTCGCTCCGGTACTCGCAGCGCATCTGACGCCCTCCGCAATGGGCTCGGGCAGCACCGCACGGTGACGTTGACGGCCGCGGGGTTACTGCACTGAAGGGACGGAAGCGGTCGCCGCGCAACCGTCGAGCCCCGATCCCCTGCTCCCGTCACGAGATCGGTTCAGTTCCGCACCGAGATCGGTTCAGTTCCGGCTCGAGACCGGTTCGGCCCCGCGCTGGGACTGCTCCGGCGGCGCGAGCAGGAGGCCGTGGGCGGGAAGGCGGTCCGGGGCAGCCCCGCGACCGATCCCGATCCCGTCCCACCCGAGTCGGGTCGCACGCACCGCCCTGCTGCCGCGCTCCGGGCCAAGCCGCCCACCGAGCCCCCGCGATCCGCCGCGTCCCCACCGAGACCGAGAGCACGGGGAGGACCACGGGAACACCTCATGCGCCCCGCCGGAAGTCGACTCCCGCAGGCCGGAACACACCGTCTCTCTTCCCGCAAGCCCCGCGAGAACTGCCACCACGCCAAGAGACTCGGCCCAGCGCGAACCGAACTCGGTGCAGAACTCGACCGATCTCGGCGAATCGATGAATCAGTCGGGGTCGTCGGATGCCCCCTGCGCCTGGGCGTCGAGCCTGCGTTGCACCGGCCTGGGCACGAGAGAGTCATGGGCCTTGGCGAATCCGTACAGGCAGCGCCACCCCGTCTGAAATGCCAGCAGGAAAGCGAGCAGCATCATCGAGAAGGAGACGAGTCCTCCCGCACCGGTCGAGCCGCGCGCTATGACGCACGCGCCCCAGGTGACGCCGACGACGATACTCCCCTCGGGCCACAGGACCTCAAGGTGGTGGCGTTTGCGCCGTACGCCCCGCGCCACCGCCCATGCGAGTGCGGTGGCGCCTGCCGACTGCATGATGAGCCCGAAGGCCTGGGAGAGGTCATGCGACGCGGCAGCCACGAAGAAGGCCACGAGCACCGCGGCCACCAGGTCGGCCGGTACGACGAGCCACCACCGGGTCAGGCGTCCCCGGGTCCAGGGGCGGTCCGGGCCATCGGGCACCGACGGGACATAGACCAGCCTCGTCCCATCCGCCCCGTGATCCGCCCTCATCGCTCCAGCCCAACGCCGCCCCGTCGGGGCACCGCGCCTATCGTCACGAGCGCCCTCAGATCTCCCAGCTCGCGCCCGCGGTGGCGGCCTCGAGCGGACCGGAGTAGACCTCGGCGGCCTCTTTGAGGGTATCGGCGGGATCGGTCCACGGCTGGATATGGGTCAGAACGAGACTCCCCGCGGGCCTTCGCCCGCCCTCTCCGCTGGTGCCTGCGGCGAGCTCGCCGGCGCGTCTGCCGGTCAGGTGCATTCCGCGATAGGTATCACGCCCTTCCAGGAAGGCGGCCTCCGACAGCAGCAAGTCGACGCCGTCCGCCATGGCCTCCACGCCGTCGCACAAGTCCGTGTCCCCGGTGAAGGCAAGGCTGACGCTCCCCCGACCGTCCTGTCCGGGCGCCTCGATGCGATAGCCGTAGGCCTCGACCGGATGAAGCGCTTCATACGGCATGATCTTCAACGGACCGACCTGCACCGCCTGGCCGACGACGGCGGTGCGGAATGAGAACTCCGACGCGTACGTCTCCTCCGGCGATGTGCCGTCCACGCCGTTGAGGCGTCCGCGCAGCTCGCCGGGTCCCAGAGTCAGGACGGGTCCCAGGGCTCCGGTGGGATTCCAGCGGCGGAAGACGTGCATGCCCACGAGATCCACTATGTGATCGGCGTGACAGTGCGAGATGAGGATCGCATCCAGATCGATCGGGTCGAGGTAGCGAAGCATCTGACCCATCGCCCCTGGCCCCAGGTCCAGAACCACCGACCACGTCCGCACCTCGCCATCGGGGTCCGCCCCATCGGCCTGCACCAAATAGGAGGAGGCAGCGGAGTCGGGGCCGGACATGCTTCCGGTGCAGCCGATGATCGTGAGCTTCATGCGGGTTCCTTGCTCAATTCTGCGGGTTTCGAGGGGGGAACGTGATCGTCGGCGGCGCTGAGGGCCGACATGGGGAGACCTGATGGAGGGGCCGTGATTTCGATCCCGGGAGCCGAGCTCGCCTGCGAGACATGGCTGACCTCGGGACCCAGGAAGCGCCGCGCCAGGACGACGAAGGACTCGGGGTCCCCGGTGGAGCGGAATTCGTGGTGCGGTGCGGCGGCCTCGGGAGCGCGCAGCAAGTCGCGTCGGGCCAGCTCGCGATAGACATCCTTGGCAGTCTCCTCGCTCGAGGTCACCAGGGTGACGTCCTCCCCCATGACGTAGGAGATCGGGCCGATGAGCAGCGGGTAGTGGGTGCAACCCAGAATAAGGGTATCCACGCCTTCCGCCTTGACCGGGTCGAGGTACTGCTCGGCGGTGGCGAGCACCTCGGGACCGGTGGTCACACCGCGCTCGGCCAATTCAACGAAGCGCGGGCAGGCCTCGGAGAACAGCGCGACACCGGGCACGGCCTCCAGAGCATCGGCATACGCGCGCGACTCGACAGTGCCCTGAGTGGCGATCAGGCCGATGCGGCCATTGCGAGTGACACGGGCGGCGGCACGCGCGGCAGGGTGGACGACCTCGACGACGGGGACGCCCTTGTCCTTGGTATAGCGGCGGCGCGCGTCGTGCAGGACGGCCGCGGAGGCGGTGTTGCAGGCGATGACCAGCATCTTGACGCCGGCCTCGACGAGCTCGTCCATGACGCCCAGCGCCAGGGAGCGGACCTCATCGATGGCCTTGGGACCGTAGGGAGCGTGGGCCGTGTCCCCGATGTAGAGGATCTGCTCGCCGGGCAACTGGTTGAGCACGGCTCTCGCGACTGTCAGGCCCCCGACCCCGGAGTCGAACATCCCGATCGGCGCGTCATTCACGCGTCCGAGACTAGGCGGGGGCTCAGCCGTAAAGCAGCACGGTTACCAGTGATTCCTGCCACCAGGTGAGCATGTCGTAGGACAGGGCGATGCCGCGACGCCAGAGGGCGTCCTCGTCCTCATCCTCGGGCGCTTCCTCCCAGGCGATGGCGTGGGCCTCCTCAGCGGCCTCCGGCCCATCGATGTCGAGCCGCTTCGCCAGCACAAGACGCACGTCATTGAGCGCGCCGAGCCACTTCTGCTCGTGCCCCCGGGCGATACGGACAGCGCCGCCGACGCCCGTGGGCTCCAGCAACTCGGCCATAACGGCCTCAAGGCGCTCCTGCTTCAAAGCGCGCAGGGGAGACCGGGTCAGGCCCGCCATCTCGAGCGCCACCTCGGGATCCTCGGAGGCGTCGGGCAGGAGCGCATCGATCACCGGCGCGAGCGCGGGCGGGGCGGCGGTCAGAGACGATGATGCGGAACGCCCGGGACCAGGCGGGTCGAAGTCCAGGGCGGCGAGAACGGCACGGTCCTGGGCGCTCTCCCCCAGGCGCGGCTCCGAGCGCGAGTCCCCTGCCCCGTGCGCGTCCTGGAGCCCGTTCGGGGAGCCGGAGCCGTCGGCGGCCAGCAGCATGGCGACCTGCTCGAGCAGACCCGCGAGATACTCCCGCTCCCATGTCTCCAGCCTGCTCTCCCAGCCACCGGGCGCCTCGGCGAAACCGTGCATCAGGAACCGTCCTGATAGTCGTCGCCGTCCCCGATCGATTCGAGGGTGGCGCGCAAGCCGTAGGAGTGCATGGCGACGACATCGATCTCCATGCGCTCGCGCGTGCCGGTGGACACGGCGGCGCGCCCGGTGGTGTGGACCTCCAGCATCCGACGACGTGCCAGCGGCAGCGGGAAGCCGAAATAGGAGTGGAAGACCCAGGTGACGTAGTTCATGGTATTGACCGGGTCGTCGTGGACGACTGTGCGCCACCGGGATCGAGCGGCGCTCCGCACGCGCTCCTCGACGTCGGGCTCGGCGACATGCGGTGCGCTGGACATGAGCAACAGCCTAGCGGCTGCGACTGTGCTCGAGGGCGGACGCGCTGGACCCGGGTTCGAGGTCCGGGAGTAGGTTGTGCCCCATGGCAGCCACGCAGCGCGACGCACTCGGTCCCACCACTCCCACCACCTCTCTGTTCACGGACATGTATGAGCTCACCATGCTTCAGGGCGCTCTTCGCTCGGGCACCGCCGAACGGGCGAGCGTCTTCGAACTGTTCGGGCGGCGACTGCCCTCCTCACGCCGCTTCGGCGTGGTGGCCGGAACGGGCCGCCTTCTGGACGCCGTCGAGGACTTCACGTTCACCGATGCCCAGATCGACTTCCTCCACGCCGCCGGCGTCGTGGACGACACCACGCTGGACTACCTGCGTGGCTACCGCTTCTCCGGCACGATCCGCGGCTACGCCGAGGGCGAGTGCTATTTCGCCGGTTCGCCACTGCTCACGGTCGAGGGCACGTTCGCCGAGGCCTGCATCCTGGAGACCCTGGCCCTGTCGATCTACAACTACGACTGCGCCGTCGCCTCGGCGGCCTCTCGCATGATCATCGCTGCGCACGGTCGTCCCTGTGTCGACTTCGGGGCCAGGCGGGCCCACGAGCGGGCGGCCGTGGCGGCGGCCCGCGCATCCGTCGTCGGCGGCTTCGTCGGAACCAGCGATCTCGAGGCCGGCATGCGTTACGGAATTCCCACGGTCGGGACCTCGGCGCACTCCTTCACTCTGCTGCACGACTCGGAGGAGGACGCGTTTGCGGCTCAGGTGGCCAGCCTCGGCCCGAGCACCACGATCCTGGTCGACACCTATGACATCGCCCGCGGCGTGGAGCGCGCCGTCAAGGCGGCGCGCGATGCCGGCGGCGAGCTCGGGGCAGTGCGTCTGGACTCCGGCGACCTGGTCGCCGAGGCCTTCAAGGTGCGGGCACAGCTCGACGCCCTGGGAGCGACGACGACGAGGATCACGGTCACCAACGACCTGGACGAGTACGCGATCGCCGGCCTGGGGGCCGCGCCGGTGGACTCCTACGGCGTGGGCACCAAGCTGGTCACCGGTTCGGGGCGCCCGACGGCCGCCCTGGTGTACAAGCTCGTCGAGCGGGCCGGATCCGACGGCGAGATGCACCAGGTCGCCAAGTTCTCCGAAGGGGGCAAGGCGACCGTCGGCGGGCGCAAGTGGGCGGGTCGTGCGATGGACGCCACTGGCTCCGCCGCCGAAGAACTCGTTGTGTCGGCCCTGAACCAGGATGAGGCACTGGCGGCCCTGGCCGAGGCCGGAGCCCGCCCGCTGCAAGTCGAGCTGGTACGCGATGGCGTCGTCGTCGAGGAGCACCGCGGCCCGCGAGCACTGGCCGCTGCGGCGGAGCGGCACCGGGTCTCACGCGCGGAACTGCCCTACGACGCCTGGCGCCTGAGCGAGGGGGAGCCGGCGGTGCCCACACGCCATCTCGACCTCGACGGCCGCAGGCCCCTGGTCGGCTGACGCGCGGCCGGGGCGGGCACGGCGCACGCGCACGGCCGGGGCGGGCACGGCGCACGCGCACAGCCGCGGGCGAGCCGGCTCACCGCTTCCCGACGAACCAGCGGCGCAGGGTCTCCACGCGCCTGGTGATCTCCTCGGTGGAGGCCTGCGCCACCTCGGGACCGCCGCACACGCGACGCAATTCATTGTGAACGACGCCATGGGGCTGCCCGGAACGACGCGCCCAGGCGGCGACGAGCTGGCTCAACTCCTTGCGGGCGGCGGCTCGGCGCCTGGCATCGTCGGCACCCGAATCGGCTCGGCGCTGCGCAGCCGCCTGCTTCTTCTGAGTACGAATCTGCTTGTCCTGACGCTGGCGGAGCAGGGCCGTCACCTGCTCGGGCTCAAGCAGGCCGGGTAGGCCGAGGTACTCCTGCTCCTCCACACTGCCGACCATGGCACCGGTACCGAACTCACCGCCGTCGAACAGGACCCGGTCGAACTCGGCGGTGGAGTCCATGGCCTCGAAAGAGCCCAGCAGGTCGTCCGAGGCCTTCTCGGCCTTGTTGGCCTCAGCCACGAGCCGATCCTCGGGGGCGACGAGCGAATCCTCGTCGGCGGACCCGCCGCTGCCCAGGACGTGATCGCGGGCGACCTCGATCTCGTTGGCGAGCCCCAGCAGGGGGGTGACGGTGGGAAGGAACACCGAGGCGGTCTCGCCCCTGGCGCGCGAGCGGACGAAGCGTCCAACGGCCTGGGCGAAGAACAGCGGGGTGGCGGTGGAGGTCGCGTAGACGCCGACCGCCAGGCGGGGCACATCCACACCCTCGGAGACCATGCGTACCGCAATCATCCAGCGGTCGTCGCTCGCGGCGAAGGTCTCAATGCGGCTGGAGGCACCGGCGTCATCGGACAGAACCACCGTGGGAGACTCGCCTGTGATGACGCGGAGACGCTTCGCGTAGGCACGGGCCGACCTCTGGTCCGAGGCGATGACGAGTCCACCGGCGTCGGGCACCTGGCGGCGAACCTCGCTCAGCCGCTGGTCGGCGGCCGCCAGAACCGCGGGGATCCACTCCCCCGACGGGTCGAGGGCCGTGCGCCAGGCCTGGGACTCCAGATCCTTGGTCAGCGGCTCGCCCAGGCGCGCGGCGACCTCGTCCCCGGCCCTGGTGCGCCAGCGCATCTCGCCGGAGTAGGTCATAAACATGACCGGGCGCACAACTCCGTCGCGCAAGGCGTCGGCGTAGTCGTAGGAGTAGTCGGCTCGGGACCGCTTGGCTCCCCCGGTCTCCTCGACGTAGCGCACGAAGGGAATGGCCGACTCGTCGGAGCGGAAGGGCGTACCGGTCAGAGCGAGCCTGCGACGCGCCGGGGTGAAGGCCTCACGGATGGCATCGCCCCAGCTCAGCGCGTCCCCGCCGTGGTGGATCTCGTCGAGAACCACCAGGGTACGAATCGAATCGGTGCGGGCGCGGTGGAGATTGGCATTGGCGGCGACCTGGGCATAGGTCAGGGCCACGCCGTCGAAGCGCGAGCCCAGCGCGCCCTGGGAGTTCGTGTACGAGGGGTCCAGACGGATGCCGACGCGAGCAGCCGCCTCGGCCCACTGGTACTTCAGGTGCTCGGTGGGGCACACGACGGTGACCCTGTGAACCTCGCCGGCGGCGAGCAGCTCGGTGGCGACGCGCAGGGCGAAGGTGGTCTTGCCCGCACCCGGCGTGGCCACCGCGAGGAAGTCCTCGGGCGTGCTGTCCATGTACTTCTTCAGCGCAGCCGCCTGCCAGGCGCGCAGCGGCCGCGATGTGCCCCAGGCGGCGCGCTGCGGATAGGCCGGAGACAGGTTCTCGGCAGCGAAGATGGACGGCTGAGTCGGATTGTGCTGCGCCCGGGGACCTCGCGCGGAGCTCACCGACCGCCTCGCGAGAAGGGGGAGCGCGGGAAGCGCGGGCCATCGCCCTTGCCGCCGCCGGGCCTCATCGCCTCGTAGATCTGCTTGCAGGTGGGGCACACCGGGTACTTCGACGGGTCCCGCCCGGGGGTCCACACCTTGCCGCACAGGGCAACGACCGGACGCCCCGTGGCAGAGGCCGCGGCGATCTTGTCCTTGCGCACGTAGTGGGCGAAGCGGTCGGCGTCGCCGTCGTCGGTGGACTGGAGCTCCTCGCGCTCCAGGACGGCCGTGCCCGCGGACTGGCTCGGTCGGGCGTCCGGATCACCGGAGGCTCCGGTCGTGGGGGCAGAGGACTCGCTCATGGCCCCAGTGTAGGCCGGGCGCCGCGGGCCTTCATCCCCCCCGGCGCAGCATAACGCGGTGAGGACCGCGCCACGACCGGCCGGTTGAACGCATGACGGATCGCGGAACGCTCAGTGCTGCTCCTTGTTCCCGAGCAGACTCGCGGCGGCGGGGTCGACGAGCACGAGGGCGTCGGCGTGGTTCTGCATGACGGTGGCGGGCCACCGGGGGTCGACCTCACCCTCGACGAGGTGGGCGATGGCCTCGGCCTTGTTCTCACCCGTGGCGATGAGAACGAGCTTGCGCGCCTTCATGATCGTGCCCAGCCCCTGGGTGATGCAGCGCGTGGGGACCGCGTCGATATCGTCGTCGAAGAAGCGGGCATTGTCCCTGCGGGTCTGCTCGGTGAGCTCATCGACATGGGTCGAGGAGTCGAGCGGACCGCCCGGCTCGTTGAAGCCGATGTGGCCGTCGGAGCCGATGCCCAGGATCTGCAGATCGCAGTAACCGGCGGCCGCCATGGAGGCCTCGTAGGCATCGCAGGCGGCTTGGAGGTCCTCCCTCAGGGCATCGGGACCGTGCAGGGCGCCCGGCCGCATGTCCACGCGAGAGCGCAGATTCCGCTCCATGAACGTCGCGTAGCGCTCGGGGTGCCCCTCGGGCAGGCCGACGTACTCATCGAGCATGAAGCCGGTGACCTCCTTGAACGAGAGGCGTCCGGCCTCGCAGCGGCGAGCGAGCTCGTCGTAGAGGGGAAGCGGGCTCGACCCCGTGGCGGTTCCCAGAACAGCGGCGGGCTCGGCGGTCAGAAGGTCCTCGACCGCATCGGCGGCACGTTGAGCGATGGCCTCGGCGTTGTCCAGGATGACGAGCTCCATAGGTTTGCTCCTCTTCAGCGATGACGGGGATGTCCGGGCCCGAACGGACCCTCGAACCGGGAAGCGCGGCCATGCGCACCGGCCAGAGAACCCTAGGACAGCGGATCGCCGCTTGTCATCTTCCGGTGCCGCGCCACCGGCCCTCTCGAGCTCCGCGGGCCATTTCCGCGCGGAATGCGCTCAGCGTGTCTCGGCATGCCCCGGCCAGGAGCGCACGGTGGTCAGCACCGATACCCAGCGCCGATCGAGAGCCCGCCCTCCAATGACGGCACCGGCCCAGGCGAGCCCCGTTCCCCAGAACGCCCCGCCTGCGAGGAGTGCCCAGCCCCACTGCCAGGCACTGGTCATCACGAGGATGCAGATGCCGACGACGACTGGTAGCGCGAGCACGACGACCACGCCCAGGCCGACCATCTGCACCAGCGAGGCGGCCAGAGCCATGCCCGAGGTCCGCGACTTCAGCGGGCTCTCCCCCGGCGCATTGACCTCGTAGGGCAGAACTGCGCTCATGACCCCCGACCAGGCCGCAGCGGCGCCGTACAGGCCGAGCTGCACCCCGACAACCGCGGGAACGATGTCCCAGCGCGCGGTCCACATGCCGAGGGCGATGGTGATGATCGCCAGGACGGGCAGGGTCCACAGGGCGGCGGCAACCATGCGTCCCATCCTGTCGTCGCGCCCGCGCACCCCGGCGCTCAGGTGCATCCACAGGGCGGTGGAGTCGTATCCCAGGTCGTCGTGCAGGGCCCATCCGGACATGAGAGCGATGACGACCGGCACACCGAGCAGCGCCGGCGGAGCTCCGCCGGACGCTGCGCTGACCGGCGCCGACGCGAGGGATGAGTCCCCCTCGGCGCCTCCGAAGCCCTGTTGGGTGTTCAGCACCATCACGACGCCCACGGCGAGCGCGACGAACACGGCGGAGGCGCCCAGCGCCAGGTAGCGTGGATCAGTGCGCCAGTAGCGCAGACAGCGCGCCGCGATGGCGGCGGCCGGCGGGGGGATGACCCGTTCCAGTCGGCGCTGCCACACCAGGGGCGCACTCGTCGTGGCACCGCTGAGCGTGGGCTGCACGGTTCGCACGGCATCGGCGGGCGCCGGGACGTCGGCGTCGCCTTCACAACGTCTGCGCCGCCCGGATGCCCTGTCCCCGGACATGACGCGCCGCACCACCCCGCCCCACAAAGGCGCCAGCGCGATCGGGAGCGCCAGGGCGCCGACCGCCAGGCTCAGCGCGGCACCGGCCCGTCCCTGCGCCAGATAACCCGGAGCGGCGAGAGCCCAGCCGAACGGGCTCAGGGAGAGCACCCGGGCGATCGCCATCAACAGCGAGTCGTCAAGGCCTTCCGAGCGCATGGCGACGGCATTGAACAGACTGGGCACGACGGCGGCCCCGATGACGGCCACTCCCCCGATGGCGCCGATGATGTCCCGTCCCCGGCGCGTGGTCGACACGCCGGTCCCGATCACGACGACGCGCGAGGCGAGCACGCAGGTCGCCAGGGCAACCGGGGCAAGGAGCAGAGCGAGCCCGGCCGCGCCCCAATGGCCGCCCATCGCCCACGTCAGCGCGGGAAGGGCGAGGCAGACGGCCGTGGCGATGCCGGGGATCCCCGTCGCACCGGCCACGGCGAGCCCTCCGGCCAAAGAGCGCGAAGGCGCTATCCACGGCGCGAGCGCTCGGGGATCGAGCGTCGAGTCGACGCCCGTGAGCAGGAGCGGCACCAGAATCCAGCCGAGAGTGATCAACGCCCCCAGGGCGCCGATGACGCCCGCCGCGATCGAGGTCGGAGCACCGAGGCCGAGCGCCGCGGCGCCGGCGGTCGCCGAGATGATGGTGCCGATCGCCCAAGCGGCTCCGAGCAGGGAGGCCAGGAGGATCCAGACGCTGCGTCCCAAGGCGTTGAGGGTGAGCCTCCACCTCAGTCGGACGAGGGTCGCAACCACGACAGGTCCCCTCTCGTCTCACGCGCCCCGACCAGCTGGGTGAAACGGTCCTCCAGATCCATGCCGGCGGCGACCTGCGCAGTGGTGCCCGCGGCCGCGACCTGCCCGGCGACGACGATGGCCACGTGAGTGCAGAAGCGCTGGACGGTCGCCATGACGTGGCTGGAGATGATGACGGTACCGCCATCGGCGGCGAAGTCGGCCAGGATCGCCTGGATGGTCCGGGCGGACACCGGATCCACCCCCTCGAAGGGCTCGTCCAGAACGAGGACGCCGGGCGAGTGGATGAGCGCGCAAGCGAGGTTGATCTTCTTGCGCATGCCAGCGGAGTAGTCGGCGACGAGTGTGCGGCCGGCGCCGTCGAGATCCAGGACGTCAAGGAGCTGGGTCGCACGAGGAATGACGACATCGCGCCCCAGACCGCGGAGCAGCCCGGCATAGGTGATCAGCTCCATCCCGGTGAGTCGATCGAAGGTGCGCAGGCCGTCTGGCAGGACGCCGAGCTGCGCCTTGGCGGCGGCCTGCTGGTCCCATACGTCGAAACCGTGAACGACGGCGCGGCCGGCATCGGGTACGAGCAGGCCCGTGGCCATGGACAGGGTCGTGGTCTTGCCCGCTCCGTTAGGACCCACCATGCCGTAGATGGAGCCGGTCGGGACGTCCAGGGAAAGCGCGTTGACGGCGACTTTCTGACCGAAGGCCTTGCACAGCCCGTCCAGCGACAGTGCAGGAGCCGCTGCCTGCGCAACTCGGACGGCAGGTGGTGAGTCCATGGGGGCGAGGCTATGCGGACGAGCCCCTGCGGGCCTCCTTCCCGAGGAGGAGCCTCGAGGAGCCGTTCCCCACGAGCGCTGCGTGACGAAGGCGCGGCACCCGCCAGGGGTGACGCGCCTTGACGTCCACGGTCCGGCTGCGCTTAGCGGCACCGGGTGCTCACGCTGAGATCACTTGGCGACGGCCTTCTTCAAAGCGGAGCCCACCGTCAGCTTGACACCGTAGCCGGCGGGGATCTGGATCTCCTCACCGGTACGGGGGTTGCGGCCAGTACGAGCGGCGCGCTCGACGCGCTCCACACCCATGAGGCCGGTGATCTTGACGGCCTCACCCTTGGCGACATTGTCGACCAGGACCTTCTGGAAAGCAGCAAGGAAGGCATCGGCCTGGACCTTGGTGAGATCGGCCTCCTCAGCGATGGCGGCGATGAGCTCAGTGCGGTTGACGGACATATATCTGCCTCTCGGTCGTTGGTGGGCACCAGGAACGGTGCCGCTGACGGCAACGCTATGCATAAACGGGCCGCTTTGTCAGATATGACGGTGTTTTCTCGGCGTGGCGTGCCACTTTGTGATCTTCCGCCGCCTCGTTCGTCACACGAGTCACACTTACCACGACCTCAGGATGTCGTTCGGATTATCAGCGAATACCCAGCGAGTTCTGATCGTCACAACACCCTATGACATAATAGATGCGGGACGCATGCCCATTGGCTGCGCTGGTGACGGCTGCGAAAGGCTCTCCGCCCTGCGACCCGGGCCGCCCATCCATCGCGGGTCAGAGGACGATCGAGCGCATCATCGACTCTTTCGCGCCACGAAGCCTTTCAGTGCGGGCCGGACGAGGCCGGCGGACCTCGGGGCGGCCGAGGCCGGTGATGGAGTCGCGGCCGCAATGGCGGCCACGGAAACGAAGCGAAAACGACACACTCACGTCCCCCATGCAGGACCGCGCAGAAACATGAAGGAACCCGAATGATGGGGGGTCACGGCCACGATCGATGCCGCCAAGAACCGCATTCTCCAGAAGCGCTCGCGCTCCGGCTGCCCTCCATCCGCCGAGTAGCGACTGTGCGATGAGCCCGCCATGCTCCACTCGTTCATCCGTGCGCCGGGTGCCCTCGACGTCGTCGGGGTTACGCCATGGACGTGATGGGCGAAGAGGACTCGCAGACTCGGATCTCGATGTCCCAGCGGAACCGGTGAAGGCACCCGCCCTGCCGCATCGCGCTCACGCTCGGGGTCGATGACGCACCTGCACGGGAACCACCAGGCGCGCCGCGCTCGAAGCGGCCCGCGCCGACGACTCGGATGCCTGGTACGCACCAATGAGGACACGTCCCCGCCGGACCATGCCTCAGCCCGATTGAATTCCGCTCCGGTCGGTCGCTCAACTCGGCCGACCGGACCATGATGCACGCCCCCAGCTACCCCGTGGTGAGGCGTTCCGCTGAAATCACGGGCATTAGTGGAGATGCGGGGAATCGAACCCCGGTCCGACGGTGGTGCAACAGGACTTCTCCGGGCGCAGTTCGCTGATGATTTTCTCAGCCCCGGCGTCTCACGCGAACAAGGACGCCGACGGGCTCAGTCACCTAGATGTTCCGGGATCCCCGATGACGAGGGATCTCAGCAGTGGCTCCCTGGATGACGCCAGGAACCGGGGCGGAAGCAGTCCCCGGGCTGACGGACTTCGGAGCTCGCTCAGGCGGCGAGGGCGAAGTCGGTGCGAGTGTTATCGGCACCTATTGGTTCGCGCAGAGCGTTGACGAGATGACTGCGCATCCTCGACCCGCTTCTCCTGAACCCACGACCGTCGTCGAAACCGATCATCCCCTGTGAAATTGTCATCGGCAGTACAAGGCTCGCCAAGCCATGCTCCTAGGAGCAGAATGCGACTCTACCAGGACGACGGCGAGTCGTCATCGGTCGTCTGCGTCACGCTCACGCTCCGACCTCGATCCTCAGCGCCGAGGAGCACACGAACGATACCGACGGTGCTGCACGGCCCGGGGGCGCACCTGCGGCGAGTCCCCATGGGAGCGCCCCCATGGAGTGGCTGGCGCCCGATGACAAGACCCGACGACAAGACGAGGAGGCTCCCGGTGCACGGCCAGTAGAATCGTCGGGGCGGGCCCGATGCCCGAGCTTCTCGAGGAGGACGTTATGGAGAATCGTCCGTTCAGCGCCCTGGGGCGCGAGATCTCCGTCATAGGCACTGGTACGTGGGAGCTCGGCATCGACCGGTACGAGATCGATCCAGACGAGGCGACCAGAACCCTGCAGGCCGCGTGCGAGACCGGTGTCACCTTCATCGACACCGCTGACGTCTACGGGGACGGTCGCTCGGAGCGCTTCGTCGGCCGATTCCTCGCCGCCCATCCGAACGCCGGACTCACGGTGGCCACGAAGATGGGGCGCGGGCTCCCCCCGACGGCCCTCACCTGGAGTCGTGACAACTTCCTGTCCTGGAACGACCGCTCTCGGCAGAATCTCGGCGTCGAGACGATCGACCTCGTTCAACTGCACAGCCCGCCGAGTGAGGTCATCGAGGCTCCGCGCGTCTGGGAGCAGCTCGACGACTTGGTCGCCCGGAAAAGAATCCGCTCCTACGGCGTGAGCGCAGAGACCTGCGAGCAGGCGCTCGAGGCGATTCGCCACTCCGGCTGCGGGAGCGTGCAGCTCATTGTCAACGTGTTCCGGCACAAGCCGTTGGAGGAGGTCCTGCCCGCCGCCCAGGAGACCGACACGGCCGTGATCGCCAGGGTTCCCCTGCCCGAGGGCATACTCTCCCGCAATCATCGCCGGGACGCCGAGGCGGTTCTCCCCGACTCGGTCGCGGCCCTCGACGCCGGCTGGATCTTCTCGGTGGTTCCCGAGGACGTGGGCGCCCAGGCCGCGCGCGAGTTCGCACGAGTATGTCGCGAGCTCGTTGCCGAGCACGTTCACCCGGTCCAGGTCGCGCTGCGCTGGCTCCTGGACCAGAAGGGGATCACCTGCGTCCTACCCGAGAGTCGCAACCCCCACCAGGTGCGACTCAATGCGCAGGCGGCCGCGCTACCACCGCTGAACGAGGACGTGCACGCCGCCGTGACGGACATCTACGACCGGCTCATCCGGGCCCATGCGCACGACCACTGGTGAGGCCGCCGACCGGGTCGACGGAGGCCGACGGGAGCGAGCGGATCGCAGTGAAGAATGAGACCCGGCGGGACCGGCCGACGCGCGCCCGCACGGCGCGGGCCTCACGCCCTCCACGTCCGCAGGGGCCGGTCCGTGTCCGTGTCAGCTCCGACGCCGGTTGACGGCCGCCATGGCGCGCGCGGCGTCGCGCCTGTCCTGGGCCTCGCGCAGGGCCTGACGCTTGTCCCAGTCCTGTTTGCCCCGGGCCAGGGCGATGGCGACCTTCGCCCGCCCGCCGATGAAGTACAGCTCCAGCGGCACGATCGTGTAGCCCTTGGCCTGAACCTTCTGAGCGAGCCGTTCGAGCTGAGCGCGATGGAGCAGCAGCTTGCGCTTACGACGCGGGGCGTGGTTGTTCCACGTGCCCTGGAGGTACTCGGGGATATGCGCCCCCTGAAGCCAGGCCTCCCCATGGCGATCGATCTCGATCCACGCCTCGGTCAGGGAGGCGCGCCCCATACGCAGAGCCTTGACCTCGGTACCGGTCAGAACGAGTCCGGCCTCATAGCGATCCTCGATGAAGTAGTCGTGGGTGGCCTTCTTGTTGCGAGCGATCGTCTTATGGGCATCGGAGGCGGCCTTGGCGCGCTCGCCCGGCGTAGGTTTCCTGCGCGCGTCGGGCTTCTTGGCGTTGAGCCGCTTCGCCATGAGAGTCCCCTTCCCAGTCGGTGCCGAGCGCATCACCGGGCCGGCGGGCGCGGTGCCCCAGCCTACGCGGCCGATCGGCGTCGTCAACCCGTCGTCTCGGTCGGCCGGCGCCGATCAGAAGCCGGGCAGGGTCATCGGGTCGATGTACACGCCGTCCTGAGCCACCTGGAAGTGGACGTGAGGCCCGGTCGCGTAGCCGGTCGAGCCGGTGAACCCGACGGTGTCCCCGCGGTTGACGTACTGGCCGTCGGCTATGGCTCGCCCCGACAGGTGGCACAGCGTGATGACGTAGGAATGGCCATCGATGTAACCCGCATTGATGTCGACCCCGATGCCGCACGAGGCGGATTCCCAGTACGTGGCGACCCCCGAGGCCGCGGCGTACTGAGGCGTGCCCTCGGCCGCGGCGAAATCAGTGCCCTGGTGGCCCGTGCCGACACCGGTCACGGGGTGGACGCGGTAGCCGAAGGGGGACGTGACGGTCAGGGCCCCGGTAATGGGATGGCCGATGTAGCCATCGCCGAGAGAGTCCGCCCCGATCGACTCGGAGGAGACCCCCGTCTGCCCGTCCTCGTAGGCGGCTCGGTTGGCGGCGTCAATCTCCGCTATGCGCTTGGCGGCGGCCTCCGCGTCGGCGGCGGCCTGCGTCTGCTGCTCCTCCAGCCCCTCCTTCTGGGTCTCAAGATTGGACGCCGCCGTCTCCTTCTCGGTCTTCAGGCTCGAGACCTCGTCGCGCTTGGTGACAGCGTCATCGCGAGCGGTTCTGGCATCCGTCTCAGCGACGTCGGCCTCGTCCTTCAACGTGGAGACGCGATCAGTCGTGGCATCCTGACGGGCCTTGCGGTTGGCGTCCTGAGCGCGCTCGGTCTCGGCGGAGGCGAGGACCGTTTCCTGGATGGAGGCGGCGATCTCCATGGTGGACGCGCGCTGAGTCAGATCATCAACCGTATCGGAGGAGGACAGCACGTAGGACCACGAGTTCACGGAGCTGTCTCCCTGATAGGCGGAAACGACCAGGTCGGCCACCGAGACGGTGCTCTCCGAGGCGGTGGACTCCGAGGCCGTGGCCTCCTCGGTCACCGCGGCGAGGTCCGCTTCGGCGACATCGAGGCGGTCGGAGGCGAGCTGCTGCTCGCGCTCCTTCTCGGCCAACGTCGCCTCGGCCGTCGTCAGCTCGTCCTGCGCGGTGGTCAGCGAGGTCTCAGCGCTCTGCAAGTCGAGATAGGCCTGACCGAGTTCGGCGGAGACACCCTCGAGAGAGGAGGCGAGCTCGGCCTTCCGCTGCTCGGCCTGATTCTGCTGATCAACGGCATCGGAACGGTCATCCGCTCGGGCTGTCATCCCCAGGGGGACCACCACCAGTGCGACCACTGTGAGCACCCCGATCAGACGGTGGCCGCCGATGAGGGCGCGATACCGCCGGGGTCCGGAGCGCCCGGTCGCTCCCGCGGACGAGGCGGGAGCCCTTCTGAGAGAGCCGGGAAGACGGAACGACATCATGATCAGACCCTCGTGTACTTCGACAGGGAGAATGAGGAGGAGACGACTGCCAGGACGATGGCGGCCAGGAGGATCCAGGGCGCCAGGAGCAGGACGTTCCCGGTGGAGATGAAGGCCGTGTTGATGAATGTCGGCGATTCGCCCAGCCACTCGTCCACGATGAGACGCACTCCGGCCCATAGCGCGCCGACGGCGGCGACGGCCCCGATGAGCGCAGCGATGGCTCCCTCCAGCACGAAGGGAAGCTGGATGAAGAACTTGGAGGCGCCGACCAGACGCATGATCTCGGTCTCCTTGGACCGGCTCATGGCCGACAAGCGAATGGTGGTGGTGATCAGCAGCACGGCGGCCACCGCCATGACCGCGGCCAAGCCCCCGGTGATCCATGTGGCGCGGTTCATGACGAGGAAGAAGGACTCGAGTGCCTCGCGCTGGTTGCGCACGCGCTCGACGCCGTCACGACCGGTGAGCTGCTCCGCAACGACCTGGTACTTCTCGGCGTCGTTCAACTTGATACGGAAGGACACCGGCATCATGTCCTCCGTGGCGTTCCGGCCAATGGGTCGGTTGCCGTAGACCTCCTTGAATTTGGCGTAGGCCTCCGCCTTGGACTCGAAGGTGTAGCTCTTGACGTAGGGCTTGAGCGCGTCGGAGTTGAGCAGGCCCTCGACGGCGTCGATCTGCTCCTGGGTGGCCTCGCCATTGGGGCAGGAGGCCCCGGAGGAGGCCGGGCACATGTAGACGCTGACCTCGACCTTGTCGTACCAATCGCCCTTCATCGTGGAGATCTGCTCCTGCAGCAGGGCGGAGGCGCCCACGAACAGCAGGGAGACGAAGGCGACCAGGATGACCGAGACGGTCATGGCGAGGTTGCGGCTCAGGCCCTTGAAGGTCTCGGACAGGATGAAGCGAATGCGCATGGGGGCCTCTCTCAGTGGTCCGAGCCGTAGACACCGCGCGCCTGGTCGCGCACGATCTCGCCCGCCTTGAGCTCGATGACGCGCTTGCGCATCTGGTCGACGATCTCATCGTCATGGGTGGCCATGACCACGGTGGTGCCCTGCCGGTTGATGCGATCGAGGAGGCGCATGATGCCCACGGAGGTGGAAGGGTCGAGGTTGCCGGTGGGCTCATCGGCCATGAGCAACTTGGGGCGGTTGACCATGGCACGGGCGATGGCGACGCGCTGCTGCTCACCGCCGGACAACTCGTGCGGGAGTCGCCGTTCCTTGTCCGCCAGACCGACAAGATCCAGGGCCTCCGGCACCGCCGACAGGATGTAGTGGCGCGGCTTGCCGATCACCTGCGAGGCGATGGCGACGTTCTCGAAGACCGTTTTGTTCTCCAGGAGACGGAAGTCCTGGAAGACGAAGCCGATCTCCTGGCGCAGCTTGGGGACCTTCCAGCTGGAGATCTGGGACAGATCGCGCCCCAGCACGTGGATGGACCCCGAGGTGGGCCGCTCCTCACGCAGGGTCAGCCGCAGGAAGGTCGACTTCCCGGATCCCGAGGCGCCCACGAGAAAGACGAACTCATCCTTCTTGACCTTGATCGAGACGTCATCGAGCGCGGGACGAGCGCCCCTGTTGTAGACCTTGGAGACATGGTCGAATCGGATCATCGAGTGGCTGCTTCCTGGCGTGCGAGGGCGTGGTCACGCCCGTTCATGGCCACCGTATCCAGTGCGGGCCGGAAATCCTCGGCGTGACACGCGGACCGTGGCCATGTCGCGACCCGCTAGCGTGTGAGCCATGCCCGACATGCAGCCCTCGCCCGCCCTCGGCGACGTCGTCGACATCGGCTCGTGGACGAGGTTCTCGCCGTCCCTGGCCGCCTTCATCGATGAGCAGGTGCGGCTCCATCGACTTCCCGGTGGTCTCGAAGAGGGGATGACGGTGCGGCTGACGGCCCCGGCACCCGTGGTCACCGATCGTGATCCGGCCGCGCACGGACGCCTGCGGCTGCCATGGCGCAGGCGTCCACCGCGCGTCCCATCATCGGAGACCCCCGGAGTCGTGCTGACCGGCAAGGGCGATGAGGTGGAGGTGGCGCTGCCGGTGCTCGATGCCGCAGGACGGATGCTACTGGGAGACGATGCGTGCGCTCAGCTGACAGTCCTGGGGTGGACGCGATGCGGGGACGCATTCACGCGCAACGCGCAGAGGGGGAGGACGGCGGCTGAGGCGGTGACCCGAGTGCTCATCGAGGTACTGCGCGTCGCCCATCCAGCGGATCTGGACTGGGTGATCACCGAGCGGAGCTGAGACGAGCAGCGGCGCTATGCCGCCCCGCGCCATGGCTCACGGGCCATCACGGATCGCGCCGTCCACCCCGTCCCCAGTGCCGTCCTTCACACGAGTGCCTCCTCGCGCACCGTATAGGCCAGCGGGTCGCTGGACGGCTCCGGCCGATCAGAGAGCTCGTCCGGCGATGCCTCCCAGTGGGCGTCACTCAGGGCAGTCTTCTGCAGTCCGACGGCCGCAGCGACGCTTTCCGACTCGGAGGCGGTATCCGCCGAAGGACTCGAGGGCGCGGATCCGGCCGAGGTCGTCGTGCTCTCGGCGTCGACGGTCCGCGCCGTGCGGGAGACCCGCATGAAGCGCGACTCGCCCCAGGTCAGGTCCGGTCCGCCGCAGGAGACGGTCAGGACGTTGGTCAGCTGCTGCCCCCGGTCATTCTCCCATAGGTCCTGAGAGAAGCGGCCGACCAGCACGACGGGATCGCCTTTGTGCAGGCTGCGCGCAAGGTTCTCAGCGAGGTAGCCCCAGGCCTTCGCGGTGAACCAGATGGTCGGCCCCTCCCGCCAGACGTCCTCGATGCGGAAGGACGGGGCGGTGGCCACGCGAAAGTAGCAGAAGAGACGCCCGGAGGATGTGCGCGAGACAACAGGGTTGGTGCCCAGGGAACCCTGGACGATGAGATCGAGCTGACGGCTCATGATGTGCTCCTAGCGAGGACGAAGGCCAGCACTGCGCTGGCTCTCCTCCACGGTCGCGCTTATGGGCCGGCTCGCGCCACCGGCCTCGCCGAACCCTGTGGATGCCCCCTGCGGACCCGCCCCTGTGGAGCCCCGCACAGACTCACCGGTTCAAAGCACGTCAGAGCCGACCGCGCCCTCCCATGAGCGCCCGGGCCGCATCGACCCTGCGGGCGGATGCGGCGGCGCGCCTCACCTCGTCTCGGGACTGGACGCGGAGGGAGTCTCGAGTCCGAGCGCCTCCTGAAGCTGGCGATGACGGCTCAGCACTCCGTCGGCCGGGACGGTCAGAGCACGGGCGACCACGGAGGACACGCGTGCGCGCACCTGGTCGCCGTAGTGCGCGGCCTCCTTGCGCGCACGTGAACGGCGCGCGGCCATCGCCACCGCAGCGACGATCGCGCCGAGGACGAGCACCGCGACGGGCAGGATCACGTGATCGCCGCCGACCACCACGGTGATGCCCCAGATCAGCCCGACGAGTATGAGCAGGAGCCCGCCCCACCAGGCCAGTTCGATAACAGGGGTGCGATGACCGGGCAGCGAGACCGAACCGACCGCCTCAGCAGTCTGAGCGGCCAGAGCCTCGGGTGTGGCCACGGCGTTCTCAACACTGCGCAGCCACACCGACGGCAGTCCCTCGGTCACCTGCTGCAACCACGTGGTACGAGTCGCGGCGACCGCCGTCCTGGACGGAGGCTCGGGGCGCGCCAGCGCGCGGGGCAGAGCCCGAGCCAGCCCCGTGCGCACGGAGTCCTCGACGGCCTGCGCCCCCGATGCCCGGATGAGGGAGGCGGCGGCGCTCCGGGCGCCCTCCGGGTCGAGCCCGATCTCCCGGTGAGCCGCAGTCGGACGCAGTCTGACGGTGATGGCATCGAGCTCCGCCGAGGCTGTACGAGCCGCGTTCGACTCGTGCGCCACTCGATCGCACAGGATCTCACGAACCTTGCTCAAGTTGTCCCCGCGCACGGCCGAGACGGGCAGGACCTTGACGTCATGGAGGCCGTCCGCGACAAGCAAGTCGTGCACATCCTTCAGAAGCGTCGAGGCTCCCCCCGCGGGCAGGGTATCGACCTGATTGACCAGAACCAGCATGTCCTCCTGGCGAGCGCCCAAACCGCGCAGGTAACCCTCGTGGAGCGCGGCGTCGGCGTACTTCTGAGGATCGACGACCCACACCAGGATGTCGGCCAGCGGCACGAGGCGGTCGACCTGCAGGGCGTGGGCAGTCGTCACCGAGTCGTAGTCGGGCACATCGAGCAGGACCAGCCCGGCGAGCTCGTCCTGGTCCGAGGCGTCCAGGAGGGACTCACGGCGGATACGGCGCTCACCGCCCACACCCAGGAAGTCCAGCAGGGCGCTCGCATCGTCGCCCCAGGAGCAGGCGGCCGCCTGCGACGTGGTGGGCCGACGCGCGCCGACATCAGCGAACTGCAACTGGGTCAGAGCGTTGAAAAGGGACGACTTGCCCGAACCCGTGCCGCCGAACAGGGCCACGACGGTGTGATCCACGCCCAGCGCGAGTCGCTCGCCGACCTCATCGAGCGCCTCCCTGGCGGGGATGGCCAGGGAAGCGGGCACCTCCGCGGGGCATGCGTCGAGAGCGGCGCGCAGGCGATTCAGTCGGGCCTCGAGATGAACGGCGTCGAGAGGCTCGGCATGCGAGATGAACGGTTCCTGGGTCATGTGGAGGCTCCGGGGCGGGTGAAGGGGGTGAGCTCACCGGCACGCAGGCGCAGGGCCGCGGCCAAGGAGGGGGCGGGGGCGAGCGCGCGAGCGGCGCCCGCGGGCACGATAGCGGCGAGCTCGGCGGCCATGATCTGGACCAGCGCGCCGCGCGCCTGACCGGCGGCCTCGGCCAGGTCCAGTTTGCGGGCGGCCTCGACCGCACCGTCGACCCCGACGGCCGCGGCGACGAGCAGGTGGCCGACACCGTCGGCGTTCATGCCTCTGGGCGGATTGGTGGGCACGAGTCTCTCGCGGACATGATCATGCGCCCACTGCGTCATGAGGTCCTTCTTCTGGACGGTCCCGAGCCGCTGCCGCATGACGGCCTCCGGCACCCCCGCGCCCGCCCACAGCTCACGGGCCCGACCCGACAGGGAGACCAGAGCCGCTTCGAGTCGGTCGGTGACGACCTCGACGGCGTCAGCGGCCAAATCCCCCAGGGCCTGGGCGCGGGCCTTGGCACGGCGCCCGAAGAGGCCGGCGCGCAGGCGACGACCCGGCTCGAGCGCAGCCATCGAGGCCAGCGGACCACCGGTGGAGGCCAGGGCGAGCCAGCGAGTGGCGGGCGCCCCCTGGCCCCAGGCACCCGCATCGATCTCGGCCCGCATGCCCGCCACAGGCGCGGTGAGAAGCGCCTGAGTGGCGGTCTCGAGCTGAGTGGCGGCGTCATCCTGGGCGTCGACATCATCAGCCAGGCGAATGAGGTCCTCCCGCAGACTCGTCCACGTGCTGTGCCCGGTGCGACGCACTAGACCGGCGGCACGGTGACGGCCGGCCAGCAGGCTCAACCAGTCGCGCAGCGGCGCGACGGACCCCTCGGGCAGCAGACCCTCGTGGGGGCCGGCGTCGGGAACGACGAAGAAGGGGGACTCGGCCAGGCCCAGGCCCTCGAGCCGCGTGACCAGGTCACGGCGCACCTCCGGGAGGATCCGGGCCGGGACCCGGTTGAGCACAACACCGATGGGAGTGCGCCGCCCTGCGGCATCCTCCAGGGACGACCAGGGAGTGTGATCGCCGTAGCGAGCGGCGGTCGTGATGAACAGCCACAGATCCGCAGCCTCCAGGAGACGCAGCGCCAGAGCCCGATTGGCCTCGTGCACGGAGTCGAGATCGGAGGCGTCCACGAGGGCCAGCCCCGCGGGTACGGTCTCGGAGAAGACGCTGCGGCAGACCTGGGCCAGGGGGTGATCGGCGAAGGCCTTGCTATCCTCGGGGTTCATAACCAGTACAGGAGTGCGCGTCGTAGGGCGCAGGACCCCGGCCTCGGAGACCTCGGCGCCCAGGACGGAGTTGACCAGCGTCGACTTGCCCGCACCAGTGGACCCGCCCACGACGACGACGGCGGGCAGGTCGGCATCGGCCAGGCGAGGCAGCACGTGATCACGGACCTGGCCGACGAGACTGGTCCGCAGCCTGCGGGCCTCGACGACACCGCGCGCGTCCAGCGTGAGCTCGAGCCGCTCCAGGTCCCCCACGGTGTCAGTCAGGACATCGATAAGCTGGGCGCGACTGAGCGCCGAGACAGGAACATCCTGCCCGGAGGGGAGTAGGG
>ERZ773075.101-NODE-101-length-72399-cov-54.7067_pt1 | contig 72399 bp, 64 predicted proteins | sample MGYA00580614_ERZ773075 | MGnify/ENA primary metagenome ERZ773075 (study PRJEB29015, sample SAMEA2738021) | human oral metagenome | biome: human oral; feature: human-associated habitat; material: dental | place: China | collected 2043 ...
CCATAGATTTGAACTTTATCTTCATAACTCAATTTCATAATAAAACACCCCAAAAATTAGATTTTTTCTGTCTAACTTTTGGGGTGCAGTTCAATAAATTAGTATAATAAAATAAAAAGCACCGAATCGGTGCGCACTTTTTCAAGTTGTGTACGGACAAAAGCCTTATTTTAACTTGCTGTGTTGTTTCGAATAGTTCCAACAATTATATTATATACCATTCTTTTAAAAATAGCAAGAAAAAATCTATATAAAATAGAACAACATTTTATTTTACAACTATAAAAAAATTATATTGAAAGCGTTTTATAATTCGTTGCTTTTAATAGCAAAAAGATATATAATTTAGTTAAAGTTAATATATTAGCATTTGCTGATGCGACTCTAAAATTACAATAGAATGGAGAGAAATAGATGACTAAAAAACCTTACTCTATCGGACTTGATATCGGGACAAACAGCGTCGGATGGGCCGTCATTACAGATGACTATAAAGTTCCATCGAAAAAGATGAAAGTTCGGGGTAATACTGATAAACACTTTATCAAGAAAAATCTCATTGGGGCTTTATTATTTGATGAGGGGGCTACTGCTGAGGATAGACGTCTCAAACGAACAGCACGTCGTCGCTATACTCGTCGGAAAAATCGTCTTCGCTATCTTCAAGAAATCTTTTCTGAGGAAATGAACAAGGTGGATAGTAGTTTCTTTCATCGATTAGAGGACTCCTTTTTAGTTCCTGACGATAAGAGAGGTAGTAAGTACCCTATTTTTGCTACCTTGGCAGAAGAAAAAGAATACCATAAGCAATTTCCAACTATCTATCATTTGAGAAAGCAACTGGCAGAGTCAAATGAAAAAGCAGATTTGCGTTTGATCTATCTAGCTCTTGCTCACATGATTAAATACCGCGGACATTTTTTGATTGACGACCCCAAGTTTAAAGTTCAAAATAATGACATCCAAGGACTGTTTGAAAAATTCGTTGAAGAGTATGATAATGTTCAAGAAACCTCCCTTTCCAAAATCAAACTGAATGTCACAGAAATTCTAACTGCTAAAATCCCTAAGTCCGAAAAACAGGAACAACTTCTTAAGAACTACCCAAGTGAAAAGAAGAATACCTTATTTGGTAATTTAATTGGACTAGCTCTAGGATTGACACCTAATTTTAAAACAAATTTTAGCTTAGAGAACGATGCTAAATTACAAATATCATCGGAGAGCTATGAAGAAGATCTTGGAAATCTCCTTGTACTAATCGGAGAAAATTTCATCGAACTCTTTTCTGCAGTGAAAAATATAAGTGATGGTATCTTATTAGCAGGTATCGTTTCAGATGAATCACCACATGCGCCTTTATCAACAAAAATGGTCATAAGAGTCAAAGAACATGAAGAAGACCTAGTCGCTTTAAAACAATTCATCAAAAACAATCTTCCAGAAAAATATGATGAAGTTTTTTCTGACCAATCTAAAGACGGGTATGCTGGGTATATCGATGGCAAGACCACTCAAGAAGCATTCTACAAATATATCAAAAATCTTCTCTCTAAATTCGAAGGGGCAGACTATTTCCTTGATAAAATTGAACGTGAGGATTTTCTAAGAAAACAACGTACTTTTGATAATGGCGCAATTCCATACCAAGTTCATCTGGCTGAAATGAGGGCAATTCTACATCGTCAAGGTGATTATTATCCATTCCTGAAGGAAAATAAAGAAAAGATAGAAAAAATCTTAACCTTCCGTATTCCTTATTACGTTGGACCATTGGCTCGTGACAATCGTGATTTTGCTTGGCTTACTCGAAATTCTGACCAAGCAATCCGACCTTGGAATTTTGAGGAAATTGTTGATAAGGCAAGCTCTGCGGAAGACTTCATCAATAAGATGACTAACTATGACTTGTATCTGCCAGAAGAAAAAGTTTTGCCTAAACACAGTCTCTTGTATGAAACATTTGCTGTCTATAATGAATTAACAAAAGTGAAATTTATTGCGGAAGGATTGAGAGACTATCAATTCCTTGATAGTGGGCAGAAGAAGCAAATTGTTGATAGATGTTTCAAAGAAGAAAGAAAAGTAACTGAAAAAGATCTCATTCATTATCTACACAATGTTGATGGATACGATGGAATCGAACTAAAAGGAATTGAAAAGCAATTTAACGCCAGTCTTTCTACTTATCATGATTTGCTCAAGATTATCAAGGATAAAGCGTTTATGGATGACCCTAAAAATGAAGAGGTTCTTGAAAATATCGTCCACACGCTAACTATCTTTGAAGATCGTGAGATGATTAAGCAACGCCTTGCTCAATATGACTCCATCTTTGATGAAAAAGTGATTAAAGCACTGACTCGTCGACACTATACTGGTTGGGGAAAACTCTCTGCAAAGTTGATTAACGGCATCCGTGATAAAAAAACCGCCAAAACGATTCTTGATTATCTGATCGATGACGATTACAACAATCGTAACTTTATGCAGTTAATAAAGGATGATGACCTTTCTTTCACTGAAATTATCCAAAAAGCACAAGTTGTGGGTGACACAGAAAATTTACGACAAGTTGTTCAAAATCTTCCTGGAAGTCCTGCAATTAAAAAAGGAATTTTACAGAGTATAAAGTTAGTTGATGAACTTGTAAAGGTTATGGGCCATGCTCCCGAGTCCATTGTGATTGAGATGGCACGAGAAAATCAGACAACTGCCAGAGGGAAAAAGAACTCTCAACAAAGATATAAGCGCATTGAAGATTCACTGAAAATCTTAGCATCTGGGCTTAACTCCAAAATTCTAAAAGAACATCCAACAGATAATAACCAACTTAGAGACGACCGTCTATTCCTCTACTATCTCCAAAATGGAAAAGATATGTACACAGGGAAAGCTCTTGACATCAATCAATTAAGTAGCTATGACATTGACCACATCATCCCGCAGGCCTTTATAAAAGATGATTCTCTTGATAACCGTGTCTTGACTAGTTCAAAAGAAAATCGTGGTAAATCTGATAATGTTCCTAGTCTGGAGGTTGTTCAAAAAAGAAAAGCTTTTTGGCAACAATTGTTGGATTCTAAATTGATTTCAGAACGTAAATTTAATAATTTAACCAAGGTTGAACGTGGTGGACTAGATGAACGTGATAAAGTTGGCTTTATCAAGCGTCAGTTAGTTGAAACACGGCAAATCACAAAACATGTTGCACAGATTTTGGATGCCCGCTTCAATACAGAAGTGAATGAGAAAAACCAGAAGATTCGTACCGTCAAAATCATCACTTTGAAATCCAATCTAGTTTCCAACTTCCGTAAAGAATTTAGGTTATACAAGGTGCGGGAAATCAATGACTACCACCACGCGCATGATGCCTATTTAAATGCAGTGGTTGCTAAAGCTATCCTTAAGAAATATCCTAAACTAGAGTCTGAATTCGTCTATGGGGACTATCAAAAGTACGATCTTAAGCGATACATCTCAAGATCCAAAGACCCTAAAGAAATCGAAAAAGCAACTGAAAAGTATTTCTTCTACTCAAACCTGTTGAACTTCTTTAAAGACGAGGTACATTACGCAGACGGAACTATCGTAAAAAGAGAAAATATCGAATACTCCAAAGATACCGGAGAAATCGCTTGGAATAAGGAAAAAGATTTTGCTACAATCAAAAAAGTGCTTTCACTTCCGCAGGTGAATATTGTGAAGAAAACAGAAATTCAGACACATGGTCTAGATAGAGGTAAGCCTAAAGGATTGTTCAATTCTAATCCATCTCCTAAACCATCAGAAGGTAGTAAAGAAAATCTTGTTCCAATTAAACAAAGACTTGATCCACGAAAATACGGTGGTTACGCTGGTATTTCTAACTCATACGCGATCTTAGTTAAAGCTATTATCGAAAAAGGAGCGAAAAAACAACAAAAGACAATTCTTGAGTTTCAAGGTATCTCTATTTTAGATAAAATAAATTTTGAAAATAACAAGGAAAACTATCTTCTTGAAAGAGGATATATAAAAATTCTTTCAACTATTACATTGCCTAAGTATAGTTTGTTTGAGTTTCCTGATGGTACAAGAAGGAGGCTAGCAAGTATTCTATCAACAAACAATAAACGAGGAGAAATTCATAAAGGTAATGAATTGGTCATCCCCGAAAAGTATACGACTCTTTTGTATCATGCTAAGAATATTAATAAGGCACTCGAACCAGAACACTTAGAGTATGTTGAGAAACATAGGGATGAGTTTACCAAACTCTTAGATTATGTACTTGATTTTAACGAGAAGTATGTTGGGGCGTTAAAAAATGGAGAGAGAATCCGGCAAGCATTTACAGATTGGGAAACAGTAGATATCAAAGAATTGTGTTTCAGCTTCATTGGTCCAGAAAATAGTAAAAATGCTGGTTTATTCGAATTGACATCACAAGGAAGCGCTTCTGATTTCGAATTTTTAGGAGTAAAAATTCCACGATACAGGGACTATACACCTTCATCACTCCTCAACGCCACCCTCATTCACCAATCCATCACTGGTCTCTACGAGACTCTGATTGATTTAAGCAAACTAGGAGAAGACTAATGGGATGGAGAACCGTTATAGTCAATACACACTCTAAACTTTCCTACAAGAACAATCACTTAATTTTTAAAGATGCCTCTCGGACAGAGTTGATTCACCTGTCCGAGGTGGACATCCTTCTTTTGGAGACGACAGATATCGTACTCTCAACCATGTTGATTAAGCGATTGGTAGATGAAAATATTCTGGTCATCTTTTGTGATGATAAACGCTTGCCAACTGCATACTTAATGCCCTACTACGGTCGGCACGATTCCAGTTTGCAACTCTCTCGTCAAATCACATGGGGCGAGGAGGCTAAAGCACAAGTTTGGACGACTATTATTGCACAAAAAATTCTCAATCAGGCTTTTTATCTGGGGAGTTGTGGTTTTCTAGAAAAATCTCAGTCCGTCATCGATCTCTATCATGGGTTGGATTTGTTTGATCCTAGTAACCGCGAAGGGCACGCAGCTCGGATTTATTTTAACACATTGTTTGGGAATGATTTTAGTCGTGAGCAGGATAATGATATCAATGCCTCCTTGGATTACGGTTACACCTTGATTTTAAGTATGTTTGCACGTGAGATTGTTTTGTCGGGTTGTATGACCCAATTTGGCTTGAAGCATGCTAATCAGTTCAATCAATTCAACCTAGCTAGCGATATTATGGAACCTTTTCGTCCCATTATTGACCGAATTGTCTATGAAAATCGAAACAGTTCTTTTGTCAAAATCAAGCGAGAACTTTTTACTATTTTCTCAGATACCTTCCACTACAATGGCAAAGATATGTACCTGTCTAATATCGTCAGCGACTATACTAAGAAAGTCATTCAAGCTCTCAATCAACCGGAGAAAGGAGTTCCTGAGTTTAGGATATGAGTTATCGATATATGCGTATGATTTTAATGTTTGATATGCCCGTTGATACCGTAGAGGAACGCAAGGCCTATCGGAAATTTCGCAAGTTCCTCATAAATGAGGGATTTATCATGCACCAATTCTCCATCTATAGCAAGCTTTTGCTCAATAACTCTGCTAATAATGCCATGATTGAGCGACTCAAGACTCATAACCCTAAAAAAGGGAACATCACTCTCTTAACCGTCACAGAAAAGCAGTTTTCTCGCATGATTTACTTAAATGGCGAGCGAAATACCAGTGTAGCAAACTCCGACGCACGTCTGGTTTTTCTAGGAGAGGAGCCTAGAGATGAAGATTAATTTCCCATTATTGGATGAACCATTAGCTATTGAAAATGCAACTTTTTTAGTCCTGGAAGACCAGTTTACCTTTTCGACTATCGTCAAGCAGTTCTACCAATATACTGATGATGGGGAGTTAAAGTTGTTTGATAGAAATCTAAAGGCTCTGAAAGAGTCCGAGTTACTACTGATAACGGATGTCTTAGGATACAATCTCAACTCACCTGCTATGCTCAAGCTGATACATGCGGATCTTGAAAATCAACTCAATGACAAACCAGAAGTCAAATCCATGATTGAAAAGCTGGTAGCTACGATAACAGAATTGCTGGCATTTGAGTGCTTGGAAAACGAACTAGACCTAGAGTACGATGAAATCACCATTCTAGAGTTGATTGATGCGTTAGGGGTCAAAGTGGAAACTCTAAGTGATACACCTTTTGAAAAGATGCTAGAAATTGTTCAAGTTTTCAAATATCTTTCCAAAAAGAAACTCCTTGTCTTCATCAATGCGACCGCCTATCTATCAAAGGATGAGTTAGTAAATCTGATAGAGTATATCCAACTCAATCAACTAAGAGTCTTATTTGTTGAACCTCGAAAAGTCTATGATTTTCCGCAGTATGTGCTGGATCAAGACTATTTCTTGAATCCTGAAAATATGGTATAATAAGAGTAACAATTGGAATCGGACGAGCTGAAGTCTGGCTGAGACGAATGGCGCGATTACGAAATTTCGTGAGAAAAATTCTTCTACGAGGTTTTAGAGCTGTGCTGTTTCGAATGGTTCCAAAACTCGAAGAATCGGAAGTGTGGACATTATCTGGTTTTAGAGCTGTGCTGTTTCGAATGGTTCCAAAACTAATGCGAATATGGAAGTGACGCAGGCTAGGTTTTAGAGCTGTGCTGTTTCGAATGGTTCCAAAACTTTCTGATCCTTATTCATGTAATTATCGTAGTTTTAGAGCTGTGCTGTTTCGAATGGTTCCAAAACTTCAACCAGCAACTCAAGCCTTAATTGATGGTTTTAGAGCTGTGCTGTTTCGAATGGTTCCAAAACCATGGATGTTGCGGAAATTGCTCACCGATAGTTTTAGAGCTGTGCTGTTTCGAATGGTTCCAAAACCGGTAAGTTGTTCCTCAGCTTCTCTACCTGGTTTTAGAGCTGTGCTGTTTCGAATGGTTCCAAAACATCCATCGGATTACTTGCTCCAAAACTTGGGTTTTAGAGCTGTGCTGTTTCGAATGGTTCCAAAACGAAAGCTGCTATTTTGCCAATGCGTAAATAGTTTTAGAGCTGTGCTGTTTCGAATGGTTCCAAAACGTTTGATTGCAACATGATGTTGAATTGTTCGTTTTAGAGCTGTGCTGTTTCGAATGGTTCCAAAACGTCATGAGCATCTTTGGAACAGTCGTTAATGTTTTAGAGCTGTGCTGTTTCGAATGGTTCCAAAACAACAGATAAAAGAGTGTATAATATAAACATGTTTTAGAGCTGTGCTGTTTCGAATGGTTCCAAAACAACATTAGCTTCACGACCTTTAAAGCTAAAGTTTTAGAGCTGTGCTGTTTCGAATGGTTCCAAAACATGCGAGGTAACAGGGTCATAAATAGCGGCGTTTTAGAGCTGTGCTGTTTCGAATGGTTCCAAAACCTTACCTTCGTTATTGTTGTTGAAATAATCGTTTTAGAGCTGTGCTGTTTCGAATGGTTCCAAAACTATTTACGGAGCGCCAATGTTGAAACTAAGGTTTTAGAGCTGTGCTGTTTCGAATGGTTCCAAAACCATCTATGGTATAATGAAGCCATAAAAAAGGTTTTAGAGCTGTGCTGTTTCGAATGGTTCCAAAACTGTCGAAGAGCAATGCTGGCTCACCTACACGTTTTAGAGCTGTGCTGTTTCGAATGGTTCCAAAACCATGGAAGCTCTCTTAAATGCGGTAAAAGGGTTTTAGAGCTGTGCTGTTTCGAATGGTTCCAAAACTATCATCCTCTGGACCTCTTCCATCTTCCCGTTTTAGAGCTGTGCTGTTTCGAATGGTTCCAAAACAGAACAGTTCAAAGAATGGCTTAATTCTCAGTTTTAGAGCTGTGCTGTTTCGAATGGTTCCAAAACAACTTATAGATGTCCGTCCTACTGACATGCGTTTTAGAGCTGTGCTGTTTCGAATGGTTCCAAAACCTCTGTAGTGGTAATAGATTTTTGATTATCGTTTTAGAGCTGTGCTGTTTCGAATGGTTCCAAAACTTCTGAAATGCTTGGTGGTTGCAACATTGGGTTTTAGAGCTGTGCTGTTTCGAATGGTTCCAAAACATCAAGTAATTCAGTGTATTAAAAACGATTGTTTTAGAGCTGTGCTGTTTCGAATGATTCAAACTTACATAAAAAGCTACTCAAAAAATAAGTAGCTTTTTAACTATTCCAACTCTACACATAGCTCATTCCCTTGTAGAAAAGGAAAACGGCCAATGCAATAAAAAGTACAGTGGCTCCGATTCTCTGGCTAGTACTATACATCCTTCTCTCCCCTTTGACTGGAAAGATGACTGCCAGAAAGGCCCCTCCTACTGCGCCACCGATATGCCCTGCTAGGCTGATTCCTGGAATCAGAACACTTCCAATGATATTTATCACGAAAAGTGTAAGATAGGATTGCCCCAACTGCTGGATATAGGGGTTGCGAGTTGCGTAGCGCAAGACGATAATCGCAGTAAATAGTCCGTAAAGAGAAGTGGACGCTCCTGCTGCTAGGACTTTCGGTGTGAAAGCAAAAACAAAGAGATTGCCCATCATTCCTGATAAGAGATAGAGAAAAAAGAACTGTCTGGAGCCGAAAATCTCCTCCACCTGTCGTCCAAGAAAGTAGAGTGAAATCATATTGACAATGAAATGCTCCCACCCGATATGCACAAATATAGCCGAAAATAGGCGCCAAATCTGCTCTGGGAACAGGCGAATAATCGGTCCATACATAGCTCCAAACTGAAAAAGAGTTTTGACTCGATCAAAGTTGATACCCGTAGTAATCAGCATCAGCAGAAATACAAAGCCAGTCACTAGGAGAAAAAAACTAGTCACAGGGTAACGTTTATCAAAGATTTCCTTCATAGATTAGCACCTCCTGAACGGGAATATCATGGTCTTCCGAGTTGAAATCCTGGATTTGACAAGGATAGATTGTACTTAGGCTATGCCCACCAAAATTCTCCAGATAGCGGTCATAGTAGCCTCCGCCATATCCAATCCGATAGCCCTCTTTCGTAAAAGCTAGCCCTGGAACATGAATCAAATCAATCTGAGACGGATCCACCACTTCCAAGTCTCCTTGCGGTTCCAGTAAACCAAAGGAAGTTTTTGCCAACTGCTGCGGATCATATACCACAAATTCCATGCGCCCCTTGGGATAGGTTTTGGGTATCAGAACCTTTTTGCCGTCCTTCAGCACCTGCTTGATCAGTTCCTGCGTTTGAAACTCATGCGAGAAAGAGAGATAGGTTGCGATGGTCTTGGCTTCTTGGTAAAAGGGGTGTTGTAAGAAACGCTCAGTTAAAACTTGATCCATAGCCTGTTTTTGCTCCTGAGATAGAGCCTTCATTTCTTGCAAAATTTTCTTGCGTAGTTCTGCTTTCATAGACAACACCTCTACTCTGCTGCCTTCTTTTTCAGGAAACTATATACTGCTTCCACCCCGATGGCTAAGGCTTCTTCCTTAGGACTCATCTGAGGGTGATGAAGGGCGTAAGGACTATCGATACCTAGCCAGAACATAACGCCATCTACCTTCGAAAGGAGATAACCAAAGTCCTCACCAGTCATAGCAGGCTCGATATCAATCAACTCGATTCCGTCTTTCTCTTCAAAAAAGTCCATCAGTTCACGCGCCAAGGCTGGATTGTTCTCAACAGGCAGGTAGCCCCCTTGTTTGAGTTCCACTTCTACTTCCATACCAAAGGCTGCTGCAACCCCTTCTGCGACTGTTTTGACTCTCTTTTGCACCAAAAGGCTCATGTCCTGGGTCAAGGCACGAATGGTCCCATGCAAAAAGGCTGTATCTGTGATGATATTATTGGTTGTCCCAGCTTGGAAAAGGCCAAAGGTCACCACCGCTCCCTCGATGGGATTGACATTGCGGCTGATAACTGATTGCACCTGGGTTACAAAGTAACTAGCAGCCACCAAGGCGTCATTGGCTTCATGCGGAAAGGCTGCGTGTCCTCCTTTTCCCTTGAAACGGATCTTCACTTCACAAGTTCCTGCAAAAAGTGTATGAGTATTGGTCGCAATCTGGCCGACCTTCAAATCTGGACGGACATGGAGGCCATAAAATTGGTCTGGCAACCAGTCCCCAAAAGCACCATCCTCATACATGAGCATCCCACCAGCTTCATTTTCTTCAGCAGGCTGAAATAGGAAGAGCAGATTATTCTTGGGTTGCTCCTCAAGAGCGCGCTCAAGACAGCCCAAGGCAATGGTCATATGAAAGTCATGCCCACAAGCATGCATGCGACCTTTGTGCTGAGAAGCGAAAGGCAACCCTGTTTGCTCAACGATAGGCAGACCATCAATATCCGTTCGCCAACCAATGGTCCGCTCCGGCTGACTTCCCTGCAGATAGACCAAAATACCTGTCCGCCAAGTACGAATTTGAACAAAATCCTTGCTCTCAATCAATTTCTCAATCACATCCAACAAATAAGCCTGAGTCTTGAACTCTTCCAAGCCAATCTCTGGAATCTGGTGCAAATCTCGTCTAGTCTGAATCAAATCTAACATCTATCTATCCTCCAATATAACAGAAAGAGGCTGGAAAAAGGGTTCCGCCTCTTTTTACTTTTACAAGGTACGAAGCGCATCTTCTAGCGCTGTTTTTTGTTGAGTTTGGGCATCAATTTCTTTAATGATACGAGCTGGAACACCTGCTACCACCACATTTTCTGGGACATCTTGGGTAACGATAGCTCCTGCAGCGACAACTGAACCACTACCGATTTGGACTCCTTCAATAACCACTGCATTGGCACCGATAAGAACATTGTCTCCGACACGGACTGGTTCAGCGCTAGCTGGCTCAATCACACCTGCCAAAACTGCACCTGCACCAACGTGACTGTTTTTTCCAACGATAGCACGACCACCAAGGATGGCACCCATGTCAATCATGGTTCCAGCACCAATTTCAGCACCGATATTGATAACTGCTCCCATCATGATAACAGCATTGTCACCAATTTCCACTTGGTCACGGATAATAGCACCTGGCTCAATACGAGCGTTGATAGCACGTTTATCTAACAAAGGAACTGCAGAATTACGAGCATCTTGCTCGACAATATAATCTTGATTTTCTACTAAACCTTCGAGAAGCGGAGCCACGTCCTTCCAGTCTCCGAATAGGACATTTCCTAGTTTGACAACAGAGCTAGGCACAGCAGTTGCGAGTTGCCCTTCAAAGGTTACTTTGACACTAGTTTTCTTTTCAGCATTGGCGATAAATTGGATAATTTCTTGAGCGTTCATTTTTGTAGCAGTCATAGGCGCCTCCTGGTTCGTTATAATGATACCTATTCTACCAAAAAAGGCTTCAAATTTGAAGCCTCAACTATCAAATAATCATCTTTACTTGGCTTGTTTTGCTTCTTCTACAGATAAGAAAATCATCGGAACGATAATCAACACCATAGCCAAGGCCAAAAAACTATCCATGACCAATCCCAGAAAAAGAACACTTAATAATGCTGAAGAAAGAGGTTCGCTAGCACTCACCACCGATACAACCAGCGGGGAAACGAGTGATACAGCCTTCATAGATAGGAAAAAGGCAAAAGCAGTGCCAAACACGGCAATCGTCAGACAAATCAGCACACTTACCAGGTCCACTTGAAAACTTATCCGATAAATAGGGTAGAGGAAATTACTAAAGAGCCCTGCCAGAATCATCCCCCAGCCAACAGTCGGAACGAAACCGTAGCGCCGTGCAAAACGCTGAGGCAGGATAACATTAAACATGACTCCTACTGCACTAAGCAAACCTGTCACTAGAGCCAAAGGTGTCATGGATAACTGGGACAAATCCCCTTTTGTAGCCATCAAAAATACACCTAGCATGGCAATCAAAACATAGAAAACAGCTGTAATAGAAGCCTTCTTCTGGTAAATGATTCGATTGTAAAACAGGATAAAAACTGGGCTGATAAATTGCAAAATGGTCGCCGTCGTCGCATTCGAATACTCAACGCAGAGATAAAAGAAAAACTGCACAGAAAAAATACCTAGAATAGCATAGGCTAAAAAAGGTAGATAATTTTTCTTATCACGCCAGATGTCCAATAATCGAGTGCGCAACTGAAAGGCTGATAGACCTAAAACCAAACTCCCCGCCACTAGTAAACGCATAGAAGTAATCCATCCAGAAGACACTGGATAATGAGTGAAAAAATACTCTCCTAAAATCCCACAAATCCCCCAGATTAGGCCTGAGAGTAGCGAGTATACTGTTCCCTTAACAATCTTTTTCTGATAATGATTCATATTATTATTGTAACACGAAACCAACAAAGAAAAAAGTAGCAACAAGGGGAAATTACTAACCTTGCTACTACTCTTTCTTAGCGATTAAATAGACGTGAACGTCCTGAAGAACCACTTTGAGTACTTCCACTCGATCTTGTGCTTCCTGAACCACTGCTTGAACTTGGAGGAGTTACTGCAGGAATGCTTCCTAGAATGTTCTTCCAAGCATTTTGATAATCGGTATCGTTTCCTCCAATAGCGAAACGATAGGTGGTCACTGGGGCACCCTCTTTAGTAGCCCAGTAGCTCGTCACAGTGGAACCGGAAACGGTGACTTCTTTACCATTGATTGTAACCTTTCCAGGTTTCTCTCCTGTCGATTTGAGAACTTGTGACTTGGTCACACTTGAATCCAGATTAAAGCGCTCATTCCCCCATATTCCAGGTTCAGCTTGCTGGATAGCATTAACCAAGTGGGCCATATAGTTGGCATTGCGGTAGTGACCTGCTCCTTTGGCTAGTGGTCGGTTGTCGTCGTGACCTAACCAGCCCCCTAGAGTCAAGCGTGGCGTAGAAAGCATGAGCCACATATTTTCATCTTCATTGGTCGTACCAGTCTTTCCAATCCAGTCAGCACGAGCCAGACTTGGGTTGATAGAGGCCAAATCAGTCTGAAAGCTTGACGTAACTCGAGATGAAATGACATCACGAAGTAGACTTTGCATGATGGTCGCTGTCGCTTTTGAATAAACTTGAACAGGTTGAGTTTTATATTCATAAATCACTTGTCCAGTCGTCGATTCGATTTTCGCAATCATATGTTTCTTGTGGTAGACCCCATTATTAGCCAAGGTCTGATACCCATTGGTATGCTGGGCAACTGTAACTTCAATCCCCCCACCCATCGGCAGACTTTCAATACCATATTCTGGGATTTCATAACCCATTTTTTCCATATAACCCTTGACATCAACACCCTTCTCTCGAAGTGTGCGATAAGTCCAGTAGGCTGGGATATTCCATGAATAATTGAGGGCCTCTCCCAAGGTCATCATACCTGTACCAGGACTATTGACATACATGATGGGATTGCCGTTTGAAAAGTTTGTCGGGTAGTTAGACAAGATGCTTGCGCTTCCCATCAAACCTTGATCTATGGCAATACTGTAAGCCAATATCGGCTTAGTAGTAGAAGCTGGAGAACGCTTGGTGTCGATAGCGTGATTGTTCTGATTCTCCTGATAATTACGACCACCAACAAATCCAAGAATAGCTCCCGTTTGGTTGTCCATAAGGACATTTCCTACCTCAGGCTGACCTGTCGAATCGTCTACCAGACTACCATAATTTGCCACTGCATTCTGCATTGCTGTATGAACTTTTTTATTAATGGTAGTGGTAATTTTATAACCACCGTTTTCGATTTCCTTGGCTGCCAACTCACGATAAGCCTTCTGGATAGACTCATTCTTTAGTTCTTGGGCAGATACATGATCTCTCGCAACCAGATAGTCATACATCCGGTCTGTGGCTTCTGACAAAGCCGCAAAATAAAGATAACCACGTGAAGCAGTACTTACTCTACCTGATGGTAAGAAATCTTTTCGTACATCATAAGACTTATACTGCTCATAGTCTTTCTGACTCAAAGCACCTGTTCGATACATATTATAAAGAACATCTTTCCCACGCTTCAAACCGATTGCCATATCCTCATCACTCTTCAAGCTTCCGTCCGATTCATAAGGAGAATAACTAATCGGACTCTGTGGTAAGCCTGCGATAAAAGCCGCTTGAGGTACCGTCAAGTCTGAAGCATCAACACCGAAAATTCCTTCTGCAGCTTGCTGGGCACCTGCAATATTTTGACCTTTGTGATTGCGACCAAAAGGAGCAATATTCAGATAGGTTGTCAGAATTTCGTCCTTGCTCATGACGCGCTCCAAGGCAAGAGCATCTACGATTTCTGTCGCCTTACGAGCTAAAGTCGGAGCATCTCCAACCACCTGTTGCTTGATGACCTGTTGTGTCAAAGTTGATCCACCACTAGATGAACCCAATCCCACAAGCGTCCCTAAAGTTGCACGAATAACAGCCTTTGGAACTACGCCTTTATGCTCAGTAAAATGCTCATCCTCCGTCGCAATGATGGCTTTTTTTAGATTATCAGATATAGCATCTGATGCTACTGAAGTGCGCAATAAATCGCCCTCAATCGAAGCAATGGTGCTCCCATCAGCATAATAAATCTCCGAGATGGAAGTAATGTCTTTGACCCGATTAACCAACTCCGCTGATTGAGGGATAGAGACCTTATCAAATAAGGCGACACCATAGCCCATCGCTACTCCAGCACCAAAAAATCCAGCTATAACAGCCAAGATGAAAAGCGTATTAAAGGTCACTTTAAAGCCATTCAAAATCTTGGAAAGAGTAGATATTACTCTAGATTTACTTAAGGCACTTGAACCTGAGACTCTTTTACTTGATCTATTTTGGTTTATTACCGTTTTTACTTCATTGTTTCTTTTTTTCATGAATGTCCTCACTCTCTTTATTATACCATAAAAGGGAAACTTTCAATAAAATAGCCACTTTCTTCCCTATTCTACTAGGCTATTGTCCGAGTTTGTGATACAATAGGTAGAAACAATATTTTATAAAGGAGAAAAGACACATGCACATTTTTGATGAGCTAAAAGAGCGTGGTTTGATTTTTCAAACGACTGATGAAGAAGCTTTGCGCAAAGCCCTAGAAGAAGGTCAAGTTTCTTATTATACTGGCTACGATCCAACTGCTGATAGCCTTCACCTAGGTCACCTTGTTGCAATCTTGACAAGTCGTCGTCTGCAATTAGCAGGTCACAAACCTTATGCGCTCGTTGGCGGTGCCACAGGTCTCATCGGAGATCCGTCCTTCAAAGATGCTGAGCGTAGTCTCCAAACAAAAGACACAGTAGAGGGCTGGGTCAAGTCTATCCAAGGACAACTTTCTCGCTTTCTTGACTTTGAAAACGGTGAAAATAAAGCTGTCATGGTCAACAACTACGACTGGTTTGGCAGCATCAGCTTCATTGACTTCCTCCGTGATATCGGGAAATACTTCACTGTCAACTACATGATGAGCAAGGAGTCTGTGAAGAAACGGATCGAGACAGGGATTTCTTACACTGAGTTCGCTTACCAAATCATGCAAGGATATGACTTCTACGTCCTTAACCAAGAGCACAATGTAACCCTTCAAATCGGTGGTTCTGACCAATGGGGTAATATGACTGCTGGTACAGAATTACTTCGTCGTAAGGCTGACAAGACTGGTCACGTTATCACCGTTCCCCTTATCACTGATGCGACTGGTAAGAAATTTGGTAAATCAGAAGGAAACGCAGTCTGGCTCAATCCTGAAAAGACTTCTCCATACGAAATGTACCAATTCTGGATGAACGTCATGGACGCTGACGCTGTTCGCTTCTTGAAAATCTTTACTTTCTTGACACTGGATGAGATCGAAGACATCCGTAAACAGTTTGAAGCAGCTCCACACGAACGCTTGGCTCAGAAAGTCTTGGCTCGTGAAGTCGTTACACTTGTTCACGGCGAAGAAGCCTATAAGGAAGCCCTCAATATCACAGAGCAACTCTTTGCTGGAAATATCAAAAACCTTTCTGTCAAAGAACTCAAACAAGGACTTCGTGGTGTACCAAACTACCAAGTACAAGCTGACGAAAATCTTAACATTGTCGAAATCCTCGTATCAGCTGGTGTGGTCAACTCAAAACGCCAAGCTCGCGAAGATGTGCAAAACGGAGCTATCTATATCAACGGCGACCGCATCCAAGACCTGGACTATATTTTGGGTGACGCAGACAAGCTCGAAAACGAACTAACTGTTATCCGCCGTGGTAAGAAAAAATACTTCGTTCTTACATACTAAAAAAGCAGACTGGAGGCATTTGCCATCCAGTCCTTTTTTTGCTAGACTAAAACTATGAATACAAACCTCAAACCCAAACTCCAGCGCTTTGTTGCTGCTAGCTCCTTTGCCTGCCCCATCTGCCAAGAAAATCTGACCTTGGTCGAAACTAGTCTCAAGTGTAGCAATCGCCATTCTTTTGATCTGGCAAAATTCGGCTATGTCAACTTGGCTCCTCAGATCAAGCAATCTGCCAACTACAACAAGGAAAACTTCCAAAACCGCCAAGAAATCCTAGAAGCTGGATTTTATCAGGCTATCTTAGAAGGCATCTCAGACATACTAACGACTAAATCATCTGCCAAAACTATCTTGGATATCGGCTGTGGCGAAGGCTTCTACTCTCGTAAACTCCAAGAAACACACTCTGACAAAACCTTCTACGCCTTTGACATTTCAAAAGATTCCGTTCAAATCGCTGCTAAAAGCGAACCTAACTGGGCTATCAATTGGTTTGTTGGTGACCTGGCTCGCCTTCCTATAAAAGACACCAGCATGGATATTCTGCTTGATATCTTCTCCCCTGCTAATTATGGAGAATTTCGCCGCGTTTTATCCAAAGACGGTATCTTGATTAAGGTCATCCCAACTGAAAATCACCTCAAGGAAATCCGTCATATGGTGCAGGACCAGCTGACAAAGAAGGATTATTCTAATCAAGATATTAAGGAACATTTCCAAGAACACTTCCGTATCCAATCTCGTCAGATTGCTTCCTTAACAAAACCTATCTCGGCTGAGCAACGCCAAGCTCTGCTTGCCATGACACCCCTTCTCTTTCACGTTGATCAGAGCAAGATTGACTGGAGCCAACTGACAGAGATTACCATCGAAGCAGAGATTCTGTTTGGGAAAGCACTGTAAACAAATCTTTCAGATAAGACAAAACCCGCACCCTTGATTGAGGTGCGGATTTGATTTTTGTAAAAAAATAGTGAGTCAACTATTCTCATTTTCGCTTTAAACCAATTTCTCCCACTTGAGATTTTCTTTACTAACTGTATCTTGAATGGCGTTTGAAAACTCCCCTTTGATTTCCGCATCGATTTGATTATTAACGGAATCAATCTCTTCCTTCGTCTTTGTACCTATTTTCTCCACTTCTTTGTCAAATTTCTGAATAATCCGAGCCGTAGCTCGTTTTTTAGCTGGCACATACAAGGTTTTGATAAGTGATCTTTCTAATTTCTTCTCAATTTCGCTATAGGCTTCAAAAGAGCGTAACTGATCCATCCCCCAGTCATAAGCCCCGTGTATAGCATCCTCTACTTCTCTCACACCTGGAATATGCTTCCTAGTAAAATCATTGATACCAGAAATTCCATTACCGATGTTGTCCATTGTGTCTGAAGCAAAGTCATAAATTCCAGTACCGACATCTTCAAATAACCCCATCCTTCTTCCTCCTATTTTTCATCCGTCTGACATGCTCTTAGTTCACTAGAAAGTTGCTCAATAACTGCCTCTTGCTTTCTAGACTTTTTCTTATAGCTATCTTCTAAGTCGTCATATTTTCTTTCTAGTTCGCGTTGCCGAGTTTTAAACTCCTCTTCATTCACCATCCTATATCGGCGAATAGTCTCCACTGCAGCATCCAGCATATCCTCAGTCGCATCCGGCATTTTTGAATAAGCTGATAAAATAATAGAATGCTTTTCATCAAATCTTTGGTTTAAACCTCTATAAAAATCTCCCAAAAAATTCCACTTAGTATCCAACTCATTCTTTGATTGCCGATATTCATCGTCTATCTTGTAAAGTTCTTCTTGAGCGTCCACTAATTTAGATCTAATCTTACTCCACTTATCCATGGGCAATTAATCCTTGTAATTCTGTATCTTTCTGAACGGTTTGTTCAATTCCTGACTTAATCTTTGTCTCTAAACTTGCAAATGAAGTAGCTACCGTCTTCGCGGTCTTTTTAACAGTTCGACAATGACTATCTACCGCTTCAACAATAGTTCCATAGTTGATATTGCTTTCATTGTAAGTTTCTCGAACTTCATCTGAGAATAGGAGAAAACCGAATGGTACATCTCCGAGGCTTTTATACACGGTCAGAGCCTTATCGACTGCACTTGTCCCTTTTGCACCTATCAAATCAACCGTTGCATTAGAAGTAGTCGACAATCCGCTAGCAACAACCAGCGCCTGCTCTGAGTCCAGCGCGATGAGTTCTGCCTTGGACAAGCCATTTGGAGAAGCCGTACCGATGTCATTGACTTTAAAGCGATCTTTCTTGCTCTGTACACGTTTTAGGCCTTGATCCATATTTCTTTTCATGTTGTCCATCGCAATCGTATACTTGATATCACCAGCGACTGCCCGCAAATCCTCCATCATGTGACCGCCTGAATCAGGGATGATATACTCTTTCCCTACATAAACTCCACCAACTAGATCAGATATATTATTCAGAGGATCTTGTTTTGTCGTAATACGTGTGATGTTTCCCGTAAACTGAGCTATATCATTCTTTATCTTAGCTATGTTACTTGCGGAAGGGAGTACTAAATGAGGATTACTGATAAGTGCATTCATAACATCCGCACCTAGAGGAACATAGAGAGGTGCTGCATTATAGACAATGGTTTCCGGAGCGTTGTATTTGAGAGCGACACGCTGAGCGACATTCCCACCTAGCGAGTGCCCTGTCAAGATAACATCTTCTGGATTTAAGCCGTTCTTTTTTAGAACATCCTCATAAAACTGATAAGCCGAATCATAGTGATGCCCCGTACCAAAGGCGATACTAACTCCATCGGTCATGATTGCGTCGTTTACTAAGTCACTATTAGGGTTGGTTCCTGTAAAAGCAATGATGGTTTTTCCACTTGGCTTATCTCTAAAGGCAACCCCACTCGTCCCTGTCTCAGGATCACGGAAACTGGATAGATACTGAAAATTCTCGGGCATAATTTTATTTTCGGTATCAGAATACTTATCCAATAGCTCTCTATCTGTTGCTCCCTTAATCCTAGCCTTTTCAAATTCATAAGACAAATCCGAAGCATCTAGTGTTGGATTAGTTCCATCTAGAATAACTGATGAAGTTTTTTCACTCATATTTTTACCTCGCAGTGCTTTTTACACAAATTTATTACTCTTTCCGTAATATAACTTTAGTAACCTTCAATTAATTCTGTATGATAGTTATGACCATCTTTAATATCTAAAGTATAGCTATAAGCCTTGTTTTCAACCGTCTCATGCATAATATAAATAATCATTTTTAATTCTTTATCCTGCTCCACTCCCATGTAGGTGTTTAAAATAGGATCCGATAGAGTATAGTCAATGTCTGCACTCCCAGTTTCATAGCTATAACCTTTTCCTCCCATTTTTAATTTGGATAGACTGTCTTTATTAATCGTAAATTCTTGGAGCAGTAATGTTGGGCTTTTTATTTTGATATTCGCTGTTGGATCTTTTAATTGAATTTTACCATCTTGATAAACGACCTCACCCGTATACACAAAATTTTCACTACGCTTTTCATCTTGATCAAAACTAACTTGTTTCTCTGATATTGTGCCTGAAATCTGTCTAGTTTGAGAATTCCCATGTAAACTGATTGATTGGAGTTTATACCCACTTTCTTCATATTCGTATAAATCCTTTGAGGTAATCTGGAACCCACCTGGAAACTTATCAAACAGGTCTTCCAGATTCTCTGTCGGATAGACCTTACTTAATGCTGCAGCCTTTCCCTCAATAAATTTACGGCTACTCTTATTACTACATCCAGCTAACACCATTATTCCAAGCCCTCCTACTAACATCATCATTGCAATTTTTTTAAACATGGATTGCTCCTCCTCTCAGAATCCAAGATAGTCACTTCATTATACCAGTTTTAAGCTTCTGGTTCAATCTAAACAACCGTCAAGTTATTCAGAGGGTCTTGCTTTGTCATAATACGTGTGATATTTCCTGTGAACCTAGCCTTTTCAAATTCATAGGACAAATCCGAAGCATCAAGTGTTGGATTAGTCCCATCTAGCACTGTGTATTCTCTATAATCGCTCATTTTAATTACCTTTTAGTTTTCCAACAATACCTTCTGAATGAGAGAGCTTATCTTTTCTAAAAATGATGGAGTAGCTGTAGTTCTTTCCTGATACCGTTGGTTCAGGAATATTAATAATCATATTAGGTTGAGCATTATTTTCTAAACCTAAATAATCATTCACTTGTTCATTTTTGAGCTTATAGGTGATACTGGCAGAACCTGTCTCAAAACTATAGCCTTTCCGAACTACTTCTAGACTTTTTAAACTCGACCTTGAAATAGAGAATTCCTGCATTAAAAGTCGTGAGTGTTTTAAGTCACCTTTTTCTTTATTATTAGAAGAGCTTCCTTCCGATAAATGAAGACTGCCGTCTTTGTAGTAGATATTTCCCTTATATAACATTTCCTTTTCAATTTTCCCATCTGAATTTTCGAATGAGCTTTCTTTGGTAATTTCTCCTTTTATTTCTTTGATTTCAGAGATTCCATTTAAAACCGTTTGGTAAATTATTGTTGGTGAGTTTTCATCTTTCTTTTCAGTATCTGTTATACGAATCTGAAATCCATCCGGAAACTTTTCAAACAAGTTTTCCAGATTCTCCGTTGGATAGACCTTGCTGAGCTCTGCAGCCTTTCCCTCGATAAATCTTCGGCTACTTTTTGTAAAGCAACCTGTCAATGTCAATAGTGCCATTCCCAAAAGTACCACTGCTAGTGCTAGTTTTTTCATCATAAATTCCCCTCTTCTTTATCCGATTCAGTCTAATTAACAATAGTATACCTGTTTTTCCTCTGTTGTGCTAGCGTTTTAACGGTATGGAGAATTTTCTATTAAAGTCTCTACTTTGTTTCATCAAAAAAGCGCATCTTTTTAGATGCGCTTTTTATAATCTGATGCAATGAATCTTAGTTCAAGTGCCAGATATCTTCGTTGTACTGAGCGATTGTACGGTCAGATGAGAAGAATCCTGCTTTGGCAATGTTAACGATGACTTTATCCAACCATGCGTCACGGTCTTCGTAGTCAGCAAGCATTTGCTCTTTGACTTTGATGTAGTCTTCCAAGTCAAGGAGAGTCATGAACCAGTCTTTGTTGATCAATTCGTTGTAAAGACGTTCCAAGCGTTCTTTCTTACCTACTGCAAGAACAGCATCGCTCACGATGAAGTCAACCAATGGTTTGATAGCTTCACGAGCATAGTATTCGCTTGATTTATAAGCTGATTTTGCGTAAAGGTCGATAACAGTTTCTGAATCTTCACCAAAGATGTAGATGTTTTCGTCGCCAACCAACTCAGCGATTTCCACGTTAGCTCCGTCCATAGTACCAAGAGTCAAAGCTCCGTTCAACATGAATTTCATGTTACCAGTACCTGAAGCTTCTTTAGAAGCAAGTGAGATTTGTTCTGAGATGTCACATGCTGGGATAAGGAAGCTTGCTGCAGTAACGTTGTAGTTCTCTACCATGACAACTTGCAAGTGTGGAGCTACTGCTGGGTCATTTGCAATCACTTCTGACAAGCAAAGGATCAAGTGGATGATGTCTTGAGCGATTGTGTAGGCAGGAGCTGCTTTACCACCAAAGAAGACTGTGATTGGACGAGCAGGGATGTTACCAGCCTTGATATCAAGGTATTTGTGGATCACGTACAAAGCGTTCATTTGTTGACGTTTGTACTCGTGAAGACGTTTGATTTGGATATCAAAGATAGAGTTTGTATTGATATCCACACCTTGATGTTCTTTCAAGTGACGAGCCAATTTACGTTTGTTGTGAGCCTTGATACTTTCCAATTTTTCTTTGACAGCAGCCTTGTCTTCGTATGACAAGAGTTTTTCAAGCTCATCTGCTTCATGGTGCCAACCACGGCCAATAATCTCATCCAAGTAGTGAGACAAGCTTGGGTTAGCATGCATGAGCCAACGACGGAAAGTGATACCGTTTGTTTTGTTGTTGAATTTTTCTGGATAGATGTCGTAGAAAGCTTTCAACTCTGAGTTCTTCAAGATCTCAGTGTGAAGAGCTGCAACCCCGTTTACGCTGTATCCGTAGTGGATATCCATGTGAGCCATGTGGACACGTCCACTCTCATCGATGATTTGAACAGCTGGATCTTTGTATTCTGCTTTCACACGGCGGTCCAATTCTTTGATGATTGGTACCAAGTGAGGAACCACTTCTTCCAAGAATTCAAGAGGCCATTTTTCAAGGGCTTCAGCAAGGATTGTGTGGTTAGTGTAGGCAGTCATGCTACGTACGATTGAGATTGCTTCATCAAGTTCGATACCACGCGCAGTCAAGAGACGGATCAATTCAGGGATAACCATTGATGGGTGAGTATCGTTGATTTGTACAACTGCGTAGTCCGCAAGGTCATGCAAGTTGCTTCCTTTTTCGATTGCTTCGTCGATGATCAATTGCGCACCGTTTGAAACCATGAAGTATTGTTGGAAGATACGGAGCAATTCACCTTGCTTGTCGCTGTCGTCTGGGTAAAGGAAAAGAGTCAAGTTGCGAGCGATATCTGTCTTGTCAAATTCGATTCCCTCTTTGATGATGGAAGAATCAACTGAATCCAAGTCAAACAAACGCAAGCGGTTTTTAGTAGCTGTCTTGTAACCAGGTACATCAATATCGTAAAGAGTAGATGTCAATGTGAAGTGTGCAAATGGCACTTGGTAGCTACGGCTTGAGCGAACCAACCAGTTTTGCTCTGTCAACCAAGCATTAGGAATTGTTTCTTGTTGGTTGTTTTTAAGAACTTGTTGGAAAAGACCGAAGTGGTAGTTCAATCCAACACCATCACCATTCAAACCAAGTGTAGCGATTGAGTCGATAAAGCAGGCTGCCAAACGTCCCAAACCACCGTTACCGAGTGATGGTTCCAATTCTACTTCTTCGATTTCGATCAACTCTTTACCTGCAGCAGCAAGTTCTTTTTTCACGTCATCGTAAAGACCAAGGTTGATCAAATTGTTTGACAAGAGTTTACCGATCAAGAACTCAGCTGAGATGTAGTAAACTTTTTTCTTACCAGTGTTGACTGGTTTTTGGCTGCTAGCAAGCTTGCTGTAGTTGAGAAGAGCAAGGTAAAGCTCTTCATTGCTACATTCTGCAATGGTTTTATTGTAACGCTTTTGTACAAATTCGTTTAATGGTAACATGTTTATGTGTCTCCTGATATTGTCTTATTTCTTTAATTCTACCAAATTTTCATTGATTCGGCGATAAATTGTAGTCAAGTCAAGCAAAGTTTCTTCAACAGCTGGTGTGAGCTGATCTGCTGTCATACGCCATGACCAGTTTCCACCAAGTGTAGATGGGAAGTTCATACGAGCTGACTCATCTAGTTCTAGCAAGTCTTGCATGGTTGCAATAGCCATGAAGCTAACGGATGAAAATACTGTACGAAGCATTGCGTGTGGCACTGTTTCATACTCTTTACGGTTCGTGTAACGAGCCATGTATTCACGAGTTGGATCGTCGATCTCATTACGGTACCAACCAAGAACCGTATTGTTATCGTGTGTTCCTGTATACATAACAGAGTTAGCTGGCGCCAAGTGTGGGCTATCGATACTCTCGTCTTCTGGGTTGAAGGCAAATTGAAGAATCTTCATGCCTGGGAAGCCAGTACGTTCACGCAACTCGATCACTTCATCTGTCATGAATCCAAGATCTTCAGCGATGATGTTTAGCTCACCAAGCTCTTCCTTAACGGCTGCGAAGAGTTTGTAGCCTGGACCTTTCACCCATTTACCAGGTGCTGCTGTATCGGAACCAGCAGGAATTTCCCAGTAAGATTCGAAACCGCGGAAGTGGTCGATACGAACGATATCGTAGATCTTGAAGCTTTCGCGCAAGCGTTCAATCCACCATTTGTAACCGTCTTTGTCCATTGCTTCCCAGTCATAGATTGGGTTCCCCCAAAGCTGACCAGTGGCAGAAAACTCATCTGGTGGGCATCCTGCGATGCAAGTTGCTTTACCATTGGCATCTGTCTTGAAGAGGTGTGGATTTGCCCACATGTCGCTTGAATCTTCAGCTACGTAGATAGGCATGTCGCCAACGATTTCGATGTGGTTGTCGTTAGCGTAGGCTTTCAATTTCAACCATTGTTGGAAGAAGAAGTATTGAGTCACACGGTGGTAAACCAACTTGTCTGCCAATTTCTCACGGTAGCTTTCAAGTGCTGAAGCTTTACGCGCACGAGCATCTTCATCTGGCCATTCTGTCCAAGCAAGATTGTCAAAATGCTCTTTAATCGCCATATACTCTGCGAAGAGTTCAAGCCATGATTGGTTGTCTTGAGCAAATTTCTCAAAATCTTTGACATCACCCACTTCCAAGAAGCGTTTAACTGCTTTTTCTAAAAGCGGACGACGTGCGTAATAAATCTTCGCATAGTCAACTTCAGATGCATCGCTACCAAAGTCAACACCTTCAAGGTCACTAGCTTCGAGCAAACCTTGCTCTACCAAGATATCAAGGTCGATAAAATGCGTATTTCCAGCAAAGGCTGAGAATGATTGATATGGAGAATCTCCATAGCTTGTTGTCCCAAGAGGGAGGATTTGCCAGTAACGTTGCTTTGTACGCACCAAGAAATCAACGAAATCATAGGCAGTCTGGCCAAATGATCCAATCCCATATGCTCCTGGTAGAGAAGAGATGTGCATCAACACACCACTTTGACGTTTCTTCATAATTGCACCTCATGTGTTTGTTATAAAACGTCGCGCAATCAAGGCGCAAACGTTTGCGTTAAATTAAGTATAACGTATTTCAAAGACAAATGCAAGCGTTTTTAAAAAAATTTTTTGAATTATTTTAATCAAACAAAGCTTGTTCCCACTGATATTTTATGAAATGAGCGAAAAATTTTTTAAATATTCTCTGATTTAAGATAGTCTGTCATTAAAATTTGCTATCTTTTCTGAAAAATCGAGCTGAATTTACGCAATCGTTTCCCTATAATTTTCACAAAATAAGAAAATCAGTGTTTAGGGAACTTTCTTCCTATTAGAGGCAATTTCTCAATTCCGAAACCTTAAAAATTTTTTAAAATTTTTTCTAAAAACACTTGCAACCGTTTTCCGTTTGTGCTATACTAGGCACATAAAAGAAAACGTTTGCGTTTTCTCATTAAATTATTTTTGTTATTCTTTAGGAGGAATACACTATGTCATCTAAATTCATGAAGAGCGCTGCTGTGCTCGGAACTGCTACTCTTGCTAGCTTGCTCTTGGTAGCTTGCGGAAGCAAATCTGCTGATAAAGCGGCTGATACTAGCTCTTCAGAAGCAAAAGAACTCACTTTCTACGTTGAAGACCAATATAAAGCCTTTGCTGAATCAGCTGCAAAAGCTTACGAAAAAGAATCTGGCGTAAAAGTTACTATCAAAACAGGAGACCAAATGGGTGGTCTTGACAACCTTTCACTAGATAACCAATCTGGTAAGGCTGCTGATGTCATGATGGCTCCATACGACCGTGTAGGTAGCCTTGGTACTGATGGACAACTTTCAGAAGTAACTCTTAGTGACGGTGCAAAGACAGACGATAAAACAAAATCTCTTGTAACTGTTGGTGGCAAAGTGTACGGTGCTCCAGCCGTTATCGAGTCTCTCGTAATGTACTACAATAAAGACTTGCTAAAAGAAGCTCCTAAAACTTTTGCTGATTTAGAAAACCTTGCTAAAGACAGCAAATACGCTTTCGCTGGTGAAGATGGTAAAACAACTGCCTTCCTTGCTGACTGGACAAACTTCTACTACGCATACGGACTCCTTGCTGGTAACGGCGGTTATGTATTTGGCCAAAACGGTAAAGATCCTAAAGACATCGGTCTTGCAAACGACGGCGCTATCGCAGGTATCAACTACGCTAAATCTTGGTATGAAAAATGGCCTAAAGGTATGCAAGATACTGAAGGTGCTGGCAACTTGATTCAAACTCAATTCCAAGAAGGTAAAACAGCTGCTATCATCGATGGTCCTTGGAAAGCTCAAGCATTCAAAGATGCTAAAGTAAACTACGGCGTTGCGACTATCCCAACTCTTCCAAATGGTAAAGACTACGCAGCCTTTGGCGGAGGTAAAGCTTGGATCATCCCATCAAGTACTAAGAACCTTGAAGGTGCACAAAAATTTGTAGACTTCCTAGTTTCAACTGAACAACAAAAAGCATTCTACGATGCAACCAACGAAATCCCAGCTAACACTGAAGCTCGTACTTATGCTGAAGGTAAAAACGATGAGTTGACAACAGCTGTTATCAAACAGTTCAAGAACGCTCAACCAATGCCAAACATTTCTCAAATGTCAACAGTTTGGGATCCAGCGAAAACAATGCTCTTTGATGCTGTAAGTGGTAAGAAAGATGCGAAAACAGCTGCTAACGATGCTGTAACATTGATCAAGGAAACAATCCAACAAAAATTTGGTAACTAATTGATTTGTTCAAGGGGGGTGGAAGTGAAATCCCCCTTTGAATGTATAGATACGCTTCTTATCAGATATACGTATCTTGCGGTCGAATCCGAGTTTTATTTCGCATCCTATGAAAGGAGTAATCATGGAAAAACAACAGCCTCGCAAAGCAGCCTTGCTGTCAATCATTCCTGGTTTAGGACAAATCTATAACAAACAAAAAGCTAAAGGATTTATTTTCCTTGGTGTTACTGTTTTATTTGTTCTGTATTTTCTAACACTTGCAAGCCCTGAATTGAGCAATTTGATCACACTTGGTGTGAAACCTGGTCGTGATAATTCACTTTTCATGCTGATTCGTGGTGCCTTCCACTCTATCTTTGTTGTCGTTTACCTGCTCTTTTATATCTTTAATATCAAGGATGCACATACGACTGCTAAACGTATCAACAACGGTATTCCTGTAGCTCATACCTTCAAGGATATGATTAAAGGTATTTATGAGAATGGATTCCCATACCTTTTGATTATCCCATCGTATGTAGCGATGACATTTGCGATTATCTTCCCTGTTATCGTAACCTTGATGATCGCCTTTACCAACTATGACTTCCAACACTTGCCACCAAATAAATTGTTGGACTGGGTTGGTTTGACGAACTTCACAAACATCTGGAGCTTGAGTACCTTCCGTTCAGCCTTTGGTTCCGTTCTTTCTTGGACCATTATCTGGGCCTTGGCTGCTTCTACTTTGCAGATTGTGATTGGTATCTTCACCGCCATCATTGCTAACCAACCATTTATCAAGGGAAAACGTATCTTCGGTGTTATTTTCCTTCTTCCTTGGGCTGTTCCAGCCTTCATCACTATTTTGACATTCTCAAACATGTTTAACGATAGTGTCGGTGCTATCAACACCCAAGTCTTGCCTCTTTTGTCTAAGATCCTTCCTTTCCTAGATGGAGCTCTTATCCCTTGGAAAACCGATCCGACTTGGACTAAGATTGCCTTGATTATGATGCAAGGTTGGCTAGGTTTCCCATACATCTACGTTTTGACCTTGGGTATCTTGCAGTCTATTCCTAACGACCTCTACGAAGCGGCTTACATCGATGGTGCTAATGCTTGGCAAAAATTCCGCAACATCACTTTCCCAATGATCTTGGCTGTTGCAGCTCCAACATTGATTAGCCAATACACCTTCAACTTTAACAACTTCTCTATCATGTACCTCTTCAATGGTGGAGGACCTGGTAGCGTTGGTGGTGGAGCCGGTTCAACTGATATCTTGATTTCATGGATTTACCGTTTGACAACAGGTACAGCCCCACAATACTCTATGGCGGCAGCTGTTACCTTGATTATCTCTATCATTGTCATCTCTATCTCTATGATTGCATTCAAGAAACTACACGCATTTGATATGGAGGACGTCTAAGATGAATAACTCAATCAAACTCAAACGTAGACTGACTCAAACCCTCACTTACCTCTACTTGATTGGCTTATCAATCGTGATTATCTATCCACTTTTGATTACCATTATGTCAGCCTTCAAGACTGGTAACGTCGTAGCCTTTAAACTAGATGGTAACGTCGACTTTAGTTTTAATAACTTTAAAGGGCTCTTCACCGAAACCTTGTATGGTACTTGGTACCTTAATACTTTGATTATTGCCTTTATTACAATGGCTGTACAAACTAGTATCATTGTGCTTGCAGGTTACGCCTACAGTCGTTACAACTTCTTGGCTCGTAAGCAAAGTTTGGTCTTCTTCTTGATCATCCAAATGGTGCCAACCATGGCCGCTTTGACAGCCTTCTTCGTTATGGCCCTTATGTTGAACGCCCTTAACCATAGCTGGTTCCTCATCTTCCTCTACGTCGGTGGAGGTATCCCGATGAATGCTTGGCTCATGAAAGGCTACTTCGATACTGTACCAATGTCTCTTGACGAATCTGCGAAACTAGATGGTGCAGGACACTTCCGTCGCTTCTGGCAAATTGTTCTCCCACTTGTTCGCCCAATGGTGGCTGTACAAGCTCTATGGGCCTTCATGGGACCTTTCGGAGACTACATTCTCTCTAGTTTCTTGCTTCGTGAGAAAGAATACTTTACTGTTGCCGTCGGTCTCCAAACCTTCGTTAACAACGTGAAAAACATGAAGATTGCCTACTTCTCAGCAGGTGCTATCCTCATCGCCCTTCCAATCTGTATTCTCTTCTTCTTCCTACAAAAGAACTTTGTTTCAGGACTTACAAGTGGTGGCGACAAGGGATAATTTATCCCCGCCACCCTTTTTCATTTTATACTCTTCAAAAATCTCTTCAAACCGCGTCAGCTTTATCTCCAACCTCAAAGCTGTGCTTTGAGCAACATGCGGCTAGCTTCCTAGTTTGCTCTTTGATTTTCATTGAGTATTAGCAATTGTTACTGTAAATAATATTCTTACAACAAGCAATTTATCTCCTAGACTTGAAATAAAGCACATTTCTCTATATAATAATACTCGTATAGAAAACACTTTTAGAAAGATGCCTATGCTTCCATATCCATTCTCGTATTTTACTAGTATCTGGGGATTTCGTAAGCCCCTTTCAAAACGTTTCGGCCTCAACTGGTTTCAGCTTCTCTTTACAAGCATTTTCCTCATCAGTTTGTCTATGGTTCCAATTGCCATTCAAAACAGCTCGCAGGAAACGTATCCACTGGATACTTTTATCGATAATGTCTACACTCCACTGACAGATGAAGCCATCATGGACTTGTCAGAGAATGCACAAATCGTAGATGGAAAGCTGAACTACTCAGGAACTAAGAATCAACAAGCTTCTCTTTTGATTGGTCCAAGCCAAAGCAAAGAATTGCCAAAGGACTTACAACTTCATTTTGATACGGAAGAACTCGTCATCAGCAAGGAAAGTAAGGAATTGACTCGCATTCACTACCACGCGATTCAAACGGAGAGTTTCCAGAGTAAGGAAAGTTTGACCCAGGCTATTTCTAAAGACTGGTACCAACAGAACCGTGTCTATATCAGTCTCTTTCTCGTCCTTGGTGCTAGCTTCCTCTTCGGATTGAATTTCTTCATTGTCTCTCTTGGAGCTAGTCTTCTCCTTTATATCACCAAAAAATCACGCCTCTTTTCATTTAGGAGCTTTAAAGAGTGCTACCATTTTATCTTGAACTGTTTAGGATTACCAACTTTGATTACGCTTATTTTGGGACTTTTTGGCCAAAATATGACAACCCTGATCACTGTACAAAACATTCTTTTTGTTCTTTATCTGGTCGCTATCTTTTATAAAACACATTACCGCGATCCAGATTATCATAAATAGGAGATTTTTATGCCCGTTACGATTAAAGATGTGGCCAAGGCTGCAGGTGTCTCACCTTCAACCGTAACCCGCGTTATTCAAAACAAATCAACGATTAGTGATGAAACCAAAAAACGAGTTCGCAAGGCTATGAAGGAACTCAACTACCATCCCAACCTCAATGCTCGTAGTCTAGTTAGTAGCTATACTCAGGTTATCGGTCTGGTATTGCCTGACGACTCGGATGCCTTCTACCAAAATCCTTTCTTCCCATCTGTCCTACGAGGGATCGCCCAAGTCGCATCTGAGAACCACTATGCTATTCAGATTGCAACAGGGAAAGATGAGAAAGAACGTCTCAATGCCATCTCGCAAATGGTCTATGGGAAACGTGTTGACGGTTTGATTTTCCTCTACGCTCAGGAAGAAGATCCACTAGTGAAGCTCGTAGCGGAAGAACAGTTTCCTTTCCTCATTCTCGGAAAATCTACTTCACCCTTTATCCCTCTTGTTGATAATGACAATGTACAAGCTGGCTTTGATGCGACAGAGTATTTCATCAAAAAAGGATGCAAACGAATTGCCTTCATCGGGGGGACAAAGCGACTCTTCGTAACGCAAGATCGTCTAACGGGCTATGAGTTGGCACTCAAACAGCATCAACTTCCGATTGATACCAACTTAACCTACTTTGCGACCGAATTTCTGGAAGAAAAAGGTTATCAATTCAGTGAACTCCTGTTCAATCACGATCCGCAGATTGACGCTATTATCACAACCGATAGTCTCCTTGCAGAAGGAGTTTGTGACTACATCAGTAAGCATCAGCTAAAAGTTCCTGTCTTGAGTTTCGACTCTGTCAATCCTAGACTCGACCTAGTAGCTTATGTCGATATCAATAGTCTGGAACTTGGACGGACATCATTTGAAACGATTTTACAGATCATCAATGACGCAAAAAACAACAGACAAATCTGTTACCGCCAGTTGATTGCCCACAAAATTATCGAGAAATAAAGACCAGCCTTACAGCTGGTCTTTTGAGTATTATTAATTGTCTGTTTCTACGAATCGTCCTAGGATGTGGACATTTTCGGATACAGAGACGAAGGCTGTCGGATCGACTTGTTTCATGATGTGTTTAAAATCATTAAACTCTGCTCTTGTGATAACCGTAATCAAGACTGCTTTTCTCTCATGATTATAGGTTCCTTCTGCATCGTGGATCATGGTTGCTCCGCGGTGCAATTTTTTATGGATTTTTTCGATTACCTTTTCAGGATTATTGGTTACAATCATGGCCTGCATGCGTTTTTGCTTGGTAAAGACCGCATCCGTCACACGGCTCGATACAAAGATGGTAATCATGGAGTAGAGGGCGTATTTCCAACCGAAGGTCAACCCAGCAATCAACATGATGGTCCCATTGACCAAGAAAGAAATACTACCGACATTTTTCCCTGTTTTCTTGCGAATGGTGAGGCTGACAATATCTGTACCTCCACTGGAAATACTATTGCGCAAAGCAAAGCCGATCCCCAAGCCCATGACAACACCCCCAAAGAGAGCATTGATGATGGGATCCTCTGTCAGCGTCACAACGGGCACAAACTGGATAAAGAGGGAACTCATAGATACCGTGATAAAGGTAAAGACCGTAAACTTATGTCCAATCTGATACCAAGCCAAAATCATCAACGGAAAATTGATAGCATAAAAGGTTAGCGATATCGGAATGTAAAAACCAAACCAGTGATGACTCAAGGCAGAGATAATCTGTGCTAGACCTGTCGCGCCACTGGAGTAAACGTGCCCTGGTTGAAAAAAGAAATTGACTGCTACTGCTGACAGAAAGCCATAAACCAGAGAAGCCGATACTTTCTCATCGTATTTTTCCCGAGAGATACTTTGTAAAACTCGTAAGATTTTTATCTGATAAGCAAAGCGGCGCAGATAATAGCGCCACCGCTTAATTCGTTTTGCTTGTTTCATCTTCTTCTACTCAATATTTCAAACTTTTAAGGCAGAGGGTTTCAATTGAATCTCTAGTTCCTCTAGTTGTTTGAGAGCGACTGTTGATGGAGCTTGTGTCATTGGGTCGGTTGCCTTATTGTTCTTAGGAAAGGCAATGACTTCACGGATATTTTCTTCTCCTGCAAGCAACATGACAAAACGGTCAAGACCGATAGCCAAACCACCGTGTGGTGGGAAACCATAGTCCATGGCTTCAAGAAGAAAACCAAACTGGTCATTTGCTTCTTCAGCTGAGAATCCAAGAGCCTTGAACATACGTTCTTGAAGGTCTTTTTGGTTGATACGAAGACTACCACCACCAAGCTCATAACCGTTCAAAACGATATCGTAAGCAATGGCACGAACCTTAGCCAAATTACCTTCTAATTCGTGAGCTGTTTCTTCCTGTGGAAGGGTAAATGGATGGTGGGCACTCATGTAGCGGCCTTCTTCTTCAGACCATTCAAACATTGGCCAATCAACTACCCAAAGGAAGTTGAACTTATCATTATCAATCAAGCCAAGCTCTTTTGCGATACGTCCACGAAGGGCACCAAGTGTTGCATTGGCTACTTCAAGCGTATCCGCCACAAAGAGAACCAAGTCCTTGTCTTCAAGTCCGAGTGCTGCAGTCAATTCTGCTTGGATACCAGTCAAAAACTTGGCAACTGGTCCGTTTAATTCTCCACCAACAACCTTGACCCAAGCAAGACCTTTGGCACCGTACTGTTTGGCTACTTCAGTCATCTTGTCAATGTCTTTACGTGAGTAGTTATCCGCAGCTCCTTTGACTACAATGGCTTTAACAGCAGGTGCTTCTGAGAAGACTTTAAAATCAACACCCTTGATAACTTCTGTCAAGTCCTGAAGCAACATGTCAAAACGGGTATCAGGTTTGTCAGAACCGTAAAGAGCCATAGCATCGTCATACTTCATACGAGGGAATGGAAGCGTCACTTCGATGCCTTTTGTTTCTTTCATCACGCGCGCAATCAAGCCTTCTGTGATGTCTTGGATCTCTTGCTCCGTAAGGAAAGACGTTTCCAAGTCGACCTGAGTAAACTCAGGCTGACGGTCACCACGCAAGTCCTCGTCACGGAAACATTTGACGATTTGGTAGTAACGGTCAAAACCAGCATTCATCAAGAGCTGTTTAGTGATTTGTGGGCTTTGAGGAAGAGCGTAGAAATGCCCTTTATTGACACGAGATGGCACCAAATAGTCACGCGCACCTTCTGGCGTTGATTTAGAAAGGAATGGTGTTTCCACATCGATAAATTCCAACTTATCCAAGTAGTTGCGGATAGAGTGGGTCACCTTGGCACGAAGCTTGAGGTTTTCTAGCATCTCTGGACGACGAAGGTCAAGGTAACGGTAACGCAAACGTGTGTCGTCATTGGCCTCAATCCCATCCTTAATCTCAAATGGCGTTGTTTTAGCTGTATTCAGCACTGTCAGAGCTGTCACGTTCAACTCAACCGCACCAGTCGGCAATTTATCATTGGCTTGCTCACGCGCAGCGACTTGACCAGTCACCTCAATGACAAATTCGCTACGAAGGCTTTCAGCTGTTGCCATGACTTCTGCAGAGACTTTTTCAGGGTTGATAACCAACTGCATGATCCCTTCACGGTCACGAAGGTCGATAAAGATCAAACCACCTAGGTCACGACGACGACCAACCCATCCTTTCAAGGTCATTTCTTGTCCGATGTGTTCCTCACGAACACGACCAGCATACATACTACGTTTCATGTTTTCTCTCCTCTTTTATTCTGTTACTATTTTACCATAAAAGCGCAGGCACTTCATGAAAATCAGCAGAAAAGTTTGATTGCCTTTAGAAATCAAAACGAACAGACAAAAAATCCGATGAAAACGTCATCGGATTCTCTGATTATGATTCTTAACCTTTTTTACGCTTTTCGGCAATCTCAGCTGCCTTTTTGGGTAGAACAATCTCCGTCGCATAAGCTGTCGCAAAACGTAAGATTCCAGCAATAGGCGCAAAAATTACTGCTAGATAGTTGTAAAAGAAGTCGCCTTTAAAGGCATAGGCAAGTGCCCCGATGATAAAGAAGAGAACGACCGCCTGTATCACTGCTAATAAAATTACTCGTTTCATGTGACCTCCTGACTCTATTATAGCATGAGTATCATCAAAAAGCCGATTAAATTATTCAAAGCGTGGAGAGAAATGCTATAAAGAAGGCCTTTTCGGCTCACATAAGCCAAACCCAAACTCAATCCCAGACTGGCATAGACTAAAAACTGTTGCAAAGTCCCTGGAAAATGAATCAAGGCAAAAAGCACACTCGATACGAGGAGAAACAGAGCTGTCTGTTTGCTGTTGTTCTGCTTAGGAAAGAGATAGCGCGCCAGCATCCCTCTAAAGATGAGTTCTTCCGTCAGAGGAGCAAAGACCACCACCATAAAGAAACCAAATACAGGCTGAGCGACTGTCAGTTGAGATACGATTTGTTGATTGACTGACGGATCTTCTGGCAAAAAGAACTGGGCTGTAATCGCCACTAGCAAAACCAGAGTAGGCAACCAGATATAACGATTAAAAGCTGTCGTCTGGATGCTAACCTTTTCTGTCTGATACCATCTGTAAACTCCATAAACATAGGCCCCTGACAGAGCGATATAGAGTGACAAGACTCCAAAGATTGAAGCTCCCAGATCAAGCGCTGAGAGAGCCATGCTCTGAACCAGACCATAGCCAAAGAAAAAGGATAGAACAGCTAGAAGAAACCAGCCAAGATTTTTAAGTAAGTTCATATGGGCCTCCTATTTGAAATGAAGACTTAGCATTGTTATTCGCATCATTTTGATAAAAATGTGGAATATAGTCGCAACTAAAAGGGCTAATAAGCGAATTCCTCTTGCAAAAATAGAAACAATAGTAATGGTTTTATAAAGATATTTTTGAGCAAGCAAGAGCAATATTAATCCTAGAAAAAGAGAGTCAGGAATAAGAACCTGATCAGTTTTAGATACTATTAAAAGCCTAATTTTTCAAATATTTCTGAGAAGTTTTGGCTGATTGTATCCAGTGATACTTGCACTTCTTCTCGTGTTTGGTTGTTCTTAACCGTCACTTGTCCGCTTTCAACTTCACTCTCTCCTAAGGTGATGAGGGCCTTAGCCGCAAAGACATCGGCGGATTTGAACTGAGCTTTGAGCTTCCGGTTGAGGTAGTCACGTTCTGCTTTGAATCCTTGTTGGCGAAGAGCTTGTACCAATTCCAAGGCCTTGACATTTGCGTCTTCACCCAAAACTGCGATATAAACGTCTAGAGCGTTCTCTATAGGAAGGGCCACACCTTGCTTTTCAAGGATGAGAAGCAGGCGCTCTACACCAAGTCCAAAACCAAATCCAGCAGTTTCAGGACCACCAAAGTAGGCAACCAAACCATCGTAGCGACCACCCGCACAGACCGTCAAGTTATTGCCCTCAATCTCAGTGATAAACTCGAAAATCGTGTGGTTGTAATAGTCCAGACCGCGCACCATATTGGTATCGATGATATAGTCTACACCCAGATTTTCCAACATCTGACGCACAGCATCAAAATAAGCTTGGCTTTCTGCATCAAGGAAGTCCAAGATAGACGGTGCATTTTCTACTGCCACCTTGTCTTCTTTTTCCTTAGAGTCCAAGACACGGAGAGGATTTTCCTCCAAACGACGTTGGCTATCCTTAGACAAGGTCTCCTTGAGTGGTGTCAAATAGTCGATCAAGGCTTGACGATAGGCCGCACGACTCTCAGGATTTCCAAGAGTGTTAAGATGCAGTTTGACACCTTGAATGCCAATTTCTTTCAAGAAATGAGCTGCCATAGCGATGGTTTCCACATCGGTAGCTGGATTGCTTGAGCCAAAACACTCAACACCAATCTGATGGAACTGGCGTAAACGACCTGCCTGTGGACGCTCATAACGGAACATAGGACCCATGTAGTAGAACTTACTTGGCTTTTGCACTTCTGGGGCAAAGAGTTTATTTTCAACATAAGAACGGACAACTGGCGCGGTTCCTTCTGGACGAAGAGTGATATGGCGGTCACCCTTGTCATAGAAATCGTACATTTCCTTGGTTACGATATCCGTTGTATCTCCGACAGAGCGACTGATAACCTCGTAATGCTCAAAAATAGGAGTGCGCACCTCTGCATAGTTATAGCGCTTGAAAATCTCACGGGCAAAGCCCTCAACGTACTGCCACTTGGCAGATTCAGCAGGCAAGATATCCTGCGTTCCTTTTGGTTTTTGTAATTTCATAGGGAATCCTCTTTAAACTTAATAGTCTTATTTTACCATAAATAGAAGGATTAAAACAGTGAGAAAAAAATTAGGATTTAGATATCATTTTTGAGATTAATAACTGTCAAAAGAATAGCTAGCAAGGAGAGACCAACAAACAGCATCCAAGTCATCTGTATATTCCATACAGCTATAAGTGAAAAACAAGCTGTTCCCACAGGTATGGATAAGGTAAACAATAAACCTAAAAAATTACTGGTACGAGCTAGAACCTCTGGAGCTAGATTTTTCATGAGCATGGCACTAATCTTTGGTTGAACTTTACCAGACACATAGAGAGTTAAAAATAGAAATAGCAAACCAAGCACGACTTGATTGAATACATTAGCTAGACCAATTAGACTGAGTCCTACGGTCGCCCACATCATCAATCTAGGCAGGGACTGCTTCCCAAAATAATCATTGCCCGTAAGGCTACTGATGATGATTGCTACTAAAACACAGAATTGATTGATAAATAGTGCCTCTGTGTAAGAAAAATTCAAGAGAGAATGGCTCAAAAAGAATATGTTATAGATGCTTCCTAAAGCCCCACCCAAAGCATTAATAAGCAAGACAGCAAAGATCATGAAACCAAAGTTTTTCTGTCCACCTTTAAGAAAAACGAGACGCAAATTTCGGTAAATTGTTAGGAACTGGTCTTTGATAGAAAGCTTCTCATTTTTTAGGTTTTCACCATCAGCAGATGACATTGACAGACTCAATTTGCTTTTTCCTAAAAAGAGAATAAAGGCTGATACTAGGAAAAAGCAGGCATTGATTCCCGCAACAAGGGAAAAATTGTTGACCGATAGACCTAAGAGCCAAACTCCAAAAGCTTGACCACCAATAGCTGAAATATATGTGATAAACTGGGAAAAAGAATAAGCTTCCATCAGATCCTCTTCAGCTACTTTTTCCTTAACGAGAGGCATTCGCAAACCACCAGCAAAATCACTGATCACATCACTGATGACATTGATCAAACACAGGCTAGAAAAGGCAAAGAGACTAGCTTGCTGAACAACTAGGGCTGCCAGAAAAAATAAAACCGCCTGAAACAAACCGCTATAGACCATCCATTTGACCTTGTCCCTTGTGTAATCTGCCCGAATCCCTACAAAAACTGTAAAGAGAGTCGGAAGAATCATGACAATATTCGCCATAGCCACAGCAAAAGAGGCTTGTGGCAAGGTCGATGCATAAACTATAAATACTAGGTTAAAAATCGAAGCACCAAAGGCATTGAAGAAGCGCGACAAAGTCAAGAGTCGATAAGCTTGATTTCTAAACAATAGTTTCATAGGTAATCTCCCTTCTTGTTATAATCCCTATATGAAGTATGACTATAGTATAGCACTTAGAAATTGAAAGGGAAAACTTTTGAATATATGCAACACACAAAATGAGCAAAGAAACGATAGAACTTTTGTAACGACCTGAGAGTAGTCAAAAGTTCTATCGCTTAAATTTTCAAATTATTTTCTTAGTTTGCAGATATTCAACAATCGGTTGTATTTCTGTAGTATTCAGCAGATTTGTTACAACCAAGCATCTCAAAAATATGAACAGCATCTTCCATCTTTTTCTGACCTTCCTTGACTCTACCCTGCTTGCTATCAAGAAGACCTTCAGCCCACAAATAGACAATTCGGAAATAGGTCTCATTTTCCTTGTAGAAATGCTCTTTGATGACACGTTTAAAATAAGAGGCATTGGTAAATTCTTCACACTCAATGCTGGCTAAAAAACCATTCAATAGCATAGTATGAAAAAGGTTTCGATTACTAGACATTTCCATTAGAAAATCGGATTTGCGGACCATTTCTCGTACATATCTAGTAAAAAGAGAAACAGACAAGAACGGAGAACTGACTGAGAACAAATTGAGTTCATAGATTCCCCAAAGCTCAGTAGAAAACAAGTAGTCATGAAGGACTTTCCCTTCCTCTGCCGTTAACTCTACCGTTTCATCCATACTCTTCATATAAGACTTGATAATGATGGCATTTAGAATATGTTTCTGTTTGTTTTGAGAATGGGCATGCTTTTGATACTCCTTACAATACAAGTCCTCGAGAGGTGCTATGTTCTTTGGTTCCAAGATATCTGTGATTTCTTTTCTCAACTCAGAATCTGTATCATACTGAAAACCTCTCGCCAGAAAGAGGATTTCCTCTACACTCGCAGATATATTTTCTAAGGCAAACAGAAACTTTCCCACCGAAAGTTCACTCTGACCTGTTTCAAATCGGGACAACATGGACGGCGAAAATTGTCCCCCAGTTGCTTGTCTTAGCGAGATATTTCTTGATTCTCGTAATTGTCTAAAGACTGTTCCAATCTGCTCCATAGACTTCCCCTTGATTCCGTATTTTCTTCATTTTATCACATTTTTCAGAAAATTCATCAAAAACTTGCCAAATTGTCAGAATTATGAGAAAATAGAGGATATTTATCACGTGGAGGGACTGTAATGAGAGAGGATATCAAAATCAATGACCGCGCTTTGGCCTTGCAAGACCAAATTATCGAAAAACTAGAGAAGATTTTTGATACAGATGTGGAATTGGATGTGTACAATCTAGGGCTGATTTATGAAATCAATCTGGACGAAACAGGTCTCTGCAAGATTGTCATGACTTTCACTGATACTGCCTGCGATTGTGCCGAAAGCCTGCCTATCGAAATCGTCGCAGGTCTAAAACAAATCGAGGGTATCGAAGATGTCAAGGTTGAAGTTACCTGGTCGCCTGCTTGGAAGATCACACGAATCAGTCGCTACGGCCGTATTGCCCTTGGACTGCCACCTCGTTAATACTCTTCAAAAATCTCTTCAAACCACGTCAGCTTTATCTCCAACCTCAAAGCTGTGCTTTGAGCAACCTGCGCCTAGCTTTCTAGTTTGCTCTTTGATTTTTATTGAGTATAAGCAGGCAAATCACTTTTGAAGATGAAAAGAAGCAAGCCGAAAATGGCTTGCTTTTTAAGTTTATTTTTTACCTGACTTGTCCATATTCCAGAAGTCTGTCACAGCTCCGCGAGAAGCAGATGATACGATATGGGCATATTTACCGAGGACACCACGGCTATAAAGTGGTGGCAAGGTTGTTTCTTCCTTACGTTTTTCAAGTTCTTCTTCGGATACGGCCATGGAAATTTCTTTGGTATCTTGGTCAACTGTAACGATATCGCCTGTACGGAGGTAGGCAATCGGTCCACCATCCTGAGCTTCAGGAGCGATATGTCCGACAACCAGACCATAAGTACCGCCAGAGAAACGACCATCTGTCAAGAGGGCAACCTTGTCTCCTTGACCTTTACCAACGATCATGGATGAAAGTGACAGCATCTCAGGCATACCAGGACCACCCTTAGGCCCAACGAAACGGACAACAACTACATCGCCATCAACAATTTCATCTGTCAGAACAGCCTGGATAGCATCTTCTTCTGAGTCAAAGACCTTAGCTGGTCCAACGTGACGACGCACTTTCACACCTGATACCTTAGCAACCGCACCATCAGGGGCAAGGTTCCCGTTCAAGATGATAAGCGGACCGTCTGCACGTTTTGGATTTTCAAGTGGCATAATGACTTTTTGGCCTGGTGTAAGGTCTGCAAAGTCAGCCAAGTTTTCAGCGACTGTCTTACCAGTACATGTGATACGGTCGCCATGAAGGAAACCATTTGCCAAGAGGTATTTCATAACCGCAGGGACACCTCCGACTTCGTAGAGGTCTTGGAAGACATACTGACCAGATGGTTTCAAGTCGGCCAAGTGAGGCACACGTTCTTGGATTGTATTGAAGTCCTCAAGTGACAAGTCAACATTAGCCGCATGGGCAATGGCAAGTAAGTGAAGAGTGGCATTTGTAGAACCACCGAGAGCCATGGTTACAGTGATGGCATCTTCAAAGGCTTCACGAGTCAAGATATCTGATGGTTTGAGACCAAGTTCCAGCATCTTAACCACAGCTCGTCCTGCTGCTTCGATATCTTCTTTCTTGTCGGCTGATTCAGCTGGGTGAGATGAAGATCCTGGCAAACTCATACCTAGAACTTCAATAGCAGTCGCCATGGTATTAGCTGTATACATACCACCACAGCCACCAGGGCCAGGGCAGGCATTACATTCGAGACGTTTCACGTCCTCAGCTGTCATGTCACCGTGGTTCCATTTTCCGATTCCCTCAAAGACAGAAACCAAGTCAATGTCTTTGCCATCAAGATTTCCCGGTGCAATAGTACCACCATAGGCGAAAATAGCTGGAATATCCATGTTGGCAATAGCAATCATAGAACCAGGCATGTTCTTGTCACAGCCACCGATAGCGACGAAGGCATCGACGTTGTGACCACCCATCGCCGCCTCGATGGAGTCTGCGATGATATCACGAGATGTTAGAGAGAAACGCATACCAGGCGTTCCCATGGCAATCCCGTCTGCTACGGTAATGGTTCCAAACTGTACCGGCCAAGCACCTGCCGATTTGACACCTTCTTTAGCCAATTTCCCGAAATCATGCAAGTGAATGTTACATGGTGTATTTTCCGCCCAAGTCGAAATCACTCCCACAATCGGTGTTTCAAAGTCCTTATCTGTCATACCAGTCGCACGAAGCATAGCACGGTTTGGTGATTTAACCATGCTGTCATAAATGCTACTGCGGTGACGTTTATCTAATTCAGTCATCTTATCCCTCCCGTTTCAGTTTTTACTATTATAGCACATTTTAAAGGCAATGAACAGAAGAAAATTCTTGAATTTTCAGAAAATTCTATACAGCAATATTTTCTTTAAAATGTTACATTTATTTCTTGACTTTATAAATTAAAGTGATATCATTTAGATATCATATAACAGGAGGTCATTCTTATGACTGAAAAACTTATCAATTCAAAACCAAATGGTGTATTCGCATTGATTTTCATTGAGTTGACACTCGTACTTGGTATTTTTATATTTGTAATTGGTGCTGGTTCAGAAAATATTTTTGGAATTATTATCGGACTTTTATTAAGCTTAATTGCAGGCCTAGCTCATGCTGGTTTAAAAGTTGTCAAACCTCAGGAAGCTCTGGTTTTGACTCTCTTTGGTAACTATATAGGTACCATCAAAGAACCTGGCTTTTACTTTGTCAATCCCTTCAGTATAGCGGTCAATCCTGCAAACCACACTCGACTTGGTCAAAGTGGTGATGTTAGTACAAAAACTCCTTTTTCAGGGATGAAATCATCCAATGGCAATGATGTAAGCCTTGAAATTGGCAAGAAACAGATTTCTCTCAAAGTTATGACTTTGAGTAATTCTCGTCAAAAAATTAACGATTGCTTAGGTAACCCTGTTGAAATTGGAATCGCGGTAACTTGGAGAGTTGTTGATACGGCCAAAGCAGTCTTTAATGTTGATAACTACAAAGAATATCTTTCATTGCAGTGTGATAGCGCCCTTCGAAATATTGTCCGCATCTATCCTTACGATGTGTCTCCTAATGTGGATACTACAGGTGACGGGCAAGCAGATGAAGGTAGTCTCCGTGGCTCTAGTGAAATTGTAGCTAACCGTATTCGCGAAGAAATCCAAAGTCGCGTTGAGGATGCTGGCTTGGAAATCCTTGAAGCACGTATCACTTATCTAGCTTACGCTCCAGAAATTGCTGCCGTCATGCTTCAACGTCAACAAGCATCTGCCATTATTGATGCCCGTAAGATGATTGTAGACGGCGCTGTAGGAATGGTTGAAATGGCACTAGAACGTCTCAATGAAGGAGAGTTGGTAGAACTTGACGAAGAACGAAAAGCTGCCATGGTTTCAAATCTCCTAGTCGTTCTCTGTGGTAATCATGATGCACAACCAATTGTCAACGCAGGAAGTCTTTACTAAAGATGGCTGAAGCTAAAAAAAAGCAGATCCCCCTTCGACTCTCAACAAAGTTATACGCTGCACTCGCATCATGGGCAGAAGACGACTTTCGTTCAGTCAATGGGCAAATCGAATATCTCCTTACAGAGTGTGTCAAGCAACGGAAAAAAGACGGAAAATACGTATCAGAAACCATTGACGAACCATTTGAGATTGATATTTAACACCTTCTCCTGTCTGCTGGCTCGGGCGGGAGAATTTTTTCATCTTTTTTTGTCAAGTAACTTTACTTTACAAAAAAGTTTTGATATACTATTAAAAGTTGATGAAAATCAAACCTAACTGAATTATATCTTAAAAGGAGAAAACAAAATGGCAGTACCTGCACGTCGCACTTCAAAAGCGAAGAAAAACAAACGTCGTACACACTACAAAGTAACAGCTCCATCTGTAAACTTTGACGAAACTACTGGAGATTACTCACGTTCTCACCGTGTATCACTTAAAGGATACTACAAAGGACGTAAAATCGCTAAAGCTGCATCAGCTGAATAATAGAAGGGAGATACCATGCGCGTAAATATCACACTTGAACACAAAGAATCTGGTGAACGCTTGTACCTTACTTCTAAAAACAAACGTAACACTCCAGACCGTCTTCAATTGAAGAAATACTCACCAAAACTTCGCAAACACGTCGTGTTCACCGAGGTGAAATAATATAACATACAGAAAGCCTATGAAATCAACATTTCAAAGGCTTTTTTAATTTTATCAAATTGAAAACAGTATTTTTCATCATTTATTATAACTATTGATTTGACAATATAAGGTAGATATCATATACTAAAGATAAATAAGTAGACAGTGTATACTTTTAGGGGGGGTAAATGAAACGCAATACTGCCCAGTTAAAAGAACAGCTCATTCAAATAGGAATTGAGGAGATAGGAAAACATGGAATTGAACAGCTTTCACTCAGGACTGTTGCCAGGGCCTGCGGTGTAGCTCATGGCAGCCCTTACCGCCATTTTGAGAGCAAGGAAGGCTACCTCAAGGTGGTTTTGACCCAGCTTTCGCTGTTTCTCAATCAGGAAATCAATGAAAATATTGATGCGACAGGTTCTGCGCGTGATCAGCTGACCCGGCTTGGACTTAATTTCATTATTTTTGCCAAGACCTACCCTCATTTTTTCGAAGCTCTCTTTATCAAATTTCCTTTTAAATATATGAAGGTTACCCAGGACACCATTCTCTTAGAGTCTGACCTGCCTGGATTTGATAAATTTAAGGAGCTTGTTTTAAAGCTTCGCAAGGAGGAAAATTTTAGCAATAGCGAAGCAGAAAGCCTTTTTCACTTTTGGAGCTTTATCACAGGTCTAGCCGTTCTGACCAACAGTCCTATCGGACAAGACCTAGATCCTCAAGCTATCCAAAGCACGATCGAGCACATGCTTGACATTTATATCAAAGGAGAACGATCATGAAAACCTTGATTATTTATACTCACCCCAGCCCAACTGGCTTCAATGCTGCTATTCTCCAAGAGGTTCAAAGCAATCTTTCTAAAAAGCACGAGGTGAAAACCTTGGACTTGTATGCTGAAAATTTTGATCCTATCTTGCGCTTTGACCAAGAACATAGACGCCGTGACCTGCACAAAGACCCCGAAATGGCCAGCTACCGAGATTTGATTACTTGGGCAGACCATCTGATTTTCATTTTCCCGATCTGGTGGAGCGGTATGCCTGCTATTCTCAAAGGATTTATTGATCGTGTCTTTGTGGCTGATTTCGCCTACTCTTATAAGAAAATCGGCATGCAAGGCCATCTGCAAGGCAAGTTCGGTTGGATTATCGTCAGCCATAATACTCCGGCCTTTGCCCTGCCTTTTGTCCAAGATTACGGTAAGGTACTTAAAAATCAAGTCCTGAAACTTTGTGGTATTAGTCCAGTCAAACTGACAGAGCTCAACGGAGTAGAACGAAAAACAGACCAACAACGACAAGAAATGCTTAAGAAAATCGGACAACTGGCCGGTCAAATTTAAGATAAAGAAAACAGACGCTTCTTACGAAGTGCCTGCTTTTATCTTTAGTCCAAGCCCACGCGCTTGAAGATTTCATCTACACGCTTGGTGTAGTAAGTAGGGTTGAAGATTTCATCAATCTCTTCCTGAGTCAGGCGTGATGTCACTTCTGGATCTGCTTCGAGAAGCGGTTTAAAGTCTACTTGGTTGTCCCAAGAGTAGGCTGTTTTCGGTTGCACCAAATCATAAGCTTGCTCACGCGTCATTCCCTTCTCAATCAAGGTCAACATAGCACGTTGGCTAAAGATAAGACCAAAAGTCGAGTTCATGTTACGGATCATGTTTTCTGGGAAGACCGTCAAGTTCTTGACGATATTTCCAAAACGGTTGAGCATGTAGTCGATCAAAATAGTCGTATCCGGTGTGATGATACGCTCAGCAGATGAGTGGGAAATGTCACGTTCGTGCCAGAGAGCGACGTTCTCATAGGCTGTCACCATGTGACCACGGATGACACGCGCCAAACCTGTCATGTTCTCAGAACCGATAGGGTTGCGTTTGTGAGGCATTGCTGAAGAACCTTTTTGACCCTTGGCAAAGAATTCTTCCACTTCACGTTGTTCAGACTTTTGCAGACCACGAATCTCAGTCGCCATGCGCTCGATGGAAGTCGCGATACTAGCAAGAACTGCAAAGTACTCAGCGTGAAGATCACGAGGAAGGACTTGTGTAGAGATTTCCTGAGCACGGATACCAAGTTTATCGCAAACATATTGCTCTACAAATGGTGGAATGTTGGCAAAGTTCCCAACCGCACCAGAGATTTTACCGGCTTCAACACCAGCAGCCGCATGCTCGAAACGCTCGATGTTGCGTTTCATTTCGCTGTACCAGGTCGCCAATTTAAGACCAAAGGTTGTCGGCTCAGCGTGCACACCGTGGGTACGCCCCATCATGATGGTGAACTTGTGCTCTTTAGCCTTATCAGCGATGATGTTGGTGAAGTTTTCAAGGTCACGACGGATGATGTCGTTGGCTTGTTTGTAGAGGTAACCATAGGCAGTATCCACCACGTCGGTAGAAGTCAAGCCATAGTGAACCCACTTGCGCTCTTCACCAAGAGTCTCAGAAACCGCACGCGTGAAAGCCACCACATCGTGACGCGTCTCCTGCTCAATCTCCAAAATACGGTCGATGTCAAAGTCCGCCTTCTCGCGAATCAAAGCCACATCTTCCTTAGGGATTTCTCCCAATTCAGCCCATGCCTCGTCAGCCAAGATTTCCACCTCAAGCCAAGCACGGTATTTATTTTCTTCACTCCAAATATTCGCCATCTCAGGGCGAGAGTAACGTTCGATCATATTGTTAATTTTTCCTTTCTTCTTAACCTTTGGGAAATAAGCTATCTAAGTAACCCAGACTCCTCTTTTCCAATAAACACAATAAGCAACATGATAAAATATAGAGATTAGTGTTAAGTGCCAAATCATAAATCACCAAATAGTTTTCTGGGTGCTGAGCTACTAGCTCTTCATGCTTGTATTTCACCTTTTCGTGATCCCCACTAGCATACAAGACCTCAACGACTGCTCCACAGCCTTATCTTGTTCAATAAAACCATTGTACAACCAGAATACTCTAGACAGAAATCCCCTTCATATTGGCTTCTAGAATAGGCATCTCAACACCCAACTCCTGACCTGTCAGATAGACACTTTGACAACAATAAAAGATGTCCTGTTTATCATTATGCAAGGTCATGATTTTTCGGGTCAGCTCATTTTTCGCAAACATAGCTTTCATGGCCTTCCCTGCAATCCAAGCGGGAATTTTATAAGGCAAGAGTTCTGCTTTGTAAAGTTTCAAATTCACACCACGCGCTTCTACGACTTTCAAAGCCTCTCGAATGGCCTTGATGGCTAATGATAATTCCGAAGAACTGTTCATCAAGTTCAAAGCCAATTTTTCTGGATTTTCTAGATTTCCCGAGCGTGCAGCTGTCGAGGTGACACCCGCATTAATCGCCATGTGAATCCAAATCCACTCGACCATATCATGGGGAATCTCCCACTTCAAATCTGCTGAAATCAGCAAATCCGTCAAGTCAGCATAATTGAGGATGTGTGCTTTTTTCTCCCCTTCTAACATTAAATGGTCGAACAAGACGCCATCTAAATAATCCTTATTCATATGACCACCAGCTGTAGGAAATGCGAGAATATAGTCATACTCCCCTGCCCATTTCTCTACTTCCTCTCGCGTATTCCAGAAATTACAGAAGAAAACGAGAGTTCCTTTAATCTGATTTTCTCGCAAGGTTTCCACGGCTTCTTTTACAAAACCATGACGCACACTGATAAAAATAAAATCATATTCCGCATGAGCTTCCGCCACATGAACCGCATAGGTATCCTGTTTGTTTTCACCTTTGGAAACATAACGTCCATCTAGCAAATCAACTGTTAAGACGTTTGGTGCTGTATTTTTCTTACTTTCTCTCAGCACGTGCTCTACCTGATGACCTGCTTTTTGAAAAGCATAGGCATAAATGGTCCCGATAACTCCAAGACCTAAAATTGCTATTCTCACCTAAAAATCTATCCCTTCTCCAAACTCATCTACACTATCCGGTACATCACTAAACAAAGTCACATGCCCCATCTTGCGGTTGTGCTTCGCTTCTATTTTACCATACATGTGGAGGTGGGCGCTTGGATTTTCTGCGACATAACGCTCAGCTGCTTCGACGTGCTGACCGAGAACATTGAGCATAACAGCTGGTTCATGAAGGTGGATTGCTGGAAGTGGCGCTCCTAGAACACCCAAGATATGGGTGTCAAACTGGGAGAAGTCACAGGCTTCAATTGAGTAATGACCTGAATTGTGCGGTCGTGGTGCAATTTCGTTGACGATAATGTCATCAGCTGCCGCAAACATTTCCACGCAAAGTGTTCCAGACAAGTTAAGTTGTTCAGCAATTCGTACTGCCATAGCTTTTGCCTTATCTGCTAGACTTTCTGAAATGCGAGCAGGCACAATGGTCTTAGATAGGATATTGTTTCGGTGGATATTTTCCTGAACTGGGAAAACCGTCACATCCTTGCCATTTCCTGATACGATGACAGAAATCTCAAGGTCGAAGTTGACAAATTCTTCCAAGACACAGTCTGCTGAGTCGGCTAGTGCACGGGCTTCCTCCAAGTCTACTTCTGAGCGAATGACCTTTTGCCCATGCCCATCGTAGCCACCTGTCGCAGTCTTGAGAACATAGTTTTTCGACAAATCGATATCTGCCAAGTCTTGGCTTGAAGTCATAACCTTGTAAGGTGCCACAGTGACTTGAGCCTTGTTTGAGAGGAAGTTCTTTTCAAAAATACGATTTTGGGAAATGCGGAGCAGATCTGTCCCTTGAGGGAGCTGACCTTCCTTAATGACAGCATCCAAACCGTCAGCATCGACATTTTCAAATTCATAGGTGAGGACATCGCAACGCTCAGCCAACTGACGAAGAGCGTCCACATCGTTATAAGGTGCCACGATGATTTCCGCCACACGAGAAGCCGGGCAATCCACAGCAGGATCCAGCGCGATGACCTTGTGCCCCATGTAGATAGCAGAAATAGCCATCATCTGACCCAGCTGACCGCCACCGATGATTCCGATTGTTTTAGATGAGCTCATTTGTAGACTCCTCTGCGATTTTCCCTTGCTCTTCTGCGAAATCTGCCAATGCTGTCGCAATAGCCTGGTCCTCTACTGACAGGAGACGGAGGGCAAATAGGGCCGCATTTGTCGCACCTGCCTCACCAATGGCCATAGTTGCCACAGGCACGCCACCCGGCATCTGTACGATAGAGTAGAGCGAGTCCACGCCACTAAGAGCGCGCGACTTGACGGGTACACCGATGACAGGAAGGGTTGTTTTCGCTGCGACCATACCTGGCAAATGGGCTGCACCACCAGCGCCTGCGATGATAACCTTGATGCCACGGCTGCGGGCTTCCTCCGCATGTCTGAACATGAGGTCTGGAGTACGGTGGGCAGAGACAACTTTCTTTTCGTAGGCTACACCGAATCGGTCTAGGACTTCTGCTGTTTTTTGCATGGTTGCCCAGTCGGATTTTGAGCCCATGATGATGGAAATTACTGGTTTCATTTCTTCTCCTTTTTCTTCCTTTCAACAATCACCTTAGGTTGTGAGGGACGGCAGCAGCCACCAAAGGTGTCTCATGCCTAAATCGGAAGCCCAAGGTCTTCCGATTTCCCTGAACGATTGGCTTATAATCCAATCGTTCTTTCACAACGGCGGTGATTGCTCTATATCAGCTCGCTAATGCTCGCAAATCAAACGACCATTATCGTATTTGGCGACTTCGTCGCGTTATTTTTATATCTTTACTTAATTGCCTTACTACCAATGTCGTTTCGGTAAAAGAGGCCTTCTGTTTTCTGTTGGGAGAGTTCTTGGTAGATGGTATTTTGGGCTTCTTTAACGGTGTCTGCTGTGGTAACTAGCATATAGACACGTCCGCCATTTGATAGCAATGCTCTGCTATTTTCCGCAAACTTAGCCCCTGCATAGTAGGTGATGATATTGCCTTCTGTCTTAGTTGGCAACTCGACACCCTTTGCATAATCTAGCGGATAGCCCTTGGATGCAACAACCACACCCAGAGTCACACCCTTGTTCGTCCACGTGATCTTCGGCTCCTTGCCATCGAGAATATCCGTGATATTTTGTGCAAAGTCAGACGTCAATCGTGGCAAGATAATCTGAGTTTCGGGATCTCCAAAACGAGAGTTAAACTCGATCACCTTAGGGCCATCTGCTGTCAAGATAAGACCAGCGTAAAGGACACCAAGATAAGGACGACCTTCTTTGATCATCCCTTCAAGGACTGGCTTGACAATGGTGTCAACCGCCGTATCAACCACGCTCTGTGGCAAGTGAGGAACTGGCGCATAAGCTCCCATACCACCCGTGTTAGGGCCCTTGTCGCCGTCATAGGCACGTTTATGGTCCTGAGCCGTTGGCATGATGTAGAACTTGTCCCCATTGACAAAGGCAAAGAGAGAGAACTCTTCTCCGTCAAGGAATTCCTCGATAACCACACGCGCACCTGAGTCACCGAACTTATTGTCCAAAAGCATCTCGTGAGCGGCTTCGACCGCTTGCTCAACCGTTTCAGCAACGACAACACCCTTCCCAAGCGCCAATCCATCTGCCTTAACAACGATTGGAGCGCCCTGCTTTTCGATATAGGCCTTAGCTTCCTCGAAATCTGAAAATGTGCCGTAGGCTGCTGTCGGAACGCCGTATTTGACCATGATTTCCTTAGCAAAATCCTTGGACCACTCTAGCTCCGCTGCAGCCCTAGTCGGACCAAAGGCTTTCAGACCAGCTTTGTTAAAATCATCCACGATTCCAGCAGCAAGGGCATCATCTGGCCCGATGAAGGTCCAAGCGATATCGTTGACCTTTGCAAACTCAATCAACTTAGAATGTTCGGAAATAGCGATATTTGCCAATTCCAACCCATCCAGAGTCATTCCGTCATTTCCAGGAGCTACAAAAACTTTTTCAACGTCTTTTGATTCAAGCAACTTCTTAGCAATCGCATGTTCACGACCACCAGAACCGACAACTAACAGTTTCATCTCACAACCTCTTTTGCGAATTATTTAATAACATTATATCACAAACGTTCGTATTAATCTTCTTTCACTTAGCATTTTAAGACAAAAAAGGAAAGAAACTGTTTTCTTCCCTTTCATCTTCTTAATGTCTAAAATGTCTCACGCCTGTGAAGACCATGGTCAAGCCATATTTGTCCGCTGCTTCTATGGACTCTTGGTCACGGACAGATCCACCTGGTTGGATGATGGCTTTGATACCTGCTTTAGCGATTTCTTCCACGTTATCCGCAAATGGGAAAAAGGCATCGGAAGCAAGGACAGCGCCGTCAAGACGGTCTTTGGCTTGTTCAATGGCAATACGGACTGAAGCTACACGGTTGGTTTGCCCTGGGCCAACACCAAGTGTCATATGGTCGTTGGTTACGATGATACCGTTTGATTTGACGTACTTAATTGCTTTCCAAGCGAACTCAAGGGCAGTCGCCTCTGTCTCGGTTGGTTGGCGTTTAGTAACCACTTGCCAGTCAGATGGACTTTCTTTAACCACGTCTTGGTTTTGCACAAGAAGTCCACCAACCACACCTGTGTATTCTGCTTCCACTTCGCTGGCATCTTGAGCGTCGAATGGCAAGGCAAGGATACGCAAGTTTTTCTTTTTATTGGTCAAAATGGCTAGCGCTTCATCCGTATAGCTCGGTGCGATGATGATTTCAAGGAAAACACCGTGCATCTTCTCAGCTGTCGCAGCATCCACCTCACGGTTAAGGACGACAATTCCACCAAAGATAGACACTGGATCAGACTCATAAGCATAATCCCAAGCAGTCTCGATGTCATCTGCTTGACCGATACCACATGGATTCATATGTTTCAAAGCCACAACGGTTGGACGGTCTTTGAAATCACGAATGATACGAATGGCAGCATCAGCGTCGCGGATATTGTTAAAGGACAATTCCTTACCATTGAGCTGTTTCGCTGAAGCAATCGAGTAGTCAGTTGGCAAGGCTTTTTGGTAGAAGTCCGCATCCTGCTGAGGATTTTCCCCATAGCGCATAGCTTGCTTGAGGTCATAAGTCAAGGTCAATTTTTCAGGCTTTACTTCACCCACTTGAGCTGTGAAGTACTCTGCAATCAAGGCATCATAAGCAGCTGTGTGACGGAAAACCTTGGCTGCTAAACGTTGGCGAGTTTCATAAGTCGTTTCACCGTTTGCTGACAATTCGTCAAGAACAACAGCATAATCCGCTGGGTCTACCACAACCGTCACGCTGGCGTGGTTTTTAGCCGCTGAACGAAGCATAGAAGGCCCACCGATATCGATATTTTCAACTGCGTCAGCGTAGGTCACATCTGGTTTGAGAATCGTTTCCTTGAATGGGTAAAGGTTGACTACAACAAGGTCGATAAGCTCAATTTGATTGTCCTTAGCCGCCTCAAGGTGGCTATCCAAGTCACGACGAGCGAGGAGACCACCATGGATATTCGGGTGAAGGGTCTTGACACGACCGTCCATCATCTCTGGAAAACCAGTCACATCATCAATTGCAATGGTATCCACCCCAGCATTATCAAGGGCAACCTTGGTCCCACCCGTCGAGATAATGTCCCAACCAAGTTTTTTGAGTTCTTGGGCAAATTCAACAATGCCCGCTTTGTCTGAGACACTGATTAAGGCGCGTTTAGTCATGTTATTTCCTTTCATTTACTTATCCAACAATTCTCTAATAACCTCTGGATACAACTTGTACTCTGCCTCATGAATACGAGCTTCAAAGCTTTCGATGGTATCATCAGCTAGACGTGGCACACGGACTTGTTTGATGACCTTGCCTGTGTCCACACCTGAGTCCACCCAGTGAATGGTGACGCCACTCTCAGCAACACCAGCATTCCAAGCGTCCTCAATACCATGAGCGCCTGGAAATTCTGGTAGGTAGGCTGGATGAATGTTGATGATCCGACCCTCGTAAGCAGCGAGCAAAGTTGGCCCAACGATTTTCATATATCCTGCTAGGCAAACCAAGTCAATCTGGTGTTCATCCAAAAGTTCGACGATGGCTCCTTCATAGTCCGCCTTGTTCTCAAACTCCTTGAGTTCAAAAGCGTAGGATAGGATACCAAGCTTGTCTGCACGCTCCAGCACATAGGCGTCACGATGGTCTGAAAAGACAAATTCCACCGGAAATTCTTCGGCAATCACCTGAAAATTTGAGCCATTACCAGAGGCAAAAACCGCTATTTTTTTCATTTGATGATGACACTTTCGTTTTCTTTCTTGACGATGCGACCAATTTCATAGACTGGTTCATCCAGCAATTCTTTGACACGACCTACATTTTCAGGGCTAACTGCCAACATGAGTCCAACACCCATATTGAAGATTTCAAACATTTCTTCATGCTTTATTTCACCGTATTTTTCAAGAGCCTTGAAAATCGGAAGCACTGGAACCTTGTCTTCTTCAATTTCCGCAGCTAGGTCAGCCGCAAACATACGAGGAACATTCTCGATAAAGCCGCCACCTGTGATGTGGGCAATTCCATTGACCAACTCTTCCTTGATGAGTGGCAAGACAGCCTTGACATAGATACGAGTCGGCTCAAGAAGGACCTCCTTGAGTTTCTTGCCTTCCAATTCTGGCAAGACTTCCTCACCCGTGTAGTCGGCAAAAACACGACGGACGAGCGAGTAACCATTTGAGTGGATACCACTTGAAGCAAGTCCGAGAAGAACATCGCCTTCTGCCACCTTTGAGCCGTCAATAATTTGAGATTTTTCAGCCACGCCGACTGCAAAACCAGCCAAGTCGTAGTCATCTGCGCCATACATACCAGGCATTTCAGCTGTTTCCCCACCGATGAGGACAGCGCCTGCCTGCACACAACCTTCTGCCACACCAGCAACCACTTGTTCTAGCTTAGCTGGTTCATTCTTACCAGTTGCGACGTAGTCGAGGAAATAGAGGGGCTCCGCACCTGCAGCGATGATGTCATTGACACACATGGCCACACAGTCCTGACCGATGGTATCGTGCTTATCGTACTTGATAGCCAGCATGAGTTTGGTTCCAACACCGTCAGTCCCTGAGATCAAGACGGGTTCTTTGACCCCCGTCTTTGAAAGGTCAAACATGCCACCGAAACCACCTAGAGCTCCCATAACACCTGCACGCTCCGTACGAGCTACGTGCTTTTTAATTCGTTCAACAACTTCATAACCCGCTTCAACATCCACACCAGATTGCGCATAAGCATTTTTATTTGTCATTTGTTTATTCCTTTCCTTTAATGGAGAGTCTTTATCTGTCTATTTGTAAAAACTGGTCTTTTCATCCAAACTGCTACGATAGTCTTCCTCATAGTCGTAGAGAGGAGTTGGGTAGTCGCCGTCAAAGTAAGCGACACAGAGACCACCATTCGGCGCATCTGTTTCAATACCAATCGAATCAATCAAACCTTCAACAGAAAGATAGGTCAGGCTATCTGCTCCAATGATTTGGCAGGTTTCTTCGACCGTATGATTGGCAGCAATCAACTCCTGACGCGTCTGGATATCAATTCCGTAGAAACATGGATAAGCTAGCGCAGGACTGCCAATAGCAACGTGAACCTCAGAAGCACCCGCTTCTTTCAAAAGCTGAACGATACGGCGAGAGGTTGTCCCACGAACAATGGAATCATCAATCATAACTACACGTTTGCCTTTGACAACACCCGAAACGGCAGACAGTTTCATCCGCACCCCTTGCTCCCGCAATTCTTGAGTCGGTTGGATAAAGGTGCGTTGCGTGTATTGGTTTTTGATGAGACCCATTTCATTTGGCAGACCTGATTCTTCTGCAAATCCCATAGCTGCGCTGAGCGAGGAATTTGGCACACCGACCACAATATCCGCTTCGTGCTTGAACTCACGCGCCAATTGAGCCCCCATACGTTTGCGAGCTGTATGGACATTGACACCGTGGATATTAGAATCAGGGCGAGCAAAATAGATATACTCCATAGAGCAAATCGCCAACTGTGTATCATCTGTATAGCTATCATACTGGATGCCCTTATCATCAATGATCACAATCTCTCCAGGCTTCAAATCTCGAATCCACTCAGCACCAATAACTTCAAAAGCACAGGTTTCGGAGGAAACCACTACCGCTTCGTTGGTCATTTTCCCAATCGAAAGCGGACGGAAGCCATTAGGGTCAAGGGCCGCAATCAACTTGTCCTCAAAAAGCAAGATATAAGCAAAGCCACCTTTGACAAGACTGAGCGCTTCCTTGATTTTGCCCATCAAACTAGGATTGTGACTACGACGAATCAAATGAGCTAAGATTTCTGAATCAGAGGTTGAGCTGAAAATAGCACCTCTTTGTTCCAATTCTTTCTTGAGCGATTCGGCATTGGTCAGATTTCCATTATGGGCCAAGCCAAACTGCATATCATGAAAGCGAAAGAGGAAGGGCTGAATGTTATCCACAGAAGCTTCGCCAGCAGTCGCATAACGCACATGCCCAATAGCAGCAGATCCTGTCAATTTATCCAAATTAGCTGGGTTTCTGAACACTTCTGACAAAAGCCCCATATCACGATGACGCTTCAATTGCCCCTGATCATTGGAGAGGATTCCTGCCCCTTCCTGACCACGGTGCTGAAGACTATGGAGCCCAAAAAAGGTTAATTTTGCAGCATCTGGATGCCCCCAAATACCGAAAACACCACATTCTTCATTAAGAGATTTTACTTCGTATGTCATTTTTTATACCTAATTTTTATTTGTGTAACACCAAGAGCTAGAGCTACATGGCTTTTACATTACGGATATTGTCTATCGAAAAAACCGCAAATCTTACTTTCCAGTAAAGTATTGAACCGCCGACGCGAACAGGTGCTGGTCTTTATTTCCTGGGATGTTTTGGAAAAGACCGTCTTCATAACGTTCTGAGTGTCCCATCTTACCGATGATTTGACCATTCTTGCTGGTAATTCCTTCGATGGCATTTACCGAACCATTCGGATTGTACTTAGAATCCATACTTGGTTTGCCGTCAAAGTCAACGTATTGACTAAAGATTTGACCATTTTCACGGAGCTCCGCAAATTCCTCAGCCGTCACAACAAATTTCCCTTCACCGTGTGATACTGGAATGGCGTGGATATCGCCCACTTGCACACCAGCCAACCATGGTGAGTTGGTATTGGCAATTCGCGTTTCCACCATCTTAGCTACGTGCTGGTTGGCATCATTGTAGAAGAGGGTTGGACTAGTGCTGCTTGCATCCTCGAAGTTCCCGTATGGAAGAAGACCTGATTTGACTAAGGCTTGGAATCCATTACAGATACCGATAATCAAGCCACCACGAGCGATAAAACTATCAATGGCTGCACGCACTTTTTCATTGAGCAAGATGTTGACGATAAACTTGGCTGATCCATCTGGTTCATCAGCAGCCGAGAAACCACCTGCAAAGAAAAGGATGTTAGCCTTGCCGATATTGTCAACCATAGTTTCAACTGACTTGACAATAGCCTCTTCATTCAAGGTCACGAATGGCACCAAGTTAACCTCTGCACCTTCTTTTTCAAATGCCTTAGCTGAGTCATATTCTGAGTTGGTTCCTGGGAAGACTGGGATGTAAACCACAGGTTTTTCAATGGTTTCTTTAGCTTTGATGACTGCATCAGAAGCGACAGCTGGAACTTCTGCTAGTTCTTTAGATTGGGTAAATTCTGTTGGGTAAACTTCTTCTAATTTTCCTTGGAAGGCACTGTCAAGTTTCTGTCCATCTAGCTTCACACCGTTGACAACGAGTGTAAAGTCTGCTGTCGTTTGACCGATTTTCTCCACTCCAGCGATTTCTTGAGGAGAGGTGAAGACAAATCCACCCAATTGAGCTGTCAAAGAACTTTCAAGCTCAGGCAAGGTTACCTCTGCACCAATATGGTTTCCAAAGGTAGCAAGTGCCAAGCTTTCAAGGACACCTCCGTATTTAACAGCTGATGCAGATGTTACTTTGTGTCCAGCTTGGATGGCTTCAAATTGAGCAAAATTAGACTTGATAAGAGCAAAGTCAATTTCTTGTGCTAGAGCTTGGCCTGGAATGTAGTAGATATTTTCACCAGCAGTCTTGAACTCAGGAGAGAGGACCTTACGGCTATCTGCCGTCGTCACCCCAAAGGCAACCAAGGTTGGTGGTACGGTTAATTCTTCAAAGGTACCAGACATAGAGTCCTTACCACCGATAGATGGCAAACCAAGTTGGATTTGTGCTTCGATAGAGCCTAGAAGGGCAGCTACTGGCTGACCAAAACGCTCAGCCTGTTTATCCATGCGCTCGAAATACTCTTGGTAAGAGAAGCGAGCCTTGGACCAATTGGCACCAGCAGCCACTAAACGAGCAGTTGCTTCGATAACCGCATAGGCAGCACCATGGTATGGAGACCATTCTGCCACATATGGATTGAATCCTTGAGCCATGACTGACGCAGTGTGAGTCACACCGTGTTGAACTGGCAATTTCTGCACAGATGCCTCAGTTGGCGTGAGTTGGTAGCGACCGCCAAGTGGGTGATTGACCGTTGAACGACCGACCGAACAGTCAAAGATAGTTTGTAAACCTTTTTGACTCGCATGGTTGAGGTCAGATAAGACCGCAAGGGTATCAGCTTCAAGTGTGTCAGCGCTTGTTGTACGTTCTTCTGGGAGTTTGGTATCCTTGTCCACAACCTTGGCATCAACGACCACGCGCACACCGTTTGTATCAAGGAAACGCCGTTCCAAGTCGACAATGATTTCGCCATTCCAGTGCATGACTAGATTTGGTTTTTCAGTCACTGTTGCCACCACAACCGCGTCAATATTTTCTTTATTACATTCAGCAACGAAGGCATCTACGTCCTCAGGACGAACCACGACCGCCATCCGTTCTTGTGATTCAGAGATGGCAATTTCTGTCCCGTTCAAGCCTTGGTATTTAAGAGGCACTTTGTTGAGGTCAATTTCAAGACCGTCTGCCAATTCACCGATGGCCACACAGACACCACCAGCACCAAAATCGTTGGATTTCTTGATCAGACGAGTGACATCACCATTGCGGAAAAGACGTTGAATCTTGCGTTCTTCGATGGCATTCCCTTTTTGAACCTCTGCACCAGCAGTTTCCACAGACTCAACCGTTTGAACCTTAGAAGAGCCTGTCGCACCACCGACACCATCACGACCAGTCTTGCCCCCTAGCAAGATAATCACGTCACCGGCTTCCGGTTTTTCGCGGACAACGTTGCCCTTGGGAGCCGCACCGACAACGGCACCTAACTCCATGCGTTTGGCTACAAAGCCTGGGTGGAAATACTCACGAACGTAGGTCGTCGCAAGACCAATCTGGTTCCCATAAGAAGAGTAACCGTGAGCCGCTATCTTCGAAATGACTTGTTGTGGCAATTTACCAGCGCGAGTTTCCGAAATCGGAGCTGTAATGTCACCAGCACCTGAGATACGCATAGCTTGGTAAACGTAGGAACGGCCTGACAATGGGTCACGAATAGCCCCACCGATACAAGTAGCCGCTCCACCAAATGGTTCAATTTCCGTTGGGTGGTTGTGGGTTTCGTTTTTGAACATAAGGAGCCAAGGTTCCTTGACACCATCAACGTCCACTTCGATTTCAACCGAGCAGGCATTGATTTCGTCAGACACTTCCATATCGTCCAAACGACCATTAGCACGCTCATAACGACCAAAAATAGTCGCCATATCCATTAAGGTTTGTGGCTTCTCCGAACGTCCCAACTCCTCACGCATGGCAATATACTTGTCATAAGTCGCCTGCAATTGCTTTTGGAATTTAGAAGCTGAGAAGTCAATCTGTTTCAACTCTGTCTCAAAAGTCGTGTGACGGCAGTGGTCAGACCAGTAAGTATCCAAAACCTTGAGCTCTGTTTCCGTCGGCACTCGTCCGATTGACTTGAAGTAGTCTTGGATAAAGAGCAAATCATCCACTTCCATGGCCATCCCTTGTTCGGCCTTGTAGCGGGCAAAGTCTTCTGCCGTATAGCTTTCAAAGAAAGTCAATTTTGGAATGGTCTTGTCTGACTCTGAAAATTCCTGCTTAGCAATTCCTGTCGTGATGTCCTTGAAACGAGAATCAACTGGATTGAGCAGGTAGTTCTTGACCGCTTCCAACTCATTCGCATCAATATCTTTATTAACCAAGTAAAGCTGGGCTGTGTTGACTATTACATCACTCGAACTTCCCAGCAAAAGCAAAGCTTCCTGTGAAGAAGCTGCACGCTGGTCAAATTGCCCAGGCAGGCTTTCAATGGCAAAGAAAGCATAGTTGGCGAGATCCGCCTGCACGGCAGCTTCATCCAAGACATGGTCTGTCACCTGCTCAGAGAAGATGTGTTTCTCTGCAGGTGCAAACAAGTTCTCTGCCAAATCAAAGACATCATAAACTTGCACAATGCGAATACTTTTCAAAGTTGACAGTCCCAAGTTATGCTGGAGTTCTCTTACCAAACTCTCTGACTTGACCTGAAAATCAGCCTTTTTTTCAACAAAAATACGTTTATCCATCAATTCTTATCCCTTTATTTCAGCTCTTGCAATGTTCCCAAACAGCCTTTAGGTTGTTATTTCAACCCCTGCAACTTTTCCCAAACAACTTCGTAAACGTCTGTCAATTCACCCAAGCCACGGCGGAAAACATCCTTGTCCATGTGGTTGCCATCCGCGTCCCACAAGCGGCAGTTGTCTGGTGAAAATTCGTCTGCCAAGATAATCTTACCATCCTTGTCAAAACCAAACTCTAGCTTAAAGTCAATCAATTTGAGGCCAATCTCAGCAAACCAAGCCTTCAAAAATTTATTGATACGACGGGTTTCTTCCTTCAAGTAAGCAATCTGCTGGTCATCCGCAATTTTAAGGAATTTCACATGCTCGTCATTGATAAAAGGATCATCCAAATCATCGTTTTTATAGTAAAATTCGACAATTGGAGTCTCAAATGCGATACCTTCTTCTACGCCAAAACGTTTTGAAAAGGAACCAGCCGTGTAGTTGCGGAGCACAACTTCCAAAGGAATAATTTCAACCTTTTTATTGAGTTGTTCCGTGTCCGAAAGTTTCTCCACAAAGTGAGTCGCCACACCAGCAGCGTTTAATTTCTCAAAAATAAAAGATGAAATCTGATTATTCAACACTCCCTTGCCCGCAATCTGCTCCTTCTTGACACCATTGAAAGCAGTCGCCTGATCCTTGTAAGTTGAAATAATAAGATTTTCATCCTCAGTCGTATAGATATCTTTAGCTTTTCCCGAATAGATCAATTGTTTTGACATTTTAAAGTTCGCCTTTCGTATTACTTGAGCACATTCTACCACAAAAGCACGAAAAATTCAAGATTTTTACGAATAAATAACATTTTCCTTTTTTTAGCGTAAAGAAAAACTGCAAGATGAGCTCTCCTTACAGTTTTAAAAGCATTTTTCCTCTGAAAAACACGAATATTAATCTTTATTTTTATTTTTTTGTTTTACGACTTCTAGATTTTAAACCATTTTAAAATCCAGATTGGAAAAATAACTGAAATCATTTCTCCTCTTCCTTTTCTTCTCACTTATCCATTCGAAAAACAATTCGAAAACGAACAATTCATTCATTTTTATTTTAAAAACCACTTAATGAACTACGGATAAAAACCGGTCACATACATAAACGTTCCTCCTTTTTCTTTCTCATCTCTTTATTCGCAATTTCTACTAAAAGTTTCTCTTTTTTCTGCAAACAAAAAAACAACATGACTTGCATGTTGCTTATGGCTATTTTTTACCTTTAATAATCGCTACCACATCCGCTACACTTTGAAGTTGGTCGATTTCCTCATCACTGATTTCGATACCAAATTCATCTTCTAGCGTCAAGACGAACTCCATCAAGTCCACTGAGTCTGCATCAAGGTCGTCTTTCAAACTCAAAGCTTCTGTCACGACAAAGTCCTCTCCCTGTCGTTCTTGGATAATGGTTACAATACGGTCAAAAATTTCTTTTTCTGTCATCTTTTTATTCTCCTGAAAATTCACGCGCAGTTTGAGCAACTACGTCTGTTTCTAGCATGGTACGAATCTGGCGAATCGTACTGTACACAGCCTTGGCATCACTTGAGCCATGAGTCTTGACCACAGGGGCCTTAACACCAAACAAGACCGCCCCTCCAACATCTGAATAGTTGAGCTGTTTTTTCAAACCTCTGAGACTATCTTTAAGGAGAAGAGCACCTAGTTTCGCTCGCAGACCTCCACCTGTAATGGCGTTTTTGAGCAAGCCCATGATCCCCATGGCTGTACCTTCAATGGATTTGAGAACAGCGTTTCCCGTGAAACCATCTGTTACGACAACATCCGCAACGCCATTCATCAGATCACGCGCTTCCACGTTTCCGATAAAGTTCAAAATTTGATCAGCTACTAGCAAGTCGTATGTTTCCTTACGAAGCGGATCTCCCTTGCTGCTTTCTGTTCCGTTGTTGAGCAAACCAACACGTGGTTTCGAAATCCCACGAACATTTTTAGCATAAAAGGAGCCTAGAACAGCGTATTGGTGGAGGTGCTGGGCTGTGTTTTCTGCATTGGCACCGAGATCGAGCATGTCAAACCCTTTGCCATCGATAGTCGGCAAGGTAGACATGAGTCCTGGACGATCGATATTCTTGATACGACCCACAATGAAGAATCCTGCAGCCAACAAGGCACCTGTGTTGCCTGCAGAGAGGATAGCGTCTGCTTCTCCCTCTTTGACTGCCTTAGCTGCTAATACCATACTGGCATTTTTCTTCTTACGGATAGCTTTTGTCGGCTCATCATCTGAGTCAATTTTCTCATCCGTATGGATAATGCTGACACGATCTGTCGCTGTTAGATATTGCTTGATTTTGCTTTCATCTCCGTAAAGTTGAATCTCAATATCTGAAAAGTCAGCTAGGGCTTGATTAACTCCCTCAACGATGGCCTGAGGTGCGTAATCGCCCCCCATGGCATCTACTGCGATTTTTTTCATTTATCTTCCTCTTTTAGTAATTGTCCCCAGTCGGCTAGGGAATCAATAAATTTCTTTGATTTTAGGTGAATTCCTACGTACTCTTCGTAGAGTTGATCCATAAATTGGCGTAACTCTTGCTTGATTTCAGGCTTGAGCGAAATAGTCTCCAAGGTCTCAAAATCAATGGCTTGAAATTGATTGAGTAGATAAGGGATGTTGGGATTCAGATGGCAACGTTTCTCGTCCTCATGGTAATGATCTGGACAGAGGCAGGCTCCATATTTAAAAGAAAAGTCAAAGGCCTGACCAACCCGATGGCAAAAGACACACTCATTAAAATTGAGGCTGATTCCAAATCGGGTCAAGATTTGAATTTCAAAAATATTGGTCAAAACTTGATAATCCAAGCCCTTTTCCATCAACTCTAGAGTCTTTCTCAAGAAGGCAAACAAGAGAGCATCCTGCTGATTATCCTGCAAACTAGCATCTGCAAGAGCTGCAACATAAGTCGCATAAGCCATGACAAAGAGGTCGCTATTGATCTTGGGAAAGGTCATGACCTCATGATAGTCCTCAATGTAACTGAGTCCGTCATCATTGATTCGTAAGAGAAAACGAGCTAGTACCAAGGGCTGAATAACCGGAGCTAGTTTAGATTGACCAGCGTGTTTGACGAAAAACATGCGCTTCCCAGCCTGCTCGGTGAAGATCTTGACCAGCTTATCATCCTCCCGAAAGTTACGATTGTAGAGTACGAGACCTTGACTCGTGATAGACTGAATCATGCTTCTCTCATGTACTCCTCAAGTCGTTTCATAGCCTCTCTGATCGTTTCCATGCTGGCTGCATAAGACAGACGAACATAGCCTTCTCCGTAACGCCCAAAGGCAGCACCAGGGATAAAAGCAACAGCCTTCTTCTGAGCAAAATCCTTGAGAAAGGCAAAGGAGTCTTGATTGTAACCAGGTGGAATTTTTGCAAAGATATAGAAGGCCCCGTCTGGTTTGATAATTTCAAAACCAAGAGCAGTCATTTTCTCGATAATATAATCTCGACGCTGGATGTATTCCTTCTTCATAGGCTCTGCATCGCTTTTACCAGCTGTTAAGGCCTCCACCGCAGCATGTTGAGCCATGGTATTTGCAGCAGTAACCAAATATTGGTGACTCTTGATTAACTGAGCTGTGAAAGCTGCAGGAGCAAAGATAAAGCCTAAACGCCAACCTGTCATAGCATGAGACTTAGATAGACCATTGATAATAATAGCCTGATCTCTCAACATAGTTCCCAGAGATACATGGACTTCGCCTGTGTAAGTCAATTCTGAGTAAACCTCATCACAGACAACGAAAATCTCATACTTGCGTAAAACGTCTGCCAAAGCTTCCAACTGCTCTCGACTATAGGTAATTCCTGTCGGATTGGCTGGATAGTTGAGAATGACTGCTTTGAGCTTGTCCCCTTGCTCCAAAATAGCCTTTTCCAACATTTCAGGAGTCAAGATAAAACCATTTTCAGTTGTATCAATCTCGACAATCTCTGCCCCAACTAGATTGACAATCGGCTCATATCCTGGATAGGCAGGAGCTGGCAAGAGCACCTTGTCTCCCTCTTCCAAAATAGCTGTCAAAGTAGCAGATAAAGCCTCTGTCGCCCCAATTGTAACTAAGATTTCATTTTCAGGAGCATAGTCCAGTTGGTATTTTTCCTTAACAAAGTCACTAGCTGCCTGACGTAGAGTCAGTAGACCACTCATCCCTGTATAGTAGGATTGGTTCTGGTCAATGGCTCGCTTGGCTGCCTTCTTGACATGATCTGGCGTTGCAAAATCAGGTTCCCCCAAGGTCAAGCGTAGAACTCCAGGAATCTCTGAAATGGCCTGATCAAACTGACGAATCAAGGACACTTGAATCTTATCTAATTGTTTATTAAAGCGTTTGGTTAAGTCCATAGATATCCTCCTTGCTTACAGAACATAGTACTATTATACTACAAAAGCTCCCTGACCGCAAAATTCCATTTATTTGTAACCTTCTTCTCATTTTCTATTTGACTTTTCTGACAGAAAAGATTACAATAAGGAGTATTTTTTCGGAGGTTTTTATGTCATTTCTATCAAAAAATGGAGCAGGTATCTTGGCCTGCCTTGTCATTTCTATCGTATCTTGGTACTTAGGAGGATTCTTCCCTGTCATCGGAGCACCTGTCTTTGCTATCTTTATAGGGATGCTCCTTCACCCTTTTCTATCACCCCACAAACAACTGGATGCTGGCTTGACCTTTAGTTCAAAAAAATTACTCCAGTATGCCGTTATCTTACTCGGTTTTGGTCTCAATATCTCGCAGGTCTTCGCAGTTGGCCAATCTTCGCTCCCTGTCATCCTGTCCACTATCTCAATAGCTCTGATTATTGCCTACTTCTTCCAGCGCTTCTTTGCACTGGATACAAAACTGGCTACCTTGGTTGGAGTAGGTTCTTCCATCTGTGGGGGTTCTGCCATTGCGGCGACAGCGCCTGTTATTGATGCTAAGGAAAAGGAAGTCGCCCAAGCCATTTCCGTTATCTTTTTCTTCAATGTCTTGGCTGCGCTCATCTTTCCAACCCTCGGCACCTGGCTTCATCTATCCAATGAAGGCTTCGCCCTCTTTGCAGGGACTGCGGTCAACGACACTTCCTCTGTAACGGCTGCCGCCAGCGCTTGGGACAGTCTTTACCAAAGCAATACCCTCGAGTCTGCAACCATTGTTAAACTCACACGTACTTTGGCCATTATCCCTATCACGCTCTTTCTCTCCTACTGGCAAAGTCGCCAACAAGAAAACAAGCAAAGCCTACAACTGAAAAAAGTCTTCCCACTTTTTATCCTTTACTTTATCCTAGCCTCTCTCTTAACGACTTTTCTCACCTCTCTCGGTGTGTCTAGTAGCTTCTTCACCCCTCTCAAACAACTCTCCAAATTCCTTATCGTCATGGCCATGAGCGCTATCGGTCTCAAAACAAATCTAGTAGCCATGGTCAGATCCAGCGGGAAATCCATTCTTCTTGGAGCCCTTTGCTGGATTGCCATCATCCTCACCAGCCTTGGCATGCAAGCATTGATTGGTATTTTCTAAGACAAAAGGTAGCCCACTGGCTACCTTTTATTGTTCAAGAATTAAGCGTGTATGTTCTCTCTTGATACAGCGATTCATCACGATGTCGTCGCATCCTCCAGCACGCAAGATTTCTTCCGCTTCTAGACTTTCTAGACCTAGTTGTGCCCAAAAAATCTTGGCATCAGCCTTGAGAAAATCACGCGCCACATCTGGTAAAAACTCGCTACGTCGGTATACATTGACAATGTCCACAGGAAAAGGAATCTCAGCTAGACTCGCATAAGTCTTCTCTCCCAAGATTTCCCCACCTGCAGCCTTAGGATTAACTGGAATAATTTTATAGCCTCGAGCCTGCATTTCCTTGGTCACTCGATTGCTAGTTGTTTCTTCACGGTCAGACAAACCCACTACCGCTAACGTTTTACTGGTCGCCAGATACTGACGGACCACACCATCGCTTGGATTGATAAATTCTTGGCTCATAGAAATCCTCCTTTTTCATCAGTATAGCATATTATGAAAGGGTTTGCAGATTTTGACTACAAAAATCTCCCAGCAAGAAAAGAAACCTGCTAGGAGAACTATCTATTTTAAGTGAAAGATTAAATCTTTTTCTCAATACAAAATAGAGGAGAAAGAGGGCGTTTTTCGTGGATGCGAACGATGGCATCTCCTAAGAGGTGGGCAATCGAGATTTGTTCAATCTTATCAATCAAGCGCTCTTCTGGTAGGTAGATGGTATCCAAAACAACCAATTTCTTAATAGCTGATTTTTGGATATTGTCCATAGCTGGACCTGAAAGAACTGGGTGCGTACAACTTGCGTAAACTTCAACGGCACCTGCTTCAGCAAGAGCATCCGCCGCATGGCAAATAGTTCCAGCTGTATCGATCATATCATCAATCAAGATACAGGTCTTACCTTCTACCTTACCGATAATGTTCATCACTTCGCTAGTATTCATCTTGTCTACACTACGACGTTTATCAATAATCGCAATCGGAGTTTTCAAAAACTCTGCCAATTTACGAGCACGAGTCACCCCACCATGGTCTGGACTGACAACCACATAGTCAGAACCAACCATGCCACGACGTTCAAAATAGTCCGCGATCAGTGGAGCACCCATCAAGTGATCAACTGGAATATCAAAGAATCCCTGAATCTGTGCCGCATGCAAATCAATCGTCAACAAACGATCTACTCCAGCAACTTCTAGCATATTTGCAACGAGTTTTGCAGTAATTGGCTCACGCGCTCGCGCTTTTCTATCCTGACGTGCATAGCCATAGTAAGGCATAACAACATTGACAGATTCTGCACTAGCACGCTTCAAGGCATCTACCATGATCAAAATTTCAAGTAAATTATCATTTACAGGTGAACTAGTTGATTGTAGGATAAAGACGTGTTTTCCACGGATTGATTCTTCAATGTTGACCTGAATCTCCCCATCTGAAAATTGGCGAACAGTCGATTTCCCCAACTCTATCCCAATCTCTTGCGCCACACGCTCTGCCAATTCTCTATTTGAAGAAAGGGCAAACAGCTTTAAATCAGAAAAAGACATGATTTCCTCCGGTATTTATGTATCACTTGTTTTTTACACAACATTTTCCATCTACCATTGTAGCGCTTTTTCCTTTATTTTTCAATCAAAAATAAAACAAGAGTAAACATTTATACCCTTGTTTTTACTATTTTATATTAGCTATATTAAAGCTAAAAATCCTACATTTTAACAATCGATTTTATGCTAGGATGAGATTTTTTCGAGACAAAGTTAGTATACCTCTCTCATACTTCCTGTATCCACATCATAGACAGCACCTGAAATAACCACATCATCAGGAATAAGTGGGGATTCTCGAAGCAACTGCATGTCCTCTCTCACACTCTCTTCAACATCCTGGAATGGTAAAAAATCTTGATCAGACACATCAACTCCGAGCTCGTGTTTCAAATATTCATGAAAACTTTCATTTTGAAAGGTTTGAGCTCCACAGTCTGTATGGTGAAGCACCACGATTTCTCTTGTCCCCATTTGTTGCTGGGAAATCACCAATGAACGAATCATGTCCTCTGTTACTCTACCGCCAGCATTCCGCAAGATATGGGCATCCCCAAGTGCCAAACCTAGAGCTTGTGCAACGTGCAGACGTGAGTCCATGCAGGTCACGATAGCTACTCTGGTTTTGGGTTTAAGTGGCAAATTTAACTGCCCATGTAGGGCAACATAAGCCTGATTGGCTTGCATAAACTGTTCAAAATACGACACGATTTCCCCCTTAAAAATTTGATCATCAAACATTTCTCCTATCTTATCATTTTTAAGAGGATTTGTCACGGATTATGCAAAGACCTTTTTCAAAACTTCCTGAATCGTTGTCACACCAATGACCTCAATTTCTTTGGGCGGAGTGATTCCTGTCAAGGAATTCTTGGGTACATAAATCTTGGTAAAGCCCAGTTTTGCCGCTTCATTGATGCGTTGTTCGATACGATTCACGCGCCGAATTTCTCCGGTCAAGCCCAGTTCACCCACAAAACATTCCTGAGGATTGGTAGGCTTGTCCTTGTAACTAGAGGCAATAGCCACTGCAACGGCTAAGTCAATCGCAGGCTCATCCAATTTCACACCACCAGCAGATTTGAGATAGGCATCCTGGTTTTGCAAAAGAAGCCCTGCTCGTTTTTCCAAAACAGCCATAATCAGACTTGCACGATTGAAATCAAGTCCTGTCGTCGTGCGTTTAGCATTTCCAAACATGGTCGGTGTCACCAAAGCCTGAACCTCCGCCAAAATCGGACGGGTCCCTTCCATAGTTACCACGATTGACGATCCTGTTGCCCCATCCAAACGCTCCTCTAGGAAAACTTGACTCGGATTTAGCACTTCAACCAAACCACCTGACTGCATCTCAAAAATTCCAATCTCATTAGTGGAACCAAAACGGTTTTTGACTGCTCTCAAGATACGAAAGGTATGGTGACGTTCCCCTTCAAAATAAAGCACCGTATCCACCATATGCTCCAACATGCGCGGACCCGCCAAGGTTCCTTCCTTAGTCACATGCCCTACGATAAAGATGGCAATGTTATTAGTCTTGGCCAACTGCATGAGTTCAGCTGTCACCTCGCGCACCTGAGAAACAGATCCCTGCACCCCTGAAATCTCAGGAGACATAATAGTCTGGATGGAGTCAATAATGAGGAAGTCTGGCTGAATTCTTTCTACTTCTACGCGAACACTCTGCATATTGGTCTCTGCATAGAGATAAAACTCACTATCAATATCTCCCAAGCGCTCTGCCCGTAACTTAATCTGCTGGGCAGACTCCTCCCCACTGACATAGAGAACCGTACCCACTTGAGACAGCTGGGTTGAAACTTGTAGGAGAAGGGTTGATTTCCCGATTCCTGGATCCCCACCGATAAGGACGAGACTCCCTGGTACCACTCCGCCTCCAAGTACACGGTTGAATTCCTCCATCTCCGTCTTTGTTCGATTGACATTGATCGAAGTCACCTCAGCCAGTTTCATGGGCTTGGTTTTCTCCCCTGTCAAGGATACACGTGCATTCTTGACCTCGGCAACCTCAACCTCTTCTACAAAAGAAGACCAAGACCCACAGTTGGGACAACGTCCCAGATATTTAGGGGAATTATACCCACAATTTTGACATACAAATGTCGCTTTTTTCTTTGCGATAATAAACCTCTTTCTAAATCTCTATCTAACACTCAATCACTTGGCAAAAATCAATCTTCTCATTTGGCACAAATTGACGTATGAGCATGTTGTGAGTTACCACTATCACGGTCTGGTAATCTCGATACTTAGCCATACATTCTAGAAATCGAGACTTCATCTCCGCAGCTGTCTCATATTGAATAGGGCTATTAGGAAGTAACTCCCCCTTGTTTTCTAAAAACAGACATCTAGCTCTTTCAAAGTTCTCTATACCTGTTTCATAAACCTGCCATTCGTGTAACAAAGGCTCCACCCTCAAAGGGAGGCCAGTAGCACAAGAAACATAAAAAGCTGTTTCTAAAGCTCTCGTTACTGCTGAAGTCACTAGTAAGTTAGCTGATTGTAGTAAGGGATTTTGGCAAAGTTCCTGAGCTTGTTGTCGTCCCTTCTCAGATAAGGGGGCCAAATCCATCCCAAAACCTGTATAAGAACGTTCCTCTAACTCACGGTAATCTGGTTCCCCATGACGTATAAAGATAATCTTCATCTTAGTGCCCAGTCGATCCAAATCCACCAGTCCGTACGCCATCAGCTGCATCTCCATCTGCAATTAAAAATGGTGCAAAGACAGCCTGAACCACACGTTCCCCAACTTCAAGAACCACTTCCTGATCAGTAATGTTTTTCATCTGCGCAAAAATATGTCCCTCATTTCCAGGATTTCCATAATAATCCCCATCAATGACCCCCACAGAGTTGATCAAGACCAAGCCTTTCTTACGAGGGTTTGATGAACGGTCATAGAGATAGAGCACTTCTGTCGGCTGCATATAGGCCTTAACCCCTGTCGGAACCAAAACAATCTCTCCTGGCGCAATAACCGTACGTTCTGCTACCTTTAAGTCGTAACCTGCTGCATGCGCTGTCTCACGTTTAGGTAGCAAATTTTTATCTTTAAAACTCGAAACCAATTCGAAACCACGAATTTTCATATTTTCCTCTTTTCTATTATCATTTATTCTAGGTTATTTTATCTTATTTATTCGAAAAAAGCACGAAAAAAGAGCACACAATTCACACTCGCTTAGGGCTGCTGGATTCCTCCCCTGACCCGCTTCACGCAGAACTGTTGCTCCACTATTTATTATACCACATACCTCTATATTTTAAAAGAGAAATTATTTTTTTCGTCGATTTCGGAAAAAGTCTTGCATAATAGCTGCACAGTCATCTTCCAAAATTCCCGTTTCGACCTCTACACGGTGATTAAGACGCTCATCTGTCAAGATGTCGTACAGACTCCCAGCTGCACCAAATTTCTGGTTTTTAGCCCCGTAGACTACATTTGGAATGCGAGCAAGCCCAATCGCCCCACTACACATAACACAAGGCTCAATGGTCACAAAAAGTGTACAATCCAGCAAGCGCCAACTCTCTTCACTCACATTCGCATTCTCTATAGCCATGATTTCTGCATGCATAACCGCCCGTTGCAACTCCTCGCGCGCATTATGCCCACGGCCAATAATCTCTCCATCCTTGACAATCACACAACCAATTGGAATTTCATCGTGTTTCAGAGCAATTTCTGCCTCTCTCAAAGCCTCTCTCATAAAAGCTTCTTTTTCTTCAACTGTATAATCCATAGTTTCTCTCTTTTCCTGCTTGTCGTTTTATTATTATATCATGATTCTCAACACAAAAAAAGCCACCGAATGCGGTGACTTAATAGGGAGATTATTATGAAAAAGAAAAGTTTAGGATATTTGTTACAACAAGTTAGGAGGTCTTCTTGTAACTGTCTATAGTATACCCGACCTATCTTAAACAAATCTTAAAAATCTCTTACGACCAAACACTTTCTAAAATATTTGTCTGTTCACGACCAGGACCAACTGAGAAAGTCGAAATACGAACGCCAACCAATTCACTCACACGACGAACATAGTTACGCGCATTCTCAGGAAGATCTTCCAAATTACGAACTCCAGTGATGTCTTCTGACCAGCCTGGCAATTCTTCGTAGATAGGCTTGCAACGTTTTAATTGCTCAAGACTAGCTGGGTAGTGGTCGATACGTTGACCATCGAGATCATAGGCCACACAGATTTTCACAGTATCCAAACCGCTCAAAACATCGATAGAGTTCAATGAAAGATTGGTAATACCAGATACACGACGGCTGTGACGCATCACAACTGAATCAAACCAACCCACACGACGTGGACGACCAGTTGTTGTACCGTATTCATGACCTACTTCACGAATGCGATCTCCCACTTCATCAAATAACTCAGTTGGGAAAGGTCCGTCCCCTACACGACTCGTATAGGCTTTACAAACACCTACAACCTTGTCAATCTTACTTGGACCAACACCAGACCCAATTGTCACACCACCAGCGACAGGATTTGAAGAAGTAACAAATGGATAAGTACCTTGGTCGATGTCTAGCATGACACCTTGTGCACCTTCAAAAAGTACACGTTTACCGTTATCAAGCGCATCATTCAAAATAACAGATGTATCTGTCACATACTGCTTGATTTGTTGCCCATATTCATAGTATTCTTCAAAAATATCATCAATTGAAATAGGGGTGCTATCATATAATTTTTCAAACAGACGGTTCTTTTCCGCAAGATTACGTTCTAAACGCTCACGAAAAATCTCTTTATCCAAAAGATCCGCAATACGAATCCCAACACGAGCAGCTTTGTCCATATATGCTGGACCGATTCCCTTGATTGTAGTACCAATCTTATTGTCACCCTTAGCCTCTTCTTGCAAGCGATCCAATTCAATATGGTAAGGCAAAATAACATGTGCACGATCAGAAATACGCAAGTTATCAGTTGTCACACCTTCCTCATGAAGATAGCTCAACTCTTTCACAAGAGATTTCGGGTTCACAACCATCCCATTCCCAATAACAGAAATTTTTTCAGGGAAGAAAATTCCAGATGGAATCAAGTGCAACTTAAATTTCTTACCATCAATCACAATTGTGTGACCAGCATTATCACCACCTTGGTAACGAGCAATCACCTCTGCATTAGCTGAAAGAAAATCTGTAATTTTCCCTTTACCTTCATCGCCCCATTGGGTACCTACAACAACAACTGAAGTCATAATCTTGTCTGAGCCGCTAGGCTCTTCCTTTCTCATATACATGGCAGGAGTCTCACCTGCAATCATATCTCACAATTTATTATAATAAAACTTCATCATTTTTTCAAGACTCAACGTAGAAACATCTGGAAATTCTCTCCATTTAAAAATATCTAAAGAGAAATAATTGTTAATTACTATTAATATAATCTCATCAGTTGATTATTGTTCGTTTTTTAATAACTTTGACTCAATTATAAATAAAATTCTTTTTCATCACAAATTCATCACAAATTTTTCTAAAAATAAACGATAGGATGTTCTAAAATGATAGATAATAAAATCTCTTTCATCAGTGATCTTATAGCGAATTAAATAATAATGCAAATAATCAAGATGTGTGGCTTCCCATTTCGTTTTATCCGCAAATAACCCATTGTACTCCTGCTCAACAGCATCACAAAATTCAATAATTTGTTCATAGATATCTTGAAACATCCTCAATAATCTCCATTTCATTTTTTTATAGTATTAGGATATCAAAAATTTAAAAGCTTTAGTCCAAAATTCCTGTAAAGTAAAAATATCAACCTAAACGAACAAAAAATAAAAAACACTGTAAGAACAGAGGAATAGTAGTCTATTTCAAAATTGATTACAGATAATTTTTCCTCTATTATACTCACAGCGTGTGAGATAAGCTATAAGCTTTTGTACCATTTTTTTCCTCCACTTACAGAGCGAAATTGATTGAAAAGTCTCTTATGACCGATATTGCCCATCAGCTTTCCAGTTCAACTTCAACTGTCATCCGCAAGCTCAATGACTTTCACTTAAAGCATGACTTCATCTGACTTCCAGAAATTATGTTCTGGGACGAGTACGCCTTTACCAAGGGAAAGATGAGTTTCATTGCACAAGATTTTGACAAGTTTAATATCATTACTGTCCTTGAAGGCAGAACACAAGCTGCCATCTGAAATCACTCTCTTCGCTACGATTGAGCTGTCCGTTGTCGGGTAAAAATCATTACTAGGGATATATTTAGGCTTTACTATGACGTGGATAAACGACTTCACTTTCGAATTTCTAAGCTCAGGTTGAAACAGTTCAGTGGACTGTTTTACTCCAAATACTTAAACCGTGCTATGAGTCGAAAACTAAGTCATAAACGCTTCTATCGACCTACTTTTTACATGCATTTGACGAATAAAAAATTCTTGACAAGCTCTTAAGTTATTCAGAAAACTTGAAAAAACTTGAAACGCCACTATGATCTCTATCAACTCTTGATTTTTCACTTTCGGAATCAATGCCTTTGGTTTTCGGAATTTTGAAAATTTCAAAAAGCGTATTTCCTCACTCTAAACATCAAAAAAGAAAGGACGAAATTTGTCCTTTCTTGAATTTAGCTGACTTCAACCTATTACAGCTGATAAAGAGCTTCTATACTATACTCCGCCAGTAGGACTCGAACCTACGACATCATGATTAACAGTCATGCGCTACTACCAACTGAGCTATGGCGGATAAAAGCTAAGCGACTTCCATATCTCACAGGGGGCAACCCCCAACTACTTCCGGCGTTCT
>ERZ773075.102-NODE-102-length-72069-cov-18.9711_pt1 | contig 72069 bp, 63 predicted proteins | sample MGYA00580614_ERZ773075 | MGnify/ENA primary metagenome ERZ773075 (study PRJEB29015, sample SAMEA2738021) | human oral metagenome | biome: human oral; feature: human-associated habitat; material: dental | place: China | collected 2043 ...
CGCCGCGCAGCAGGCCGCGCTGCTCGAAGCGCCGCGGCGCCGTGACCCCGTCGCTCAGCACCGCCGCCTGCTCGGGCCGCCAGCCCAGGTCGGCGACGACCGGCAGCCCCAGCTGCCCCGTGATCTCGGCGTCGCCGTACGGCATGCCGGGGCCGACGACGAGGAATCCCGGCTGCGCGCCCGACGCGGCCTCCTCGAGCGAGGAGCGCAGGTCGTCCAGGTGCAGGCGCACGGCGGCCAGCGAGCGCAGGGTGCTGCGCACGACGACGAGCACGGCGTCCGCGGCGGCGAGCAGCGGGCGGGGCAGGCCGCCGCGGCCGATCCGCCCGGCGTCGACGATCACGTCGACCCCGCTGCCCGACAGCGCCGCGAGGGCCTCGGCCAGCTCGACCCAGACCGGCTCGAAGACGACGGCCGAGCCCGGGTGGGTGAAGCCGGGCAGGAAGCGCCGGACAGGCGCCTGCTCCGCCGCGTCCGCGCCCTCGGGCCCGGGGTCGAGAAGGGGAACGGTGCGGCCCCACAGCAGCGGGGCGATCGGCTGCAACTCGCGGTGCGCCTGCGCCAGGTCGACGAGTCCCCGCGAGGCGACGGGCGCCGCGCGCAGCCAGCCGGCCTGCACCGCCTGGGCCGGGTCGCGGTCGCAGTCGACGAGCAGCACGCCGCGCGGCCAGCCGAGCGCCAGGGCCAGCGCCGAGGTCGTGACGCCCGGGGACCCCGTCGCCGAGCACAGCATGACGAGGGCCATCACGCGCCTCCCGTCTGGACGACGACGAGACGGCCCACCGAGGCCAGCCCGGCCAGGTGGAGCGCGACATCGGTCCGGACCTGCACGTCGAGCGACCAGGAGCCGTCGCTGGCCTGGACCGGCGTGCTGACGACCATGCCAGGGCTCTGCTCCTTGGCCAACTCGGCGTCGGGGTCGTCGTCGGGCGCGGGGGCCGTGGCGAGCACGACGTCCGCACCCGGCACGAGGGTGCTCGGGACGCGGCCCGCGGGCAGGTGGAGGCCGATGACCGAGGTGCCCGGGGCGATCGCCGAGTCGCCGATGGAGTCGGCCGTGACGAGGGCCCCGGACGGCAGGTCGACGAGCGCGGTGCGTCCGACGAGGGCGTCGAGGCGGTCGGCCGCCACGGTGGACACGCCGGACGCCGCGCCGATGCTCGTCGTGGTGAGGTCGCCGGCGCCGACCTGCTCGCCCCGGGCCAGCGCGCGGGCGACGACGATCACCTGGTGGGCGTGCGTCGTCCGCTGCCAGGCGACGGCGCAGCCCAACCCGCCGAGGCAGGTGCAGAGCAGGCCGATGAGGATGAGTCGCGGACTCCTGCGGGCGCGCAGCGAGGGCGACCCCGTCCGCTGGAGGAACGCGGGGATCTGATGCGTTGGAGCAGCCATGGGGGTGGGCCTTTCGCGGGGACCGTCATTGGTTCCGTACCCGTACCCAACCCGCTGCGCGCCCCGCAGCACAAGAGCCCGCGGGAAATGTGGACAACTTTCCCGCTCCGTCGCCCCGCGCGGGTGGCCGCGTCCCGCCCGCCGGGCCGGCGGACCCGGGTGGTGCTCACCGGGCGGTCCCCGGGGCCGCCCGGGGGCTGGCTCCGGGACAATGGGAGGGATCGTCGTCCGTCAGGAGCACCAGCCCATGTCAGAAGCCATCACCGCGCCGGGAGCCGGCACCGCAGCGAGGACGAAGGACCCCGTCGACCAGGTGCCCCCGGTCGGTCGGCTCGCCGTCCTGGGCGTCCAGCACGTGCTGGCCTTCTACGCCGGCGCGGTCGTCGTGCCCCTCGTCATCGCCAGCGGGCTCGGCCTCGACTCGGAGACGACGATCCACCTCATCAACGCCGACCTGCTCACCTGCGGCATCGCCTCGATCATCCAGTCGGCCGGTCTCGGCCCCCGGATCGGCGTGCGCCTTCCGCTGCTCCAGGGCGTCACGTTCACCGCGGTGAGCCCTCTCATCGCCATCGGCCTGGCCAACGGCGGCGGGGTCGCCGGCCTCGGCGCCATGTACGGCTCGATCATCGTCGCCGGGCTTCTCACCTTCCTCGCGGCGCCCCTGTTCGCGAAGCTCCTGCGCTTCTTCCCGCCCGTGGTCACCGGCACCCTCCTGACCATCATGGGCACCACCCTCATGAACGTCGCCGCCTCCGACATCGTCTCGTGGGGGACCGGGGCCGCCGAGGGCCAGGACGCCGCCGCCCTGACCGTCCGCGGGCTGTGCTACGCCCTGCTCACGCTCGCCGTCATCGTCGTCGTCCAGTGGCTGTCCAAGGGCTTCGTCGCCACCATCTCCGTGCTCATCGGCCTCGTCGCCGGCACGCTCGTCGCCCTGGCCCTCGGCGACGCCGACTTCTCCGCCGTCGGCCGGGCGGGGGTCGTCGGCGTCACGACGCCCTTCCACTTCGGCCTGCCGCGCTTCACCGTGGCGGGCATCGTCTCGATGGTCATCGTCATGGCGATCACGGCCGTCGAGACCACCGGCGACGTCTTCGCCACCGGCGAGGTCGTCGGCCGGCGCATCACCTCCCGGCACATCGCCAACGCCCTGCGCGCCGACGGCCTGTCCACCCTGCTCGGCGGCGTGCTCAACTCGTTCCCCTACACCTGCTTCGCGCAGAACGTCGGCCTCGTGCGCCTGTCGCGTGTGAAGTCCCGCTGGGTCGTCACGACCGCGGGCGCCGTCATGATCGTGCTGGGCCTCCTGCCCAAGGCCGGGGCCGTCGTCGACTCGATCCCCTCGCCGGTCATCGGCGGCGCCTCGCTGGCCATGTTCGCCTCCGTCGCCGTCGTCGGCATCCAGACCCTGCGCACGGTCGACCTGCACGACAACCGCAACTCCGTCATCGTGTCGACCTCGATCGGGCTGGCCCTGCTCGTCACCCTCCAGCCCCGGCTCGCCACGATGGTGCCCGGCTGGCTGCAGATCCTCTTCGGCTCCGGTGTCACCCTCGGAGCCGTCGTCGCGATCATCCTCAACATCCTGTTCTTCCATGTCGGCCCGCACCGCACGCCCGACGTCGCCGTGAGCGACGGCCGGCAGGTCGACCTCGAGGGGATCAACGCGATGAGCCCGGACGCCTTCGCCGCCGCCTTCGCCCTGCTGTTCAGCGGCGCCGTCTGGCCCGTCGAGCGAGCCGCGCAGGCCCGGCCCTTCGCCTCGGTCACCGCCCTGCGCGAGGCCTTCGAGGACGCCGTCCTCACAGCCGCCCCCGATGAGCAGAAGTCCCTCGTGAACGGCTACGTCGACATCGTCGATCTCGTCGCCGCGGACGCCGACGGCCGGACGGCGGACGACCAGCAGGCGCAGGTCGACGTCGGGTCCATCGACCTCGACCGCATGGATGACGTCCAGCGCGGCGAGCTCGCGGCGGCCTCGGCCGCCTACCGCGAGCGCTTCGGCATGCCGCTCGTCGTCTGCGTGGCCAACCTCGCCTCCCGCGAGCAGCTCATCGCCGACGCCTGGCGCCGCGTCGAGCACTCGCCCGAGCTGGAGCGCCGCGTCGCGCTGGGCCAGGTCGTCGAGATAGCCGAGAACCGCTTCGACCGGCTCGTCGCTGACGCGAACCCGGTGCGCACCGCCTGGTCCCGCAAGTTCGAGCAGCTCGAGAACTGAGTTCCGGGCGTCCTGCGACCCTTGAACGCAGTCACAGCGCGTGCGCGCGGATCGTGCACGGGTGGCGCTGTCAGCCGCATGCGGGGACGGGTCGGGCCGTCGAGCCCGCACTGGGGGCGCCCCGGATCCGGCGAAGGACGCGGCGGCGCTCCACGGGCGGGCCCGGCGGTCGCCTGGCGTGGCACGACTCCCGACCGGGTCGATCAGTTCTCGGCCGGTGCCGTCGGCGCCCCGTCCGGCCCCGCCGCGTCCTCCCCGGTCTTCTCGGCCTCGTCGGCGGCGAGGACCAGGTAGACCTGCCTGCGCGTCGCATCGAGGAGCTCGGCGACCCTCCGCCGCTGGGCCTGCGTGCCCGAGCGGGCGGCCTGCGCGACGGCGCTGCGCAGAGCCCCCATCGCCGGGCGCAGATCGAGCGTGCCGGCCATGTCGCGCGTCATGCGCTCCCAGGGGGCCGTTCCGGGGTGCTCGGCCAAGCGGCTCGTGCCGGCCTCGGTGATCGTGTAGATCTTTTTGCCGCCCTCGCCCTCCTGACAGCTGACCAGGCCCTCGTCGGCCATCGCCTGCAGTGCCGGGTAGATCGAGCCCGGCCCCGGCTTCCACAGATTCCGCGATCTGTCGGCGATGGCGGTCATGACATGGTAGCCGGTGGACGGCTGCTCGGCGATGACGCGCAGCACGGCCTGGCGCACATCGCCGCGGCGCCCGCGGCCCCGTCCGGGGTGCGGCGGAGTGGGCCGCCCCCAGCCGTCACGGGGCCCGCCGTCGGGTCGGGCGCCCATCGGGGGCCTGCCTCCCCAGGGGTCCCGGGGGGCCTGCTCGTCCCAGTCGTCGCGCCCGTCCCAGGGGCCGCGGGGCCCATCGGCGCTGTCCCACGGCCCGCACCCGCCGCGCCGACGGCGCCCTCTGGCCTCGTCGCGGGGCGTGCGGTGCTCGTCGTCCCTGCCGGCGCCGGGGCCGTACGGGGGACGCCCGCGGCGCCGGCTCTCGGCCCCGGCGCGACCCTCGCAGTCCTCGTGGCGGTGTCGGCTGCGTCCTGCCGGGCCGTGCCCGATGTCGTCCGGGTTCATGGCCATGTAGTGCTCGAAACGCCTTCTCATGATTCTGTCCTCGCCTCTCGTGCCCTTGTCGGGTGATGCTCGTGATGGTAGTCGGGCTCCTCTGGGCTCTTCGCGCGCCGGGTGGGTTCGCTCTGCCCCGCCTGCGGATGGTCGCCGGGCTTCCCGGGGCCCTTCGTGCGTCTGCCGCCCCGTACGGGGTCGACGAGCCGTCCGGATCGGGCCCGTGCGGCGGCCCAGGAACATGGACGCCCGGCCATCATGTCGATGTATCGAATGCTACTTCGATACATCGACACAATCAAGAGTGCACGGCCGACGGGCGGGGTCGAGCGCGGGGTTGCGGCCCGGAACCGCAGTCACAGCGCCGGCGCGCGGATTGTGCGCGGGTGCGCGCTGCCAGCCGCATCCAGGGACGCCCGCCGCGCCTCCGGAGGGCGTCAGCGGGTGCGAGGGCGCGTCTCGGGGTCTGGGAACGCTTGCCGAGCCACGGATCGACGTCAGTCCCGCTCGGCCGGTTCGTCGAGCTCGGCCAGCCAGACGCGGGCGTTGTCCCGACGTCTTGACATGTTTCGCACGGCCGGGACATCGGCGCCGAGGACAACGCCGTCGACCGTACAAGGAGATCATCCGGAGCCTCCCCTAGAGCCCATTTCGGTCCGGCTTCACCGCACCACCGGCTTCGGTCCAATCCACGATCCGGTGGTTCCGGGCGTCCAGCACCGCGCAGCAGAAGGTTCAGCCGCCCGTTCCTCCGGGTGCGTGATGACGGGAACCCAACCGGCCCGCCCCTCAGTATGGATTCGGCGTCGAGCCAAGTCGACAGGGAGGCTTATGCAGAACTTAATTCCATGGGCCTGCTGGCTAGGTGTTTCACTTGGATTGTGTCAAGGTTTTGCATAAACCTCAAAGACGCGGGATGTGCTCGGGATTGAGGAGAACTCACTGTCTTCAGTACTGAGAACGAATTCACGATGCCTATCGATGTGGCCCGAGGAATCTGTCACCATCGAGATGGATCATGTGGGTCGGGTTGTTTGCGACCCAAGCCTCGGTCTCCCAGGCAAGGTCGACGAGGAATTTTCTCATGATTGCGAGAGTAGGGAAGCAGGAGACGTAGATGAGCTTCGCGGTGCAGGATGCGAAAATGGTCGAGAGCTCGCTGTGACGGATGTGGTCGATCGGTCCGTGTGTGGACGCGGCCTCCATGAGAAAGAGCCAGTTCTTATCGGGTTCGTGCACGATCAGGTCCGGGAACTTTCCGTGCAAGTCGAGCTGGATTTCCAGAGAGGCAAGTCGCTGTTGCTCGAAAAGCATGAGTTTTGCATCTGCGTCTCCGACGTAGAGGACTTCTCCGCCGGGAATGAAGTAGGCACAGAAATCCTTTATCATGTCCCTGAGCAGGACGTTCTGACCACCGCCTTTAAGATCGATGGTCCTGCCGCCGGGCAGGGTGACTGGTATGCGGGTCATCTCGCGCACCGCTGCATACCTAGTGGCCAATCCGGGCGCGTCCGCGAGGTACTCACCGACCGCTTGCTCGAAATCTGGTGTACCGAACTCTCGGATCACTAGGAGTGCCTCGGGATTGATGCGGTAGTTGTTGAGTGAGGAATTGGTCGGCCGGGAAGGATCATCGTCGTTGTGGAGGCAGAACCCGGCATCCACGAACTGATGCAGGACGAAACGACGGACGGTCTCACGGGAATTCTCCGCGATCGGATGCTCCAGCCTCTCACGCATCCAGTCCATGATGGCTCGGACTCCGAGGCGTTCTCCAGTGGCCTTTGACCAAGGCGTGTTCTCGTCGACGCCGGCGAGTGCCATGAGGGTGCGGCCTGCCATTTCGTTGGTTCGTTTCGTGTCGAACTCGAGTGCGGTGAGGATCCGTCTGGCCTCCTCCATGGTGCTCACGCGGCCTTCCTTCTAGCGGCGAAGAGTTGTTCGACTGCAATGTCGATGTCGCTGTTCGTCCGAGCCAGCTCGAGGAGCTCGGCATGGCTGGGGAATCTCATGTGTCGCAGGTCGGTCGCGTTGACTTGAGTGTGTCCACTGAAGACGCGGAAGTAGTCGTCGACCCGGGTGGAGTTTAACCATATGGCCAAGCCGCGTGCGAGACCCGGGTCGAGTCCGTGCCCGGCCCGATGAATGTAGTTGAGCTTGTTGTCGAAGGCGGGGGCCCGGTCGTCGTCCCAGACGGCTGCGACGATGCGGCGCTTCTCCTCCTTCGAGGAGAAGCGCTTGACCAAGACGTAGACGCCCGCCGGAACGAGGAGTTTGCTCGCTGTTGTGGAATCGATCGCAAACCACTGGGGTTTTCTCAGTCTCGTGCGGGGGTGTTGGACTGTGCGTTCAACGATGTTGGCCGGGTAAATCATGGGGGAGCAGGGCTGGTCGGGGGAGTGGCGGAGCAGGTCGCGCGAGCGGAAATCCACCACTCGCCCAGTTGAAACCGTCAGTCCGAGGTCAGCGAGAGTTCGGGTCGCGCTCGCCATCCACGACACGGCATCGGCGTCTGACCGGCTGGCCGGGACGAACACGAAATCGGGTGTGACTACTTGGTTTCCGGGGACGATACGTTCAGCGGTTTCAGAGGCCTGATCGACCGACGAATAAAGTCGCACCGGTCCCTGGATTGCATTTGAGGTCACTGACACGATAATCGACTCTTGGAGCACGCCCATGTCTCCGAACACCGAGGAGCGCGATGCGAAAGTGTGGATCGCGTCGATGGCGGCGCGATCCAAGAGACCACGGCGGAAGGATTCATAGTAGGTGCCATTCATCCACGACCTCGGTGTGATCGCCACCATCTGACCACCTGGAGTCAATTGACGCGCTGCCAGCGCCATGAACCCCGCGTAGATGTTGGGGACGACGATCCCTGCATTGCGGAGCAGCACGTCGGCGGTGCTATCAACGCGGAGTTTATGGTAAGGCGGATTCTGAATGACAAGGTCGAAACGTTCGTCACTGGTCACGGCCCACGAGACGTAATCCTCGGCGATGAGGCGAGTCTCGGCCCCGAGCACGGAGCAGTCGTCTAGTGTCTCGCGCAGCGCTGGCAGCAGGGAGGTGTCGTCCTCGACGGCGGTTACGTGAACCCGGAGGCTTGGGGTGACGGTTGCGAGATGGCTGACCAGCGTTGCAGTGAGCATCCCCGATCCGGCGCCGGGATCGAGCACTCGCACGACTCCGTGATCGGGAACCTTGAGCAGACGGGCCATGATCTTGGCGACGGCGGTGGGCGTGAAGAACTGACCTCTCGCCGCTCGCTCGGTCTCGTCAAGATCGGCCAGCGCAGTTTCGCGCCTGCGGGCCGCGCGCCCCACCATGTCCATGACCATCACGGTACCGCTGACCGCCGACACGCCTGCGGTCGCGAGTCTGTCCGGTCCTCATCAGTCGCGGCTGACTCAGCTCCCAAGGATGTTGTCGAGCTCGGCCAGCCAGACGCGGGCGTTGCCGTCGGAGGGGGAGCGCCAGTCGCCGCGCGGGCTCAGCGCGCCGCCGGCGAGCACCTTCGGGCCGTTCGGGACGGCCGTGCGTTTGAACTGCGACTGCATGAAGCGCCGACAGAAGACGCCGAGCCAGTGCGTGATCTCGGCCGGCGTGTAGGAGCGCTTCTCATCCTCGGGGAAGTTCGCCGGCCAGTCGCCCTCGTCGGCGTCGCTCCAGGCCCGCTGGGCGAGGAAGGCGATCCGGTTGGGCCGGAAACCGTGCCGCAGCCAGTAGTAAAGGGCGAAGTCGTGGAGCGCGTACGGGCCGATCGCGTCCTGCGTCGACTGGGGCCGGTCGCCGTCGCCGACGGGGACGAGCTCGGGGCTGATCTCGGTGTCGAGGATCGACTGGAGGACCGCGCCGACCTCGCCCGGGAACTGCCCCGAGGCGATGACCCAGCGGATGAGGTGCTGCATGAGCGTCTTCGGGACGCCCGCGTTCACCGCGTAGTGGCTCATCTGGTCGCCGACGCCGTAGGTGCACCAGCCGAGCGCCAGCTCCGACAGGTCCCCGGTGCCCAGCACGATGCCGCCGCGCTGGTTGGCGATGCGGAACAGGTAGTCGGTGCGCAGACCGGCCTGCACGTTCTCGAAGGTGACGTCGTACTCGTCCTCGGCGTGGCCCAGGTCCTGGAGCATCCGGGTCGCGGCCGGGCGGATGTCGAGCGTCTCGAAGGTGGTGCCGAGCGCCTGCGCCAGCCGCATGGCGTTGCCCCGGGTGCGCGAGCTCGTGGCGAAGCCCGGCATCGTCACGGCGAGGATGTCGGTGCGCGGGCGCCCGGCGAGGTCCATCGCCCGGGCGGCGACGAGCAGGGCGTGCGTCGAGTCGAGCCCGCCCGAGACGCCCAGGACGATCCGCGGCTCGCCGATCGCCGCGAGCCGCTGGCGCAGCGCGGCCACCTGGATGCTGTAGGCCTCGTAGCAGTCCTGAGCCAGCCGCGAGGAGTCGGCGGGGACGAAGGGGAAGCGCTCGACCTCGCGGGCCAGCCCCAGATCGGTGCGCGGCGGGTCGAGGACGAAGTCGATGACCTCGGCCCCGTCGTCGAGGCCGGCCCCGGCCAAGCGGACGGCGTTGTCGTCGAAGGACCCGTTGCGCAGCCGCTCCCCGGTCAGCAGCGCCAGGTCGACGTCGGCGACCGAGGCGCGCGGGCCGTCGGGGAAGCGCTCGGTCTCGGCGAGCAGGACGCCGTTCTCGTGGATCATCGTCTGGCCGTCCCAGGCCAGGTCGGTGCTCGACTCGCCGAGGCCGGCGGCGCAGTAGACGTGGGCGGCCAGGTCCCGGGCCGAGGCCGAGCGGCACATGAGGCGGCGGTCCTCGGCGCGTCCGACGGTGATCGGCGAGCCCGAGATGTTGACCAGCACGGTCGCCCCGGCCAGGGCGGCGCGCGAGCTCGGCGGCACCGGGACCCACATGTCCTCGCAGATCTCCACGTGCACCTGCAGGCCCTCGACGTCGCGGGCGCGGAAGTGCAGATTGTCGCCGAAGGGCGCCCGTCCGAGCCCGCCGAGGTCGATGGCGCCGCGCATGCCCGCGCCGAGCGCGAAGTGGCGCTTCTCGTAGAACTCGCGGTAGTTCGGCAGATAGCTCTTGGGCGCCACGCCGAGCACCCGGCCGCGGTGCACCACCACCGCGCAGTTGTACAGCCGGTTGCCCCGCCGCAGCGGTGCGCCGACGATGAACAGCGGCGTCAGGGCGGCGGTGGCCCGGGCGAAGGAGCCGAGCGCCTCGAGCGTCGCGTCGAGCAGCCGCCCGTTGAGCAGCAGATCGTCGATGGCGTAGCCGGTCAGGCTCAACTCGGGGAAGGCGACGACGGCGGCGCCGCGGCCCGCCATGCGGTGCCCCTGCCCGGCCAGGCGCTCCGCGTTCGTGGCCGGGTCGGCGATCGCCACGGCGTTCGTGCACGCGGCGATGCGCGCGAAGCCCTGGTCGTAGAGCGAGGCGAAGTTCATGGCCCTCCTGTCGTCTGCCGGTGGTGGCCCCCATTGTCGCCCCGCGGCGGCGGGCGACGCACTCCGCGCCCTGCGCCGGCCCGTCAGCTGGCGTCGACGAGACGGTAGCCCCGGCGCACCACCGTCCGGATGGACGCCGGGCTGGCCAGCGCCTCGCGGAGGCGGGCGATGGCGACCTCGGCGGCGTGCGGGTCGGTCGAGTCGCCGGGCAGCACGCGGAGGATCTGCTCGCGGCTCACGGTCTCGCCGGGGTGCCCCGCGAGCAGACGCGCGACCGCCAGCCCGCCCGGCGACAGGCGGAGCGGCCGCTGGCCGAGGGCGGCGTCAGTGGCGTGGACGCGCAGCAGGCCGGCCGGGATGACGCAGGTCAGGGCGTTCTCGGCGACCCGCGTCGAGATGTACCGGACGAGCGCACCCATGCGCCCGCGCTCGGGGCAGCCCGCATCGAGACCTGCCCCGACGAGGGGCTCCGCGGCGACCGGGCCGACCGCGGCGAGGAGCAGCCGGCCCGCCAGGTTCTGGGCGCGCACCTCGGCGAGGGCCCCCGCCCGGTCGAGGGCCCGCACCCAGGCGGCCGAGCCGGGCGAGGAGGTGAACGCCACCGCGTCGAAGCGGGCGGCGCGCAGCTCGTCGATCGAGTCCGTCACGGCCCCGGCGTCGGGCGGCGGGCCCCACCGGTAGACGGTCAACGGCGTCACCTCGGCGCCCGCCTCGCGCAGCGCCTCGGACAGGCCGTCGTCCCCGGCGCCGTGGCACTGGACGACGACGCGCCGGCCCTCGACGCCGGCCCCGAGCAGGCGGTCGAGGATCTCGCGGGAGCTGGCCCGGGGGGAGACCCATGCCGGCTCGGCCCCCGCGCCGCGCAGCGCGCCGAGCGCCTTCGGGCCCCGGGCGATCGTGGAGGTGCCCCGGAGCATCCCGGCGAGCGCCTCGGACAGGCCCGCGGTGTCGGCCGCGTCGAGCCAGGCGCGCAGGCCGATGCCCGTCGTCACGACGACGCAGTCGGGCGGTTCGTCGATGAGGTCGCGGGTGACGCCCAGCAGGCCCGCCTCGTCGATGTGGTGCTCGACCCCCAGGATCGAGGCGATGACCGTGCCGGCGCCGCGGCGCCTCAGGGCGGCCGACAGGTCCTCGGCACGGCGCTGCGCGGTGATGAGGACGCGGGCGCCGGCCAGCACCTCGGTGAAGGCCCCGTCGACGAATCCGTGCGCGGCCGGGCCCCGTGCGGGGAGCTCGGCCTCTGGATTCGTCACGGGCCAAGCCTGTCACGCCCCGCGCGCCCGACGAAGCGGTCTCAGCCGGAGAGTCGCCGCCCGGACGAGGCCCGACGGTGCGCGCCGGGGTGAGAGAATTCACGGGTTCGTGCACCGACAGGAGGACCGATGGACGCCGAGACCTTCGTGCAGCGCTACCGGGTGGAGCGCCGCAACACCGACTCCCTCAAGTGGGACGCCCTGGGCGAACGATTCGGCAACCCCGATCTGCTGCCCCTGTGGGTGGCCGACACGGAGTTCCGCGCGCCCGAGGCCGTCCTCGACGCGCTGACCGCCCGCGTGCGGCACGGAGCCTTCGGCTACGCCACGGTGCCGGACTCCTACTTCGAGGCCTTCGACGCCTGGGCGGCGGTCCGCGGCCAGGCCCGGGTCAGGCGGGAGCGGGTGCGCTTCGGCACCGGCGTCGTCTCGTCCTTCTACTGGATGATCAGCGCCTTCACCGAGCCCGGCGACGCCGTCCTGCTCACGACGCCGGTCTACTACCCGATGCACAGCGCGGTGCGCGACACCGGCCGCCGGCTCGTCACGAGCGAGCTGGTCCGCGACGGGGCCGGCGAGTACGGCTTCGACCTCGACGGCTTCGAGCGCGCCGTCGTCGACGGCGGCGTGCGGCTGTGGATCGCCTGCTCCCCGCACAACCCGGTCGGCCGCGTGTGGACCGAGGACGAGCTCGACGCGGTGCTGGGCATCTGCGCCCGCCACGACGTCCTCGTCGTCGCCGACGAGATCCACCAGGACATCCTGCCCGGCACCCGCCCGTTCATCGCGATGTCCGAGGTGGCCGGCGGACGCCACCGCGACCGCGTCATCACGCTGAGCGCGGTCTCCAAGACCTTCAACCTGGCCGGCCTCGTCCACTCGCACATCGTCATCCACGACGAGGGCCTGCGCGCCCGCTACGACTCCTGGGCGAGGGCCTACGTGCAGACCGAGCCGAACATCCTGGGGCTCACCGCCGCCGAGGCCGCCTGGCGGGGCGGCGCGGACTGGCTGGACGGCTTCACCGAGCTCCTCCGCGTCAACGACGCGGGCTTCCGGGCCCGGGTCCGCGAGGTCGCCCCGACCGCCCTCATGCCGACCCTCGAGGGCACCTATCTGCTGTGGCTCGACCTGCGCGACTACGTCCGGCCCGCCGACATGCGCTCGTTCCTCCAGGACACCTGCGGGCTGGCCGTCGACTACGGCGAATGGTTCTCGCCGCAGGCGAAGGGCTTCGTCCGCTTCAACCTGGCCACCACCCCGGCGATCCTCTCCCAGGGGGTCGAGCAGCTGGTCAACGGCCTGTCCGGGCTCGCCTGAGCCATGGCCGCCGGACCGGCCGGGGGCTCGCGCGCCGCAGGGGCCCGGGACGGGCGGCGCGCCGGGGGACGACGGGCCCTGCGCCTCGGCGGGACCGTCTGCGCCGTCGCGGTGACCGCGGCGCTCGGCTGCGCGGTGGCCCCCGGTCTCGTGGCCCGCGCCGGGGCCGAGGCCCCGCTGGACGACGCCGTCACGAGTGCCCCGTTCCTCGCCTGGGCGGTGAGCAGCGTGCGCGCCGACTCCGGGGCGACCGGTTTCGTCTCCGCGTCCATCGCCCGCGCCGAGCTCGAGCTGACCGTCCGCGCGCCCGACGGCCGGGACCAGCTGTGGAGCGTCCGCCCGCAGTCGCTGCCACGGCTCGTCTCCGGCTCCCCGCCGCGCACCGGGGAGACGGCCGGCGAGTTCTTCCAGGCCGACGCCGAGCAGCTCTCGCGCGCCTGGACCCGCTACGCCGGGTCGATGACGGCCTGCGGCGAGGAGTTCACACGGGTCGAGGCGGCCGCCGGGGCCGGCGGGACCGCCCGCATCACCGCGCACTGCACGCGCGGCGACTGGACCGGCACGCCGACCGTGGGCATCGTGCAGGACTGGATCGGGACGCGCGTCGTCCAGGTGCACAGCGATCTGGGGACCGCCGCCGCCCTCGGCTCGGTGCTCGGCGACCTGGACCGTCTCGCCCCGGCCGGGGGCGCGGCCGTCGTCCGGCTGGCGAACCGGCAGGACTGCGCGGCCGAGGCGCTGTGGCCGGCCGAGGACGCCGGCGGCGCGCCGGGCGGCGGCCGGCCCTGGATGGACCAGACCCGCCTGTGCTCGGGAGGGGGCCCCTCGGAGGGCAAGCTGCCGCTCACCGTCGTCGACGAGCCCTCGGCCCCGGACGGCGTCGGGGATGCCGGGGCCGGGGATGCTGCGCACCGCGTCGATCCGGGCGGGCTCGACGCCGGGCTGCTCGCCCGGCTCCTCGCCGTCCCCGAGCTGCCCACCGCGTCGCCGACCGCCGAGGCGCTGAGCATCGGCTGGTCGGACGCCCACGGGCAGGTCGTCATCGTCGCCGACAGCCGCATCGGCCAGGACGCCGGCGCCCGGCGCCTCACCATCACCTACGCGCTGGACGGCGCCGAGCTGGCCCGCGGCTGAGGGGCCGGTCCGAACCCGCCCGGACGGGCGCAGGGCCGCCCCGGTCGGACGAGCGGTGGGCGCCGTTCAGCCGTTGGCGACGCCCACCTCGTCGGTGTAGGCGCAGTACCAGGTGAGCGAGTCGCCGTCGGCGCGGAAGAGCACCTGGTGGAAGCCGTTCGTCGTCTGGTCGCGGCCGCCGCCGAGGGCCACCCACGTGACTCGGTCGAGCGGGAGCTCGGGGGCGCCGGCATCGGGCGCCAGTTTGAACGGCCTGGTGGCGATCTCGGTGGTCGCGCGGCCGTCGGAGGCCGGGTTGAGGCACGGGCCGGCCGAGGCGCGGACCGGGGCCGTGCGGATCGGCACGCCGTTCTCGAGCGTGATCGTGTTGGTGACCTCGTGCGACGGAAGATCCGAGCAGGCCTCGCCGTTGCGGATGAGGCGCGTCGCCGTGATCGTGCCGGCCGCCGCGTCGACGCTCAGGGACTTCGTCGCGTTGCCGCACGAGGAGTCGTCGGTGATCGGGTACGGCGACTGGACGGCGGTGCCCCGGGCGGCGTCCCAGGTCCAGATGTAGGCGTGGTGCCAGTAGCCGTTGCCCTCGCCGCTCGTCAGCCAGACGACGGCGTCCTCGTCGCCGTCGTGGTCGAGGTCGGCGTACTGCACGGGGTTGCCGCTGGTCCCGGTGTCGACCTGCCACCAGAAGTCCTGCGAGGGCGTCGAGCCGGCGTGGAGCGTCTGCCCCGAGCGGGCGTCGTACCAGTCGGCCCCGGCGAAGTCGAAGCCCTCGATGGCCTTGGCCCCGTCGGTGCTCGTGGCGCCGGGGGAGGTGCTCGTGGGGCCGAAGCCCGACGGGTCGCCGTTCTTGGCCGAGGGGTTCTGGGCGCAGCCGGCGGCCGACAGGACGGCGGCGGCGAGGAGCGCGGGGACGATGCGGCGGGTCACGGGGCCAACACGGTTCATGGGGCCAACCCTAGGCGAGGCGGCCGCCCTCGGGCCGCAGCGACCGGCCCGGGCCCGTCGGTCGACCCCGAGGCGCTCCCCGATGACGGGGCGTCGACGACCCGGGCGGGCCCCCTGCGGACCCCGTCGGGCGTCCCCTGAGGGGCCCCCGACGGCGGCGCCCCCCGACCAGGGGCGATCCCCGGATGCGATTCTTTCGCCCGGCCATCTGTGGAACACTTGCCGTGACGACGGAGGTGGACTCGATGGTTGAGCTGGCGCGCATCGCCTTCGTCTCGTTGCACACCTCGCCCGTCGCGTCCCCCGGCACGGCCGACGCCGGCGGCATGAACGTCGTCGAGCTGAACTCCGCCATGGCGCTGGCCCGGGCCGGCCACGAGGTCGACCTCATCACCCGGCGCGACGACCCCGACGCGCCCGACCGGGCCGAGATCGCGCCCGGCGTGCGGCTCATCAACCTCGACGCCGGCCCGGCCCGGGTCGTCGCCAAGAGCAGGGCCGAGGCGCTCATCGAGCCCTTCCGCGAGGCGATGGGACGGCTCGACCACGACTACGGGCTCGTCCACTCGCACCACTGGTTCAGCGGGGTCGCGGCCCTGCCGCTGGCGCGGCGCTGGGGTGTCCCGCACGTCCAGAGCTTCCACTCGGTGTCGGCCCCGCCCGGCACGCACTCCCTGTCGGACGGCGAGCCGCCCGAGTCGCCGGGCCGGCCCGGCGGCGAGGCGCTCGTCGCCGCGGGCTCCGACCTCATCGTCTCGGTCTCCGAGGCCGAGAGGCGGACCATCATTGAGCGCTACGGGCCGCTGTCGACGCCCATCGTGCCGGTGCACCCCGGCGTCGACGCCGACCGCTTCCACCCCCTGCAGCCCGGCGAGCGGCACTGGGCCTGGGGCGCCACGGGCGGCTGCTACTACCTGTTCGCCTCGCGCCTCCAACCGCTCAAGGGCCCCGACCTGGCCATCCGCATGATGGCCGAGATCCCCGAGTACGACCGCCCGCACCTGATCGTCGCCGGCGAGGCCTCGCAGGACTTCACCGACTACGAGGCGCGGCTGCACCGGCTCGTGCACGAGCTGGGCCTCGACGAGCACGTCGTCTTCCTCGGCTCGCAGAACCGCGACGAGCTGGCCTGCATGCTGCGGGGCGCCTGCGCGCTCATCAACCCGAGCTACTCGGAGACCTTCTCGCTCGTCTGCCTCGAGGCCGAGGCCAGCGGCGCCCCGGTCATCGCCGGCCGCGTCGGCGGCATCCCCGAGGCGGTCCGCGACGGCGTCACCGGGATCCTGCTCGAGGGCCGCGACCCGGCCGAGTGGGCCGCGGCCGCCCAGTCGGTCCGCAACGACGAGGCGCTGCGCGAGCGCATGGTGCGGGCCGCCCGCGACTTCGCGCGCGAGCGCAGCTGGGACCGCACCGCGGCGGGACTGCTCGCCGCCTACCGCCGCGCGACCGGCTGACCGGTCGTCCCCCGGCGGGGCGCCCGGCGGACGGGGCCGGCCCCGCCGACCGTCCGGGAGAAGAGGAGCAGCACCGTGCCCATCGACAACACCGCCGTGATCGAGCGACTCATCGGCGACCCCGCGGGCCTGCGCGTGCTGCTCGTCCACGCCCACCCCGACGACGACACCCTCTCGACCGGCCCGCTCGCCGCCCGGGTGACGAGCCGGGGAGGCCGCGTCGACCTCGTCACCTGCACGCGCGGTGAGCGCGGCGAGGTCGTGGACGGCGTCCTGCCCGCCGGCACCTCGCCCGACGGGCTCGTCGCCGTGCGCGAGGGCGAGCTCGACGCCGCCTGCGCCGAGCTGGGCATCGCCGAGCGGTGGTTCCTCGGCTCCGCACCGTGGCGCGCCGCCGGGCTGCCCGAGTGCCGCTACGAGGACTCGGGGATGCGCTGGGTGACGCCGACGCTGGCCGGGCCCGCCGCCGGCGCCGGCGCGCGCGCCCTCACGAGGGCGCCGCTGGAGCAGGAGGCCGCCGACCTGCTCGCAGGGCTGGAGGGCCGCGGCTACGACGCGCTCGTGAGCTACGACGACGGCGGCGGCTACGGTCATCCCGACCATGTGCGCTGCCACGAGATCGTCGCCCTGACGTGCGAGCGCGCCGGCCTGCCCTTCGTCCAGGTGCTCTCGCAGGAGGACAACCCGGCCGCCGGCGACGCCGCCGCGGCCGCCTGGCTCGACGTCGACGACCCGGCGCTCGAGGCCCGGGTCGTCGCGGCGCTGCGCCGCTTCCGCACGCAGCTCACCGTCGTCGGCTCCGGCGCCGAGCGGTGCATCCGCCACGTCGGCGGCCAGCGCCAGGCGATCCCGCGGAGGATCGGCCTGCTGTGAGGGCTGGGGCGGACCGGGGGCGTTCGTCGTGACGAGGATGCGTTCGGGGCGGGACCGGCGGGATCGATTCACGCACGGCGACAGCCTCCGCACCGACTCGCGGGGCGGAGGACGGCGGCCATCCCAACGGGCGGGTCCGCGTCTTCCCCGCCGACGCTGACGGATTCGGCGCGCAGCCCGCCCGATCGGGGCTGAGCGCGTGCCGTCCGCGAAACCGACAACGATCCGGAGAACGTCCGGCCCCTCGCGGCGCGCCCGAGCGGTTCGTCTGCTGCGACTTCATCGATCTCTCCTCCGACCGGGACCCGCCCATGCATGACGGCTGGTGGATCCTTCCGCGCAGTGATCCGGGAGGGCCCGGTGGACTTGCCGCGCCGTTCCGCTGAACAAGCGTGCGTGGCGGGCTGTCATGACATCTGTCACATCGACCGGCACACAGGTGCCCCGACTTCTCATGAGCCTCCCATGTTCCCTCGCCAGAACGGTTCCCGGCGTCACAGGATCGATGGCGGAACAAGGATTACCCGCTCCTCGGCGCACTGAAAGGATCCTCATGGCCCAGTACCTGAATGACCCGTTGACATCTCGTGAGCATGATCCGAATGCAGCGATCCGTCTCGAATCCCTCACGAAGACGTTCCGGGCCCCGAACGGAGGAACCATCACCGCCGTCGATGACGTCTCGTTCACCATCGACCGGGGCGAGGTCGTCGCCTTTCTCGGCCCCAACGGCGCTGGAAAATCCACGACGATCGACCTGGCCCTGGGACTGCTCGGGCCGGATTCCGGAAGCGCACGCATCTTCGGACTCGACCCGATCACTGCCGCCCATGCAGGACTGGTCTCCGCCGTCATGCAGTCCGGAGGCATGCTCCCGGACCTCACCGTGCGCGACCTGATGCACATGGTCGGAGGCCTGTTCCGCGAAGCCGAGGTCGACAGGTGCATGGCGCGGGCCAACATCAACGAGCTGGCGGACCGGAAGATCTCCACGTGCTCGGGCGGGGAGATCCAGCGCGTCCGCTTCGGGATGGCCCTCATCCCGAATCCTGAGCTGATGATCCTCGACGAACCCACCGCCGCCATGGACGTGGAGGCCCGGAGGCCCGGAGGACCTTCTGGGAGCGCGTCCACGAGGACGCGGACCGTGGCCGCACGGTTGTCTTCGCCACCCACTACATCGAGGAGGCGGACCAGTTCGCGGACCGGGTCATCCTCATCCAGGACGGTCGGATCATCGCCGATGACACGGCGGACAACATCCGAGCCGCGAGTTCGGGCCGCATCGCCTCCTGCGTCCTGCCGGCTGACGCCGCGCGGACGGTCCTCGATGACCCGGGGGTCAGCATCGTCAAACGGTCCGCGGGCCGCACCTATCTGCACAGCACCGACTCCGACGCCCTCGTGGGCGATCTCGTACGAGTCGGAGCCACCGACATCGAAGTTCTCCCGCAGAGCCTCGAGGACGCCTTCCTCACCCTCACCCGCAAGAACTGAGAGACCATCATGTCCCTGCTCACCACTGCACCTGTTCTCGCCGATCACGCTCCGGCCCGGGCTGTCAAGACATTCGCCCCCGTCTCCGCGAGGCCGGCCGGTGGTCTCAGCCTCACCTACTTGGGCCACGAGTTGAAGCGGCCCTTCAACAGGCAGGCCCTGCTCATCAATGTGGCGCTTCCCGCAGTCCTCTATCTCGCGCTCCACCGGACCGGCAGCTCGCACACCGCTCCCCCGCACGGAAATTTCGCCATGTGGATGATGATCGGCATTGCGGTGTACGGATCGGCCACGGCCTCCACGTCGACCGCAGTGGGAATCGCCATTGAGAAGTCTTCGGGCTGGATGCGCACCATGCGTCTCATGCCGATCTCATCGGTCGGATATGTCCTGTCCAAAGTGGCTTCCGCCATGCTCTCGGCCGTGCTGCCCGTCGTTGTCGTCGGTCTTCTCGGCTGGGGGACCGGCGCCGAGGGGAATCTGCGGGTCTGGATTCTCGGTCTGCTCACCGCATGGGGCGGTTCAGCGGTCTTCGCCGCATTCGGGCTCGGTATCGGGTTGACCCTGCGCGCCGAGATCGTCACGTCGATCCCCGGTCTCACGACGACTGCACTCGCCTTCATCGGCAACCTCTTCCTCCCCCTGTCGGGCAGGGTGCTCCAAGTCGGCCGCTGGACTCCGATGTTCGGGGTGTCCGACATCGCTCGTCGTGCCCTCACCGATGGCTGCTCCCTGTCCGGTGTCCACTCCTCGTTGACCTTCGTGCTCCTCAACGTCGGCGGCTGGTTCGTCCTGTTCGTGCTGCTCGCCGCACGCGCCTACACGAAGAGTTCGGGCCGCGCGTGAGCGGTCCTGCACGAACCACGGGGAGGAAGGATGGAAATGACCACCGCGATCGTCATCTGCCCAGGGCAGGGGGCCCAACGGCCCCGAATGCTGACGCCCTGGATCAGGGAGCCGGCCGCCTCCGCACGGTTGCGCGAGTGGTCCCTCCGGGCGGGGATCGATCTGGCAGCGCTCGGCACGGAGGGCTCGATGGCCGAGATCTCCCGCACGGAGAATGCCCAACCGCTGCTCGTCGCCCAAGCCCTTCTCATCATGACCGAGGTGACCGGCCGGAGCATCGCGGTGGCCGGTCACTCCGTCGGCGAACTGTCTGCCGCGGCGATGGCCGGTGTGCTGGAGCCGGGCGAGGCCGTGCGGTTGGCCCGTCTCCGCGGGTTGGCCATGGCCGAGGCCTGCAGGGCGGCGGAGACGACGATGGCGGCCGTCCTGGGGGGCGACCCCGCGGTCGTCGCCGATGCCATCGGGGCGGCCGGTGCATCCGTGGCCAATCGCAATGGCACGGGGCAGGTGGTTGCGGCCGGATCGCTGAAAGCCATCGAACGACTGACCAGTGCACCTCCGGAGGGCTGCGCGGTGAAGCGTCTGGCGGTGGCGGGAGCCTTCCACACCCCGTTCATGAGGCCCGCACTCGAGGCCTTCGGCCTGGCGGCAGACGAAGTCCCCTTCCGTGCAGCCCCCATTCCGATCATCCAGAACCTGGATGGTCGAGTCATCCGTGACGGGGACGAGCTCCGCGATCGTCTGGTGCGTCAGATCACCGCTCCCGTGCGCTGGGACCTGTGCATGGACACGATCGAGTCGCTCGACCCGGGGATGATCGTGGCCGCTCCTCCCGGCAGGACGCTGAGCGGCCTGGCCCGCCGTCGGCTCCCCTCGTCATCGGTCATGTGCGTCACCACCCCTCGAGATCTCACCCGGAAGGCATGATCATGGTCGTCCAAGAACTCCTCTGGAACTCCGTGAGGAACCGCCCCGACAGGCCCGCCGTGAGCGATCGCACGGAACGGCTCCGCTGGTCGGAACTGGGGGCGAGGGTCGCCGCAACGGCCGATGAGCTCACCGATCTCGGTGTCCGCCCTGGTGACCGCGTCGTCGCTCTCGCCGGGCCGTGCGTCCGAACCGTCGTCCTCATGTGGGCGGTGCTGGAACTCGGTGCCGTGTTCGTCCCGCTGCACCCGGGTCTCACGAGAATGCAGGTCGACCACGTCGTCAACGACTGCGATGCGCGAGTCGTCGTCGCCGACGGTCCGGCCGGTGCCCCCCTCGCCGGAGGCCGACGGGTCATCGACCTCGCCGATCTTCCTCGCGTCAGTGCCGCGCCCCGCCCCCGTCGTGCAACGACCTCGGAGAACGCTCCGGCCCTGCTGATCTACACCTCGGGCACGACCGGGAATCCCAAAGGGGTCGTCTGCCCCCATCGTCAGGTGCGTGCAGCAGTCGAGTCGATCGGTTCCTGTCTCGGCTACCGCAGCGACGACGTCATCGCCTGTCGTCTTCCGCTCGCCTTCGACTACGGCCTCTACCAGCTCCTTCTCGCCGCTGACTGCGGGGCCGAGGTCGTCATCGTCAGTGCCGCCGAGGACGTTCGCCTGCTGCGCATCATCGTGGAGCGGGGCGTCACGGTCGTTCCGCTGGTTCCATCGCTGGCCCGCATGCTCATCGCCCTGCACCGGCACCGTCCTGTCGGCACGGTGCTGCGCCTCGTGACGAACACCGGCGCCCGGATGGCGCCCGCGCTCATGGAGGAGTTCCTGGAGCGTTTCCCCCGGGTGCAGTACGCCTCCATGTACGGCATGACCGAGTGCAAGAGGATTTCGATCCTGCCCACCAACGAATGGCGGGCTCATCCCGAATCCGTGGGACGAGCCATCCCGGGGGACGAGATCCTCATCCTCGACGAGAACGGCGAACCGGTCGGGACGGGTCATCCCGGTGAGATCGTCGTCCGCGGCCGCACCGTGATGAGTGGCTACTGGGGTGTCCCCATGGAGGCTCAGGACCGCTATCGCCGGGCTCCGGACGGATCGGTCGAGTTGCACACCGGCGATCGAGGTCGCCTGGACGACACCGGCAGGTTGTTCTTCATGGGCCGCAACGACGACATCGTCAAACGCCATGGCATTCGAATCTCGCTCCACGAGATCGAATCCGCGGCCGAGCGGGTCGAAGGGGTGGATGCTGCCGTCGCCCTCCACCCGTCCGGGCCCTCCGAGAGCCTCACCCTCTGCTTCACGGGTCCGGCCGATCCCGACTCCCTCGGCATCACTCTCGAGGAGTTCCTCGATCAGGCGAGGGCCCCCGACCGGATCATCCGCACGGACTCCATCCCCCTCACGCACAACGCGAAACCCGATCGACGTCAGCTGGAGAACCTCTGCCTCGGCACCGTCTCCTGAGCGTCGCCTCAACCGGAACAAGGAGCAGAACATGACCATCGAAGAATTCACCGCAGTCATCTCGACCGCAGCGCGAGTCGAGCTCGATGACCCCCAGACCAGTTTCACGGCCCAGGGACTCGACTCGCTCGGTCTCCTGAACGTCCTCGTGGCTGTCGAGGACAGCTACTCCATCGAGATCGACCCCGCGTCGTTCGCCGATGGGCTGCCCCGGACCCCGGCGGAGATGCATGCCTACGCCGAGAGCGCGGTCACGACTCATGCGGAATGAGCGCATCGCCATGACCGCAGGAGCAGCGCACCTCTTCGACGTGCCGTCCGGAGGCATCTCGCTGGCCGGCGGGGTGCCCGATCTGAGCCCCATCGAGATGAGGGGACTCTCGGAGCAGGTCGGCCGCCAGATCCGCCTGGGCGGGCCCACCATCCTCCAGTACTCGACCATGGAGACGCCGAGCGACCTCGTCGAGGCGATCGAGGACCTGGCCGGCCGGGAATCGATGCACCCCCTCGCCTCGAACCTCGTCCCCACCAGCGGCAGTCAACTCGGCCTGGTCGCCGTGTGCCGGGCGCTCGTGGCCGACGGGGAGTACATCGCGGCAGAAGAGCTCACCTACCCCGGTGCCCTCAGCGCTTTCGCCTGGTGCGGAGCCCGCGTCGCCCCAGTGCCCATGGATGAGGAGGGCCTCGTCCCAGAGGCCCTCGTCGAGACCGTCACGCGTGTTCGAGCGTCTGGGGGCCGGCTCGACGTGCTGTACACGGTGCCAACCTTCCACAACCCGACCGGGCGCACCCAGGGCACGGGCCGGCGGCAGAGGCTCCTTGAGGCCTGCGAGGCGCTCGACGTGCACGTGATCGAGGACAATCCCTACGGGATGCTCTCATTCACGGGCCGTGAGCTACCCGCACTGAAATCCATGAGCCCCGCCGGCGTCACCTATCTGGGGACCTTCTCGAAGGTCTTCGTTCCCGGCCTGCGGTGCGGCTGGATCGATCCGGCCGCCCAGTACCACGAGAGGATCCGTGGCGCGGTCGAGACGGCGACCCTGTCGCCCTCGCCGATCGCGCAGGCGATCATCGCCGGCCATCACCGCAGATGCGGCTGGGACCGTGCCATTGCACGGTTCCGCGAGATCTACGCGGGAAAGGCCATGACCCTGTCGGAGGCGCTGGTCGCCTCCGGGCTCGACCGCGATCGTTGGAGCTGGCGCGAACCTGACGGGGGCTTCTACCTCTGGCTCACCGACGCGACCGGAGTCGACGCCTCCGGACTCGCTGAGGCGGCGCGGCGGGCCGGGATCGCTCTCGTCCCCGGAGCGCGGTTCGGCGGTACCGGAGCGGCCAGGGCCGGCCTGCGGCTGTCGTTCAGCGGCGCGAGCGAGAGCGAACTGCACGTCGCCGCCGATCGCCTCTGCGCGGTCATCTCCGGGGCAGGGACCGTTCAGGAGGGCGCGGCATGACGACCCCGACGATCACGAGGAATCGCAGAACGATTTCCAGGATCAAGGATCTCGTTCCGGTCGGGGACTCCGATTGGAGGGCGTTCGGTGCGGGTGTCCTGCGGAGCGCCGGCTTCCCGGTCGAAGGACTCGACCTCCTCTCGTGTCCCGAGCTCTGCACGGCCGCTCAGCGGTACATGGACGGCATCATCGACGAGACCGAGTACCGTGATGCGTTCGCCGGGGAGCGGCTCCGTCTGTCCACCAGGATCACAGGTCTCCTCCGCCGGGAGGATTTCCTGTCCGCCTTGACCTGGCAGAACCGGAATGTCCTCTCCCATGGAATGCACGAGCTGTCCACGGAGGCCGAGCGGCTGTCCTCGCGACGGCGCCGGAGGGAGGAGGCCGCGGCTCTCTACTGGCAGCGTTACTGCAGCAAGGCGGAGACGATCGGCTTCTTCGGCCCCTTCGCGTGGATCCCCGTCGGTACTCCGGGCGTGGCGCTCGGGTTCACCCCGTCGGCTGAATCCGTCGAGGACCTGTGGGTCTGCATGGAGGCATGGGCCGTGCAACGCCTCGGAACCGTGTTCTCCGAATCGGGGGGTCGCTGGTGGTTCCCGCCACGAGTACGACCGGATCAGGGCCTCGACGAGGAGCTCGGCGAGCTCGTCCGCCCGGGCCACGTGAATCCGCACGTACCCGCTCAGGACATGCGCGTCCTGCGTCTCGTCGATGGATCGCGGAATGGATCCGACATCCTTGCCGAGCTCGCCGGTGGCCCCGACGCCTCCGCGTGGAGCAGGGCCCGGGTGGAGAAGACCCTGGTGAAGTACGTCCACAGGAGGTTCCTCACATGGGACGCCGCCATCCCGGTCAGTCCGGCGGCGCTCCCTCTCCTGATGAAGCGCGTGGAGCGCATCGGTGACGAAGGACTGCGTCGCCGCTTCAGCGGTGTCCTCGACGGCATCATGGCCCGGCTCCAAGAGCTGGGGAACGCCGCCGACCATCGGGAACTCCGCGAGCGACTGACGGAGTTCGACGAGTATTACGAATCCATCGCACACGGGCCCTCGTATCGTTCCGAGGGAAAGGCCTACGCGGCCCGCACCACGGTCTACATGGACGCGACGAGGCCCTGCGCGGCGTCCGTCGGCGAATCTCTGCTGACCCGCATTGCCGAGCCACTGGACCTGGTCCTGCGTTCCGCCGAGTGGTTCGGCGAGAGGCTCTGCCTCGCCTTCGAGAGGTCGATGACTGAGTTCATCGTCTCGACGGGCGGTGGAGCGGGAACGGTCGCCGACGTCTGGGACCATTCCCTCGAGCTGCTGTGGGGCGAGACCGAGGACAACCCTCTCAGGACCGTCGAGGAGGAGCTGTCCCGCCGTTGGGCGGGCATCCTCGGCGAGCCCGGCGCGAGCGCGACTCGGATCCGCCTCGAGAGCCGTCGCATTCGTGGGGCGGTCCACGAGTGCTTCCCCCGGACGGAGGCGCCGGTCCCCGCGATGTCGGTGCACAGCCCCGATCTGCAGATCGTCGCCCGCTCGGCCGAGAACGTCGAGGCCGGTGACTACCAGGTCGTTCTGGGCGAACTCCACGCCTGTCTGGCGACCCTGGAGATGCCGGCCGTCGAGAGCAGCGCCGGAACCGCTGTGACTCCGGTCGTCAGGGACACGATCAACCGGGCCCTGGGCACCAGCCGAACCGTGCCCCTGTTCCCCAGCGGTTGGCGGCGCAACACCGGCCGGGTCAAGCCGGCGCGCATCGGAACCGGCGAGACCGGCATCGGGTTCACCAATGCCGTCGCGGCCGATCCCGAAAGGGTCGTCCCGGCCTCGCGCATCCTCCTGACGGACACGCCGGCGGGAATCGTCGGTACCATGCCTTCCGGTCGGGTCCTCACCCTGCGGGAGATCTGGGGCGTTCCCCTCTCGATCCTGTGCGCGGACGCGTTCAAGATCGGTCTGCCGGGTGAGCACACGCCCAGACTGTCCATCGACGACCTGGTCCTGTTCCGGGAGGCGTGGACCCCAACCCCGGAGGAGCTCATCCCGCCCGGCCGCGGGGACCCCGCCATGGATTTCGTGCGGGTCCAGGAATGGCGCACCTCGAACGGTCTGCCCACGCGCGTGTTCGCCAAGTTCTCGCACGAGACGAAACCGATCCACGTGGATTTCACCAGCCCTGTTCTCACGGCGAATCTCGTGCGCATGGCACGCAGGGCGAAGGAGCTCGGTGCCACTGCCGTGATATCCGAGTGCCTGCCGCTTCCCGAGGACAACTGGCTGTGCGACGACTCCGGCCAGCACTACGTGAGCGAGCTCCGCTTCCAGATGACGCGAGGCCCCGTGAACCCATCCGCAATCCCAGTGAAGGAGGAGTCATGACCATCCGCACCCCCGTGGCGGATCCCCCGAACGAGTCGACCGGTGGGCCGGTTCCCCATGCGCTGCGCCTGATTGGTGACACTCCGATGGTGAGTCTGGAGCGCCTCTTCCCCCCGCCGGGCCCACGCTTCTTCGGCAAGATGGAGAAGCTCAACCCGGGCGGCAGCATCAAGGACCGCACCGCTCTGTCCATGCTCACCGACGCCCTCGGGTCCGGACGGATCGTTCCCGGGCGCACCACGGTGGTCGAGTCGAGTTCGGGCAATCTCGGGATCGCCATGGCTCAGATCTGCAATTTCCACGGCGTTTCCTTCCGCTGCGTCACCGATCCGAAGATCACCTCGATGAACCTCGCCCTCATGAGAGCCTACGGCGCCGATGTCGAGGTCATCGATCGTCCGGACGAGGCGACCGGGGAGTACCTGCCGGTCCGCATCCGACGGGTCAACGAACTCATCGCGAGCCTGCCGGATTCCTGGTGGTCGAACCAGTACGCGAATCCTGCCAACGCGCGGGCCCACCACCGGACGATGGAGGAGATCCTCACCGCCATCCCCGGCCTGACGCACCTGTTCCTCGCAACGGGTTCCTGCGGTACCCTGCGGGGATGCGCCGAGGGCCTGCGCCGAGCGGGCCGTCAGGACGTGACGGTCATCGCGGTCGACTCGTGCGCCAGTCGCATTTTCGGAGAACCGCCCCAGCGCGCCGCACGTGTCATCCCAGGGCACGGCGCTGCGCTGAGACCACCCCTGATGAGCAACGACTCGGCCGACTGGCTCGTGCGGGTCGACGATGCGGACTGCGTGGTCGGCTGCCACGAAATGCTTCGCAAGGAATCCCTGCTGGTCGGCGGTTCCTCCGGGGCCGTCCTGACCGCTGCACTGCGTTTCGCGCCGCGGCTGCCTGAATCGGCCCGGTGCGCGCTGATCCTGCCGGACGGCGGGGAGCGCTATCTCGACACCATCTACGACCGGAGCTGGGTCCGTCAGCACATAGGTCCGTTGCCCGAACCATCCCGATGGGCGGGGCCGAGCTGCTCCTACCCGCCCATCCATCTCACCGACCACGAGGAGGCAGCAGCATGAGAATCCTCAACCACGATGACGTCGCAATCGCCCTGCGCAGTGGCGCCTTCTCACCGGTCCGAGCAGTTCAGGACGCGTACATGGCCCATTGCCTGGGTCAGACGGCGCTGCCCTTCTCCTGCTTCCTCCGACCGCTGGGGCACCAGGACGACCGGATCATCGCCCTGCCCGCACATCTGCACGGCCAGCAGGATGTCATGGGGATCAAGTGGATCTCGTCCTTCCCCGGGAACACCGAGCGAGGATTGCAGCGCGCATCCTCGGTGATGGTGCTGAACGACCCCAGGACCGGTTACCCGGTCGCGGTCCTCGAGGCCAGCCAGATCTCCGCCACGAGGACCGCCGCCAGCGCAGCGCTGGCGAGTCAGACCCTGCATGGCATGAAACCCGTTCTCACAGCCGGATTCATCGGTTCCGGGACGATCAACCGCAGGGTGCTCGACTTCCTCGTCGCGCTTCACTCCGATCTTCGGGCCATCCGCGTCCAGGACGTCGCTCCTGAACGGGCCACGCGCTTCGCGAGGTCTGCGCTGGTCGCCCATCCATTTCTCGACGTCGAGGTGCGCCAGAGCGCGCAGGACGTCCTGCAGGGGTCCGACACGGTGTCGATCGCGACGACCGACTCGACGTACTGGCTCGATCTGGACAACGACTCGGCGGGCGAGGACCAAGTGATCCTGCACCTGTCCTTGCGCGATCTGAGCACCGCCTCGATATTGGCGGCGACCAACGTCGTGGATGACGTCGAGCATGTCTGCCGGGCGGGAACGAGCATCGAGCGCGCTGCCGAGGAGTCAGGGGGGAGCGCCTTCATCTCGGCGACCATCGGGGAGCTGCTGAGCGATGCGAGGGAACTGCCGCGGAACGGGAAACCGATCATCTTCTCTCCCTTCGGTCTGGGGATCCTCGATCTGGCCGTTGCAGGACAGGTCCTCGATTTCGCCGACATCAATGGCCTCGGATCGGAGATCGGCGGCTTCGACCCAGGCCGTCAACAGTTCAGCGATTCTCGGAGGAGCGGATGATGAGAGGCCTCACAGGCGTTTTCCCCGACGGAGCGGTCGCCCTCGTCACCGGCGGTTCCCGCGGGATCGGTGCGGCGGCGGCACTCGCCCTGGCGCAGGCCGGATGTCGTGTCGTCGTCGCCTACCGCGCCAAGGCGGACAAGGCGGAGAAGACGGCGGTGCGCGTTCGGGAACTCGGTCGTGAGTGCCTGACCGTTCGCGCGGACGTCACCGATGAGACGCAGGTCATCGCGCTGTTCCGGACGATCCGCGAGCAGTTCGGCCGACTCGACACCGCGGTCCTCAACTCCGGCGTCACCGCCGACGGACATGCGGCGGGCATGAGTCTCGCCAAGTGGGACCAGGCCATCAGCACCAACCTGACCGGAACGTTCTGCTGCCTCCGGGAGACCGTGAGGGCCATGTACTCGGCCGGAGGGTCGATCGTCCTCACGAGCTCGACGAGTGGCGTGGCGGGACGTCCCGGGCAGGCGAACTACGCGGCCAGCAAGGGCGGGATCATCGCCATGGCGAAGAGCGTCTGCCAGGAGACGGCCGGTCGCGGTATCCGGGTCAACTGCGTGGCTCCAGGGTTCATCGCCACGGACATGGTCCGGAGGACGCCCAGGAGGGTCGTGGAACAGGCCGAGCGGCTGATCCCCCTGGGGCGACTCGGTCAGCCTGAGGAGGTCGCCAACGCCATCGTCTTCCTGGCCAGTCCGCTGGCCTCCTACGTCACCGGCAAGGTGCTGACGATCGACGGCGGGATGATCAACGGCTGACATGTCCGGATCCCGGTCACGTCACGAACCGGGCACTGTTCCGGAGAATCCATCACCAGAAGAAGAAAGAGGAGACATCATGTCCACCACCGTCAGGCCCTCGGGCGTCCGTCAGCAGGCCGAGGCCCGCATGGCCAGGAATTTCAGGCTCAAGGAGCAGATCATCAACAGGCTCGGCCTGGACACCACCCCCGAAGTCGTCTCGGACAACCAGCCGCTGTTCGGCCGGGGTCTCGAGATGGACTCGCTGGACACCCTCGAAGTCGTCGTCATGGTCAACAACGAATTCGGGGTGAGCATCAACGACGACGATGCGAAGGCGTTCGGCTCGATCAATGCGATGGCTGATCACATCGAGGCGAACGAGGTCCGATGATGTCCACGTCCGTCATCACCCGCTCGCTGCCGACGTCGAGCACCGGACACGGGGAGAGCGTCCTGCACGACTATGCGGCGGACCGGATCAGGAAGATGCTGCCCCATCGCGCCCCCATGCTCCTGCTCGACCGCGCCTACGATGTCGAACCCGGCGTCTGCGGGTACGGGATCAAGGCGGTCTCGGTCAACGAGCCGTACTTCGCAGGGCATTACCCGGACGAGCCCATCATGCCCGGTGTCCTGATCGTCGAGGCCATGGCCCAGCTGGTAGCCGTCATCTACGTCTCCGAGCATCTCGAGAACGCAGTTGACGGGTCCGGCGAGGATCAGAGCAGCCGGGTCGGCTACCTGGGCGCCATCAGGAGCATGAAGTTCAGCCGTCTGGTCGTACCCGGTGACGTTCTCACCCTGAAGGCCAGGATGGGCACCAGACTCGGCGGACTCAGGACCGTCAGGGTCAGCGTCGCCGTCGGCCGCGCAGCCGTTGCGAGCGGTGAGTTGATCGTCAGCGAAAGAGCCTGAAAGAATTCACGCCCGCAACCCATCATCACGAAACGGATCCACCATGCCCATCTCCGTACGGCCCTTCGAGCAGGTCGACGCAGAAGCCATTGCACGACTGTTCAATGCGCACAAGGACAGTCCCAACCCCGTGGAAGGGGGAATCACCGGCGACCAGCTCGCTCTTGAGATCCGGGAGAGGGGCGTGGAGTCGTTCCTCGTCGCGGTCGACGGAGAACAGGTCATCGGAACCTTCGGCGTTTTCCGCAGCAACGGTCGGCGATCCGTCGCCGAGCACGAGGGCTTCGCCGACATGTTCTTCGTCGCGCCGGGATACCGGCGCTCCGTGGCCTCGGGTCTTCTGTTCACCGAAGCGGTGGAAGGCCTGTTCCGCTCGGGGAGACGCGTCCTGCGTCTGACCGTCAACCCCGCCAACAGCACCGCATTCCGGCTCTACCGACGAGTGGGCTGCATGAGCTTGGGCTATGGTTCTCCGGGCGAGGACGGGAACGTCCAGCTCTACAACTACATACCGCTCATCATGCGCGCCGTCGTCGGGGACCTCAGCGACGCCGACCGTGAGCAGCTCGGGGAGCTGCGTTCGTTCGGCAGCATCTCCGAGCGTCTCGACGACCACTTGGCCTCCGATGCCTTCCTCCACGACGGGCGACTGGCCCTGCAGTACCATCTTGCGCTGGGCGGGATGAAACTGAATGCTCTCGTCGACGCCCACGCGGCCGTCGTCGTGGAGGCCACTCTCATCGGGCCGGACGGGAGCGTTCGACGACTCGAGCTGGACAATCCGCCGGCAATCCCCGAACCGGACGTCCCGGCCATGGTCGCCCGGTGCGGTGATCTCACCCTCACCGTCGATCCCGTCGACGGCACCGTCGACGTCGGCCACCCCGACCACTACGGTCCGCTCGTGTCCGTCACCTGGCCGGGGCGACCCGGCTTCCGCGCGGCGGGATGGCGTGAGTCCGATTCACGCGCCTTCAGGATGGAGCGGATCTCCTCCGGCGTCCGGATCACCGAGTTGGAGACCTCGATATCGTGCACGGCGCGGGTGGAGGATGATGCGCTGATTCAGGATTTCGTCGCTGAACCGAACTCCGAGTTGCGCATGTTCGAGTCGGTCGGACTGCGCACCGGCTGGTTCGACGCGGTACCGGTCCGCGGCCCCAGCCTCACCTGCGCGCCGGTGGGCGCCGGGTTGGCCGTGCGCGACTGCACCGAGGTGGTGGCGGTATCGGTCGAACTCGACCCGTCCTTCCCCGCCACGTGGTACGGGGAACAGGGGGAGAAGGTCGTGGAGACCACGGGCCGGCGCACGTCGATGATCCACTCGACGCTCCTGGATCGCCGCTTCACGACCGACGAGTCCGGTGCTGCCCGGATCGTCACCGTGGTGCATCCACCGGCGCGCAGCCGTCCCGGCGCCCTCACCTTCGGCGGCCTCGTCGCCGATCCGGTCGTCTCGACGAAGGAGAGTCTGCGTATTCGCGAGAGTGCCGCAGGAGTGGCCGACTGGCGCATCAACGGACGCCGGCTCGTCCGCACGCCCTTCCCGAGGATCCGTGGATTCGCCTGCAACCCCTACTGGAGAGCGGGCGTGTGGGCAACGCATGAACCGGAACGCCACCGCCGCGAGCACGGCATGGGATGGGGCCTGTCGCGCCAGACCTGGAGCACCACTCAGACGGGAAGTCTCATCAGCGACGACCGCCGCAATCTGTTCACCATCAACGACAGTCTCGTTGTCGGCCGCCACGAGTTCTCCGTCACGAGCGTGGAGACCGACGGCGAGGACGTCCTGTGGCTCACCCCCATGACCGGACCGGGAACCCGCGTCGTGTTCCCGGGGCTCCGCGGTCCGTGGAGCACCCCGAGCAGTGGCGTCTGGCAGCGGTGGACGCCGTCGACGCTCATCGAGCTGGACCAGGGCATCTGGCTCAGCATCGCTCCGGCTCCCGGTCACGAGGAACTCGTCCCCGAGATCCTCGTTCGCTCGACGCCATCGGGCCTCCTCGTTGGGTGCACGAGCCGCGCGGGCCTGGAAGAGGACCCGATGGTGTGGCGAGTGCGCGCCACCGGGGCGCCTCTGACCCGGATGACCCGGGTCGGGACGGCGGCCTGATCCGACGAGACGGAATCCGCCGACGACCAGGAGAACAACGACCAACAGACACAGCTCGTCGACCCGGACCACAGGGATCGACGTCACGAAGAGGAGAAGGAAGCATGACTGCACAGACCGATTACCAGATCATCCGCAACAGCATTGCGGTCCACACCCTCGGCGCGCCGCTTGTGCGGCTCACGGGCGATGACCGGTTGGAGTTCCTCGACGGCTTCCTGTCGAGGTCCAGTGATTTCGTCGATCCTGACACCGCCCGCGAGTGCCTCGCCCTGGGGGATGACGGCCGACCGTTCGCGATCCTGCTGCACCTGGAACTGGACGAGGTCTCCTGGCTGGTCCCCCGTAGCGCGGTCGGCGCAGAGGAACTGGTCGACTACCTGGGAAGCATGGATGTTCCCGACGGCGTCACGGTGGACGTGGCCCCTTCCGGGTGGAGGGCCATCGCCTTCGAGGGGGCCGGCGCGTGGAAGGTCGCCGGGGACTTCATCGACTACGACATCTCCGGTCTGGTCCTGCACGGCATCACCGAGATCGCCATCCCCGGGGCGGACAGGGGGACGTCGGCCATCATGGCCCGCGTGTCCACCTCGGGAGAGTACGGCTACCTGGTCGTCACGGACGCCGCCGGCATCGCGGAACTGACCATCGCCGAGAAGGCCCGTGCCCTCGGCGGGGCCGTGATCGGCGATGCGGCCCTGGCGCGGGTCGAGGCCGAGGCGGGAACCCCGCACTACGCCTTCGGTGTCAGGGGCCGCGATCTCACCGAAATGGATCTGTCCTGGCTCATCGACTGGAACCGCATCGGGGAGTTCCGGGGCTCGGATGCGTTGACCGCTCCCACCCGCGAGCAGCGTCGGCTCGTCCCCTTCATCGCGGCCGCAGGTTCCACGATCGAGCCGTCGGCCCCGGTCCTCGCCGACGGGCAGCGGATCGGTGAGGTGATCTACGTGACGCCCTCGGCCAATCCCGATGAGGAACTCGGCTTCGCGATCGTCGAGGCCCCCTTCTGGGTCCCGGGCATCGAGCTGAGCCTGGAGGGTGAGGACGGCACGACCATCCAAACCGTCGCTCTGCCCCGAGTCCTGGCCCGCTCCTCCGTCGAGAGGATGGCGTGACCGTGATGAGCGGGAACAGCGTCATGGTGACCGGTGTCAGCCTGGTCACCGCGGCAGGCGGCACCACCCGGGAGAGCTGGTCCTCGTTGCGCGCGGGGCGGACCGGAATCGTCAGGAACAGTCTTTTCGACACCTCCGAACTGCTCAGCGACTGGGCGGGCCAGGTGACCACGGAACGGACCGGACGTATCGACCGCTGCTACTCGCTGGCGGAGAGGGGTGTCGCGCAGGCTCTCGCCCAGGCGGGTCTGACCCCGTCGGATCTTCCCGGGCCGCGGACCGCCCTGGTCGTGGGCTCGAGCCTGGGAGCCATGGAATCACTGCAAGCCGCGCACCGTGAAGCCGTTCTCAACGACACGGTCGACGCCGTCACGGCCCTCGACTCCCAGATCCACTCCGTTGCCGACTTCATCGCGACACGATTCGGTGTCACGGGCCCCCGCGCGGTCACCTCCAATGCGTGCGCCGCCGGCGCGATCGCCATCGGCTACGCGGCGGAACTCCTGTGGAGCGGTGAGGTGGACCGGGTCGTGTGCGGCGGGGTCGACCCGCTGGCCAGCCTGTCCAGCTACGGGTTCTCATGCCTGGGCGCCTTGGACGCAGAGCCCTGCAGCCCCATGTCCGCCTCGACCGGACTGACCCTTGGTGAAGGCGCCGGTTTCCTCGTGCTGGAACGGCGGGAGACGGCCGAGCGCAGGGGCGCCGAGATCCTCGCGGAGATCGGCGGCTACGGGACCAGCTGCGACGGCTACCACCAGACGGCGCCCGATCCGCGTGGTGAGGGCGCCTTCCAGTCGATGGCGGACGCCCTGGCGTGCGCCGGCTGTGAACCCGCCGATGTGAGCTACGTCAATCTGCATGGAACGGGAACCCCGACGAACGACGCCGTCGAGCCCAAGGCGATCTCCCGTCTCTTCGGCGAGACGGCTCCGGTGACGAGTTCCACGAAGTCGGCACTCGGCCACACCCTCGGCGCGGCCGGGGCCGTGGAGGCGGTCTGCGCGGTACTGGCCATCAGGACAGGAACGATTCCCCCGACGATCAACACCCGCGGGATCACGAGCCCATCCGGTCTGGACATCGTTCCCGACCAGGCGCGAAGCGGCCCGGTCGACGTGGTCCTGTCGAACTCCTTCGCCTTCGGCGGCAACAACGCCTCCTTGGTCGTCACCGGCCCCCGCGGGAAGCCCTCCCCCGCCTCCGGAGCGCACCGGAGCGATGTGATGATCACCGGCATCGCGGGGGTCTGCGGGAAGGCCGCCACGACCGAGGAGCTGATCGCCGCGTTCGCGGACGGAGGCGAGTTCGAGGAGCTCGAGAACCTCCCTGGCGGTATCGGGGGAGCAGTACCGTTCGCTCGTTCGGACCTGACCAGGCTCAGGCGCGGGGTCAACCCGGCCCGCGCCCGCCGCATGGATCCGCTGAGCCTGCTGGCCAATGCGGCACTGACGGACATGTACTCCAGGTACGGCAGACCCACACGGGCCGAATCGGCCGGAACGGGCATCGTCTTCGCCACCGGCTACGGCCCCCTGAGCGCTCTGCTCAGCTTCCACGAGGGAGTCGTGAAGGAGGGCATGAGGGGCGCGGACCCGCTCGTCTTCCCGAACACCGTCGTCAATGCCGCCACGGGGCACCTGGCGATGCTTCATCGGCTGCGCGGGTACACGGCCACTCTGGCGGGAGCGGGCGTCAGCTCCATCATGGCGCTGACCCTGGCCAGGCACGTGATCGCTCGAGGCGGCGCAGAACGCATCGTCGTCGTCGTCGCGGATGAATTCCCCGATCTCGCCATCTCCTCGGCCGTCCTCCGGGGTGGTTTCAGACGGGTCGGCGAGCAGTGCGGAGCGGTCCTCGCCGATGGCGCGGTGGCGATCATGCTCGAGTCCCGTCGGAGCGCCCGAGAACGCGATGCGGCCCCGCTGGCCCGGATCATGTCCAGTGCCGCCACGGGGACGGCTGAGGAGCCCTGCGGGGAGGACTCGGCCGAAAGGTCCTGGGCGGATTGCCTGAGCACGGCGCTCCAACGCGCTGGAGCCGACTCCGAGGACATCGCCACCTTCGTCTCGGCGCGATGCGGCGACCCCGCCCATGACGCCCTCGAGAAGAAGGCGGCTCGGAGGGTGGGCCTGAGCGGCACCCGCACCCTCGCTCCGCAAATGCTCATAGGGAATTCGGCCGGTTCGGCCGCCGGTCTGGGGCTGTTGAACGCGCTCGTCGACGAGGAGCGGAGGAAGGACGACCTGATCATGCTCTCATCCCGCTCGGACGGCGGTGCCTTCGCCTCGATGGTGGTGGAGTGCGCATGAGCGGCACCGCGACGACCCATGACCCCCTGCGCTGCGCCCCGACGATCGAGTGCCTGCTCATCCGCCACGAAGGCCTGCCTCGAGGGCCCCGCGGGGAGAGGATCCCCCCGGGCGGGCGTCATCTGCTGACGCAGGCGGCCCGCCTGCTGGCCGGGCGTCACGACGTCCCCGCTCGCGATGAGCACAAGCGGTGGCGCTGGGACGATGGACTGAACGGGTCCCTGTCCCACTGCGGTGCGTGGAGTCTCACCGCCCTGTGCGCCGGGGGCCCCATCGGCGTGGACGTCCAGGATCACCGGAACCGGCCGGGGGCTCTCGCATGGCTGGGCGGGCTCGTCCATGAGCCCGATGGTGCGCCTGCGAGCATTCGGCAGTTCGCCGAGTCCGAGGCCATCATCAAGGCGACCCGGCTCACGAAGGAGACCTTCTCGCAGGTGAGGCTGCCCCGTTGGCGGCCCGGATGGCGACGACTCGACGACTCGACATGGCTGTGGAGCAGCGACTGCAGTGGGGCGGGAGCCATCGCCGTCGCGGCCACCCGGCCTGCAACGATCCGGTGGTGGGTCTCCCGCTCCTCTCGCGGGGGGCGCCTCGCATCGCCCGTTCGTACCCGCATCCAACCGAAGGGATGAAGAACATGACCGCCGCGCAGTACTCGCGCCGCATCACATCGATCGAACGCGGTTACCTGAATGCCGCGACCCAGGGGGACAATCCCATCATCAGCTTCGTCATCGAGGGTCGCGGGCGGCTCGACCCTCAGGAATTGGAACGTGCCATCGTCGTGACGAGCCGGGCCAACCCCGGCCTGTCCGTCGCGAGGAAGGGGAAGCTCTGGCTCGGTACGGGCGAGCCGCCCGCCCTCGAGGTGCATACGACAGGGGCCGGTGAGGAGTGGACCGATCATCCCTTCCTTCACACCCCTCTCGATCTCGTCCACGGTCCGGTGGCGAGTGTCGGACTCATCAGCGACGGCCACGTGGACCGGCTCGTCATCCGGGTCAGCCACGCCGTGGCCGACGGACGCGGCATCGAACGCTGGACGGATGATCTCTTCCGGGCCCTGCGCGGGGAGGAGCCGGCCGGCTCCACGTCGACCGTCACCGACCAGTACTTCCTCTCCAAGGCACGACGGCGCCCGGCCCCCGATGCCCCGTGGGCGAGCCCCGGCTCGCCTCAGCCCTCACCGCTGGGCGCCGGGCGGGATGACGCGGATCTTCCCCGGTGGTCCCACGTCCGGCTGGACGGCGACTTCCCCTTCATGACGGCCAGGATCATCAGCCGGCTGGGGGACGTGTGCCCCGGCGCGCGCGTCCTGGTCCCCGTCGACCTGCGCCGGCACGACCCCACCATCGATTCCACCGCCAACCTGAGCGCCCCCCTCTACATGGAGGCCCGCCCCGGGAGAGGCTGGCGGGAGGTGCAGGGGAGGATCCTGCGGGCCATGGCGAACGGGGACGAGCTGCGGGCCATCATGGCCCGGTTCGTCGCATCCAACCCGATGGCCCGTTCCCTCGAGCAGGCCCGCTCGGCCGGCCGGGACGGGCTCTTCCCGTGCACCGCCATCGTCTCCGACCACGGCCGGATCGACGCCGATCATCGGTACGCCCTGCCCGAGTGGCGGCCCGAGGCGGTCTTCACCCTGCCGATGCTCGTCCCGTACGCGGCGATGTTCATCAGTTCCTTCTCGGTGAACGGACGGACCTCCCTGACCCTGGGCCACCGCAGCAGCGACAGCCGGCAGCGGGCCACGGGCTTCTTGCAGACGATCGTCGACGCCGTTCAGGACGGAGAGGCGGCGGCGTGAGGGGCAGGGCCGGGACCGCATGCTGATACGCTGAACCGACCCGGCACGAGTATCTAAACTCCTTCTCATGACGGAAATGGACCGGGTCTCGCCCTACATGCTGTGGCGCAGCCCCTTCTTCGAGGTGGCGTGGGCCCCCGGATCGCCCTTCCTGCGGACCCCCATCCGGCCGGAGGGTCCCATCCCCGGATGGGTCGGTCGTGATGCCGGCCCCTGGTCGACCTGGGCGCCGCTCGCCCCAGCCGAGCCGCTGCCGCGACAGGGGTGGAAGATCCATGTCTCGGCTCTGCCACGGGATGCCGCCGCCGTCGTCGGGGCCGCCGCCCGGATCTGTCGCGAGCAGGGCGTCGCCCACAAGATGCTCCGCACGCGAGAACTCGTCCTGGCGAGCCAGCTCAAGTACGCCGATCCTGTCCAGTCGGGGAAGGTCTTCACGTGCTACCCGGCCGCTGGGCGACTCGAGGCCCTGGCCCTGCGGCTCGCCGATGAGCTGCCGTGTCTGCCGCACCCACCGGTCCAAGGCGAGCCGCACCTGGCCGGGTCGCCGGTGAGCCTCCGCCACGGGGCGTTCCAGGCCGAATGGCTGCTCGACACCGCCGGTACGCCGCGTCCTGGCGTGAGGGTCGACGGCGCAGTGGTCGAGGACCGGCGCGGCATCGAGCAGCACTCGGCGCCCGGCCTGCCAGCGGCCCTCATGGCCCGCGTGGAGGCCACGAGCCCGGAGGACGAGCATCTGGAGATCTCGCAGGTCCGCCTGCTCCACCGCTCCAACGCAGGGGGCGTCTACTCGGCCCAGTGGCACGGACGACGGGTCGTGCTCAAGGAGGCCCGCGACCACTGCGGCCTCGACCTCGAGGAGCAACCCGCGGGCATCAGACTGCGGCACGAGTGGAAGGCCCTGCGCAGGCTCGCCGGCACCGGCGTCGCACCCGAGCCCCTCGACCATCTCCGGGTCGGCAGCAGTGAGTTCCTGGTCATGGGCCTCGTGCCGGGCGCCTCGCTCGCCACGGTGCTGAAGACGAGGCATCCATCGGCCGTTCCGAATGCCGACCGGACGGGATACCTGGAGTGGCTGGACGGCGTGAGCGGAAGACTGGACGAACTGGTCGCCACGATGAACCGGATGGGGATCGTCCACGGTGACCTCCACCCCGGCAATCTCATGGATGGGCCGGACGGTCTGGTCGCGATCGACTTCGAGTCGTGCACGATTGACGGCGCGGGCCCCTCGGCCGGACTCCACCATCCCCAGTTCTCCCGGGCCCGTGATGCACCTGACGACCATGCGGACGAATCGGCCCGGCGCAGGATCATGGCGGTTCTCGAGGTGCCCGCGCTCATCTCGGCGGACCAGTCCGGACCGGTGCAGGCCGAGATGCTGCGCGTCGGTTCGCAGGAGCTGCGCGGCGATGGCGCGCCACTGCCGACGTCGACGAGGACCGAACCGCTGCGGGTCGAGGAGCTGGTCGAGGGGATCAAGGCTTTCGCCGACCCGTCCCGACCCGAGCGTCTCTTCCCCGGCGATCCCGTCCAGTTCCAACGTCCCGGTGCGGGGCTGGGACTGCTCCACGGCAGCGCCGGCGTGCTGCTCTCGCTTCACCTGCTGGGCGAAACGGTGGACCAACCGCTCCTGGACATCCTGTGCGAGCAGATCCGCGCCCTTCAGGTGCTTCCCCGGGGCGTGGCCGATGGGGCTGAGGGGATGGCCTGGGCCCTGCTCAGGATGGGGCGCCCGGACGAGGCGGAGCAACTCCTCGAACGCTGCATCGCGCGCGGACTGCCCGACGCCGATTGCCCCTGGTGGGCCAACGGGACGGCCGGGATCGCCGCCGTGCTCGACAAGGCGGGCGCGGCCCTCGAACGCGCCGACTTCACCCGCATGGCCGGGCAGCAGCGGCGACTGACGTGCGAGGCTCTTGAGAGCGGGATGCCGGGACGGGCCGGTCTTCTCCACGGCTGGGCGGGGGTGGGTCTGGCTCTGCTCCCATTGAGGAGCGATGGCCCGTCAGTTGGACAGGCGGCGGCTGCGCTCCGACTCGAGAGGGGACGGCTGTCCATGGACGGACGGGTTCTCACTGCGGTCAGCGGCAGCAGACGCATGCCGTACCTCGGTCATGGGGGGCTCGCGGCGGCCCTCCTCGCCCGGATGCTGCCTCCCGGCTCATTTGGCGACGACGATGCCGTGCTCTCTCTCATCGCCGCGGCCGGGGCGAGCTGCCGCAGCCCTCACGTGCTCGAAGCAGGCCTGATACGGGGCCGGGCCGGTCTTCTTATGGCGTTGAGAGCTCTGGCCCCTGGTGACCGGGTGTCGGCAGAACACGCTCGGCGGCTGCGCTGGGGATGCACTCGGGTCACGGACGGAAGCGGGGCGCCCCGCACGGTCGTCCTCGGCCGGGCGGGTGCCCGAGCCGGACTTGACCTCGCCTCAGGAAGCGCTGGCGTGGCGCTGGCACTGGCCCCCGACCCATGGGCCGTGGTGAGCGATGCGTTGGCACTGGCATGACACTCATCATCCCGAGTCGGTGATCATGGTGACTGGTTCGGAGCCTTCGCGCCGAAGAGAATGGAATCACAACGGAAACCACTACATGAACGGACAATGCTATGAACCTCACCGATCTTCATGCTCTTGCCACCCAGGAGGACGAGCTGATCGACTCCCCAGTCATCATGAGCTGGTCTGTCTTCTGTCATTGGTGAACCGGAGGTTGTGCAAAACTCAAGCGTCACTGGAAAAATCCTGACCCCGAAGGAATGAGATGAGAGTGGGATGAGATTCTGCATGGCTCCCGAGTCTTTTGAAAATGGCTCCACCGCAGGATACTCCTCTTGCAGACACTCCATCATCTGGTTGCAATCCAGTGACGTCGATGACAGTTTCTGGATGGCAGTGTGGGTGGCGCATGCGGATTTGAAACCTGGAGTTTGAGACGTGTCGAGACAATTCAGATCCTTCCTGGACCTCATCACTCCCCGTCAGGTGCAGCGAACGGCTCTTCTTGTCGTCTTCCTGTGCTACGTGGCCTGCTGTCGCGGCGCCCTCGTCGGGGTGACCTCCTACGAGGTCACCCCGACCGCGGGCAGAGTGGCGACCGTCATCTACCTGGTCGCCGTGACCGGGCTGATGCTGTGCTACCCCGCCATCCAGAAGTCAGTCATCGTCGATCGCGTCGACCGTTCGTGGTCGATCGCGTCGACGGTCTTCATCATCGCGATCCTCATCACGGAGGGCCTCGTCTCGGCCGCCTTCTTCGATGCCGTCGTGGTGGTCGCCCTCCTGCTCCTCGTGTCGTCGCAGCGTCACCGCATGGTGATGATCACGATTGTCATCCTCGTCGAGGTGGCACTGTTGTGCATCCGGCCCTACACGATCGCTGGGAAGCTCGTGCTGGTCTGCCTCAACATCGTTGTCGGCATCGTCCTGTTGACCTTTGCTCTGCTGGCCCGGACCCTCATCCAGTTGGAGGTTTCCAGGGAGCGGTTGGCTCGGCTCAGCGTTGATGAGGAGCGGTCGCGGATCTCTCGTGATCTGCATGACATCATTGGGCGGACTCTGGTGGCGGTGTCGTTGCGTCAGGAGGCTGCTCTCAATCTGTTGGATCGGGATGTCGGGTTGGCGCGGCGGCAGTTGGTGGCGTCGGGGGAGACGGTTCGTGAGGGTCAGGCTCAGTTGCGGGCTCTTACGCATGGGCCGATGGTGGCGGGGGTCGAGGAGGAGCTCGGGTCGGCGCGGGCGTTGTGTGAGCGGATCGGTGTTCGGTTCGGGGCGAGTGCGGTGCCGGTGGGTGGTGCAGATGCCGAGTGCGCTCTGGTGGTTCGTGAGGGGGTCACGAACATGCTCAAGCATGCCGATGCCTCGTCGTGCCGGGTCGAGGTGGGGATCGAGGGCGGTTGTGCTGTCGTGTCGGTGGTCAATGATGGTGTCGTGGATGGTCGGCCGGTGGGTGGGGACGGCAGTGGTGTGGGGCGGATGCGTCAGAGGGTCGTTCTTCTCGGGGGGAGTCTCGAGGCGGGTCCGGTGGAGGGCGGCAGGTTCCGTCTCCGTGCCGTGATCCCCCTTGTCGGAGCAGAATGAGCCGCGGCACAATGCTGCCATGAGCACAGTCACCCCCCACCCGCCCTCCGACGAGAGGAGCAGATTGCGCATCCTCCTCGCCGAGGACGTCGACCTCGTCGCCGAGGCCTTCGAGGCCCTCCTGAGCACCGAGCCGTCCTTCGAGGTGGTGGCCCGCGTCAGCCGCGGCGATCTCGTCCTGCGGGCCGTCGCGGCGCACCGCCCCGACCTCGTCCTCATGGACGTCGACATGCCCGGCGCGACCGGTATCGAGGCCACCGCGCAGCTGCGCGGGAAGGGCTACCGGGGCAGGATCCTCCTCCTCACCGCGCTCCAGGGCAGCGGCCACCTCCACGCCGCGATCCAGGCCGGCGCCAACGGCTATCTGCTCAAGACCACCACCGGCGCGCGCCTCATGAGCTCGATCAGGGCGGTGATGGGCGGCCACACCGCGATCGACCCGGACCTGGCCGCCGAGGCCCTGCGCGTCGGCCCCTGCCCGCTCAGCGAGCGCGAGCTGGAGGTCCTGCGCCTCATCGCGGACGGGTCGTCCACCTCCGAGGCCGCGAAGCAGCTGTGCCTCTCGCAGGGGACGGTGCGCAACTACCTGTCGGCCGTGATGACCAAGCTCGACGCGACGAGCCGTATCCAGGCCATCGAGACGGCCCGCTCCCAGGGCTGGCTGTAGGACGGGCGGAACCGGTGGAACCCCATCGGGGGCTCCCCGACGGCTCGCCGGGTGCGTCGAGTGCGGCACGGACCCCGCGGACGTCTAGGCTGGTTGCGCACCGATCCGCTGCGGGAAGGACGGCCGTGGAAGACATCGTCGTGTTCTCGGGCTCGGCCCATCGCGAGCTCGCCGCGAACATCTGCCAGTGCGCGCGGGTCGACCTCTCACCGGTCGGGATCAGCCGCTTCAGCAACGACTGCCTCCAGGCGCAGCTGCTGGTCAACGTGCGCCAGCGCGACGTCTACATCGTCCAGCCGCTCGTGCCGCCCACCCAGGACCACCTCATGGAGCTGCTGCTCATGGTGCAGGCCGCCAAGTCGGCCTCGGCCGCCCAGGTGACCGCCGTCATCCCGCACTACTCGTACGCCCGCTCCGACAAGAAGGACGCCTCGCGCATCAGCGTCGGCGGCCGTCTCGTCGCCGACCTGCTCGTCACCGCGGGCGTCGACCGCGTGCTCACCATGCAGCTCCACTCCCCGCAGGTGCAGGCCTTCTTCTCGGTGCCCGTCGACCAGCTCACCGCCCTGGGCGTCATCGCCGACCACTACCGCGGCGCCTGCGAGGACGCGGTGGTCGTCAGTCCCGACTTCGGCAACGCCAAGTCCGCCTCGAACTTCGCCCGCCTCCTCGGCCTGCCCGTCGCGGCCGGCTCCAAGCGCCGCCTGGGCGACGACCGGGTCGTCATCGACATGGTCGTCGGCGACGTCGAGGGCCGGCACTGCATCGTCCTCGACGACGAGATCGCCACCGGCGGCTCGATCATCGAACTCACCCGCAAGCTCAAGGAGCAGGGCGCCCGATCGGCCTCTGTCGCCTGCACGCACGGCCTGTTCGCCGGGCGCGCCGCCGAGCGCCTGCGCGCCGAGGAGTTCATCAGCGAGGTCGTCACGACCGACACCGTTCCGGCCCCCGCCGACTGGCCCGGGCTGACGGTGCTGTCCATCGCCCCGATGTTCGCCGAGGCCATCGACCGCATCCACCGGGGCCGGTCCATCTCGAAGATGTTCGACGGCGTCGACCCCGCCTACGCCCCGCCCAAGGACCAGAGCAAGCTGTTCTGACAGGCCTGCCCCGGCCCGCCGGGCGGGGGCGCCGGGCGATGGGGTCAGACGCGCCCCGTGCTCTTGGTGAACCTGCGCGCCGCCCAGAGGGCGAATCCGACCAGCCAGCAGGCCGCGTTGACGACCGCCCAGCCGAGCGAGTCGTGGTCGGCGCTGAAGCTGCTGCCACCGGTCAGGCTCCAGCGGGCGATCGTCGCGGCGCCGTACATCGGGGTGAAGCGCCCGATCGTGAGCATCGTGCCCGACAGCGGGATGAACAGATTGCCGAGGAAGGCCAGGGCGGTGATGACCAGGCCCGGCACATGGATGACGACCTCGGCGCGCAGGGCCAGGCCGATCGCCAGGCCGAGGGCCGAGAAGATCGCTGACGACGCCCAGGCGCCCACCAGCCCGCAGGCCCATGCCGCCGCGGTGCCTCGCGCGCCGGTGAGCAGCCCGAGGAGGCCGGCGACGCCGACGGGCAGGATGCTCATGGTCATGGCGCCGGCGATCTTCGTGAGGACGTAGCCGGCGGTGCTGAGCGGGGTCAGCCGCATCGTGCGCATCCAGCCCGACGCCTTCTCCATGGCGATGGAGGCGGCCGCGCTCGTACTGGCCGCGGCCGAGCCGTAGACGGCGATGCCGATCATCATCCACAGTGCGAAGTTGCCGCCGGGCAGGTTCGCGTCGGACGGGCCGGCGCGGAACAGCGCCAGGTAGAGCACCGCCGGCAGCGCCAGGTTGAAGATCAGGTTCGAGCGGCGCATCGGACGGCGGAGCTCGCACCACAGGTAGCTCAGCGGGATGCCGCGCAGCCGGGTGCGCCGGGGCGGCAGCCGCACCGAGTTCGTCGCGGTGGGGCCGGGGGCCGTGGGGGTGTCGGTGAGGATCGTCATGTCAGTTCTCCGTCGTGGTCGAGGTCAGTGCGAGGAAGGCGTCGTCCAGGCTGCGTGGGACGACCCTGATCCCGCGCCCGCCCAGTTCCAGCAGGCGGCGGGTCAGCGCGTCCGAGTCGGGGTTGTGCAGATAAGTGCGCCCGGAGCGCTCCTCGAGCAGCCGCGTGCCGGCCAGGCCGATGCGGTCGAGGGTCCCGGGGGTCAGTTCCGCCGAGACGGTGCAGCCGCCGGCGGTGGTGCGGATGGCGTCGGCCGTGTCGTCGGCGATGACGCGCCCCTCCTTGATGAGGATGACGCGGTCGGCGAACTCGTCCACCTCGTCGAGGTAGTGCGTGGCGAAGAGGATCGTCCGGCCGGCCTGCGCCTCGGCGCGGATCTCGCGCCAGAAGTCGCGCCTGGCCCGGACGTCCATCCCCGCCGTCGGCTCGTCGAGGATGAGCAGGTCCGGGTCGGGCAGCAGGGCCAGGGCGAAGCGCAGCCGCTGCTGCTCGCCGCCGGAGCACTTCGACACCTGGCGGTCGGCGAGGTCGGTGATGCCGGCGCGGCTCATGCACGAGCCGATGCTCGACCCCGGGTGGAGGGCCGCGATGACGCGCATCGTCTGCTGCACGGTGTTCTCGGCCAGCAGGCCGCCGCTCTGGGCGACGGCCGCGGTCCGCCCGCTGCGCGAGGCGTCGAGCGGCGCTCCGTCGAAGACCCTCACCGTTCCCGAATCCGGGTGGGTGAGACCGAGGATCATGTCGATCGTCGTCGACTTCCCCGCGCCGTTGGGGCCGAGCAGGGCCACGACCTCGCCGCTGCGGATCGTGAAGCTCATGCCCCGAACGGCGTCGACCCGTTCGTCCCCCGCGGTGCGGAAGGACTTGCTGATCGAGTCGACCTCGATGGCGGCCTGTCCCGGCACGCTGACTGGTGCGCTCATGATGTCCCCTTCTGGGTCGGTGAGGTGCTGCACGCCCCAGTCAATGACTGAAAACCGCCTCTGACAAGTGGTTCCCAGGATCCGGTGCGCCTCGTCATGCCGGGGCGTGATGAATGTCACGTCGACGCCGGGAGGGGAGGGCTCGGCCGGTGCGCTTCGCCCGTCGGCTCAGGCCCGTGCGCCGGCCCGCTCGTCCGCGGCCCGGGTGCCCCGGTCGAAGGTCGCGCCGCCCAGGGGTCGCGTGGCCGCCAGGAAGCCGAGCCCGGCGAGCAGGGCGCCGGCGCCGAGGGCGGCCATGGCGGGCGGGCTCACCGCATCGGGCGGCAGCACGACGGCCGCGAGGACGGCGCCCAGTACCGTCGAGATGTTGTAGAGCACGTCGTAGAGCGTGAAGACGCGTCCGCGGTGGTCGTCGTCCACGTGGGCCTGCACGACGGTGTCGGTCTGCACCTTGAGCGACTGACCGGCCAGCCCGGTGAGGAAGGAGTTCACGAGCAGGGCCGGTACGGCCATGATGGCGCCGACGGTGGCCTGCGAGAGCCCCATGACGAGCAGCATCGCCCCGATGCAGCGCCGCACGCCGATGCGCTCGGCGACCGGCACCGACACGACCCCGGACAGGACGAAACCGACGCCGCTCACGGCGAACCAGCCGCCCGCGCCGGCCATCGCCGATCCGAGGCGCCCCTCGCCGGCGAAGTGGTGGCGGTGGATCACGACGACGAAGGCCATGAGGAAGCCGTAGCCGATGCGCACGACGGCCTCGGCGAGCAGTGCCAGCCAGGCCGGTGGGCGGTGCGCTAGGTGCCGCATCCCGGTGGCCAGGCCGTGCGCCACGTCGCCCACCGTCACCCGTTCGGCGTCCGTCGCCGGGCCGAGGACCGTGCGCCCGATCCGGCAGGCGGTGCCGGCGGCGCCGACGAACAGCGCCGCCGCGAGGACGAAGATGAGCCCGTTCGCGGCGTCCGTGCCCAGGGGACCGCCCAGCGCCAGGCGGATGGCCCCGGCCGCGGCGCCGCCGACGAGCGCGGCCAGCGGGCCGATCATCGGCATGATCGAGCTCGCCTCCAGGTACTCGGCCTCCTCGACCGTCCCCGCCAGGCCCGCCTGCAGGCCGGCCAGCGTGAACCGGTTGAGGCTCAGCATGACGAGCAGGAGCACGGCCAGGACGACGCTCGCGCCGCCGCCTGTCCGGTGCACGGCGATCATCGCCGCCAGGGCGAGACTGCACACGGCGCGCGTCACGTCGACGAGCACCGAGATGCGCCGGCGCGAGAAGCGGTCGAGCAGCACCGAGACGAAGGGGCCGAGCAGCGAGTAGGGGAGCATCGTGAGGGCGAGCACCCCGGCGACCGCCCAGGCGCTCGTCTGGCTCTGCGGGCTGAACAGCAGGTACGAGGCCATGCCCACCTGCGCGGTGCCGTCGCCGCACTGGCCGCACAGCCGCACGAGGACGAGCCGACGGAAGTCGCGGTGCCTGCTCAGCCTGCTCAGTCTCCGGGTGAATTCCACACGCGCCCCCTCCCGCGGTCACGGGGAGTCTAGACGGTCAGCATGTGCGGGCGGCGGGCGCGAGGGCATGCACCATCCCGCCGCGGAGGCCCGCCGTCGGGGTGGATCATCTCGTCGAACGGGCGTCGGGATCCATCGGGCGCGCACGCACCGGATCCCCCGTGACAGCGCCTCGTCGCGCGTTGGAAGGGGCACCAGGGGGCTGCTGGTCACCCCCAACAGCCCCCTGGGCGTCTGCGGGCCGCGAATGCGGCGGGAATGCCCTGGATCCTGCGGGCCCGCGGTCGACTGCGTCATCGGGCGAGACGGACTGCACGGGCAGGACATCCGATGCGTTCCTCATGATAGACCAGTGGGAACTCCGGGGGGACGAAAACGACCGGAATGTGATCGCGATCGGTCCGCAAGGGTGCGGTCGAGCCTCTGAGAGAGACCATCAATCCTTGTCGAAGAGCACGTGACGCGGTCCGGGCGGCCCTGCGGGGCGGGCAACGGATGGCAGGACGGGGCGCCCGGGGCCGCTCAGGGATGGACGAGACCCGTCTCGTAGGCGATGAGGACGAGCCCGACGCGGTCGCGTGCCTCGAGCTTCGACAGCAGCCGCCCGATGTGGGTCTTCACCGTGCCCTCGGCCATGAACAGGTGCTCGGCGATCTCGGCGTTCGTCGCGCCGCGCGCCACCTCGCCGAGGACCTCGAGCTCGCGCTCGGTGAGCACCGACAGGCGGTCGTCCTCCTCGCCGACGTGGTCGGGCAGGCTGGGGGCGACGTGCTCGAGCAGACGGCGGGTCGCGCTGGGGGCGACGACGGCGTCGCCGGAGGCGACGGTGCGGATGGCCGCCAGCAGCTCCTCGGGCCGGGCGTCCTTGAGCATGAAGCCCGAGGCGCCCGCCTTGAGCGCCGAGAAGACGTACTCGTCGAGGTCGAAGGTGGTCAGCACGAGGACGCGCGTGTCGAGGCCGGACGCGATGATGCGCCGGGTCGCCTCGACGCCGTCCATGACGGGCATCCTGATGTCCATGAGGACGACGTCGGGCCGCAGACGGTCCAGCTGCTCGAGGCTCTCGGCGCCGTCCGCCGCCTCCCCGACGACGCCCATGTCGTCCTGGGCGTCGATGAGCATGCGGAAACCGCTGCGCACCAGCTCTTGGTCGTCGACGAGAAGCACCGTGATCGGCTCGGCCATGATTCCTCCTGCACTCGCGTCCGGCGCCCGCCGGACGTCCCGCGTGGTCGGGTGCCCCCACGGTAACCGCGCCGCCGGGCCCGCCCGACGGCGACCGGCGGTTCGACGTCCGCAGGGCACCGTGGGCGCCGCCCCGACGGCTCTGCCGAGGACGGTCGCCCGTGGTCGCCGGGCGAGCACGACAGCGCCGGCGATCCGCGCGGACGGGGCGGAACGGGAGGGGCCGAGGCCCGAGTCGACGCTGTCCGGCGACTCGTGGGCGGGTCCTCAGCGGCCCGGCTGCTCCAGCGGCAACTCGGCGTGCACGGCGAACCCGCCCTCGGGGCGGGGCCCGGCGTCGGCGGTGCCGCCCATCGCGGTGGCCCGCTCGGCCATGCCGCGCAGTCCGTTGCCGGCCCCGTCGTCCAGCACGGCCGCGCCCGCCCCGTCGTCCACGACGTCGATGACGATGCGCTCGGCCCCGTAGTCGAGGCGCATCCAGCAGTGGGCCTTCGGGCCGGCGTGCTTGAGGAAGTTCGTCATCGCCTCCTGGCAGATGCGGTACGCGGCCAGCCCCAGCGTCGGCGGCACCTGCGGCGGGCTGCCGACGACCTCCAGGTGCACGCGTTCGCCGGCCCGCTCGACCATGGTCGGGATGTCGTCCAGCCCCGGCTGAGGACGGTACTCGGCGGGCCCCTCGCGCAGCACGCCGACGATGCGGCGCATCTCGACGAGCGCGTCCCGGCTCATGTCGGCGATCGTGCCGAGCACGTGGACCGCCGCGTCGGGGTTCTTCGCGGCGAGCGCCTTGCCGCCCTGGGCCTGGACCGTGATGACGCTCAGCGAGTGGGCGACGACGTCGTGCAGTTCGCGGGCGATCTCGTTGCGGACGCGGGCCTCGGTGGTGCGGGCCCGTTCGGCCTGCGCGGTGAGCTCGGCCTCGTACTGCGCCTCGGCCGCCAGCTCGCGTTCGAGCTCGACCCGGTCGCTCTCGCGGACGCGGCGTCCGATGAGGTAGGGGACGAGCACCATCGCCGTGCAGATGAGGAAGAGCAGCGTGAAGACGCTGCTGGGATCCGGACCGGGGATCCACGGCTCGCGCGTGTGCGACCAGCGGTAGGGGCCAACGACCGCGCCGATGAAGCCGGCCAGGACCGCCAGCCGCGAGCCGTGGCCGTCGACCCAGCGGGCGACCGAGTAGGTGATGATCGGCACCGCGATGAGCGAGGGGGTCGGGGCCTCGACGGCCACGCACTGCACGAGGCCCCCGACCGTGGCGATGGCCAGCATGAGCAGGGGCCGGCGGCGGCGCAGGACGATCGGCGTCGTGAGCGGCAGGCCGGTGAGCAGCGTCGTGAGGTAGGAGTCGCGCTGGGGGACGGTGACGTCCCCCCAGAAGCAGGTGAGCGCGGTGAGGCAGGCGGCCAGCGCCCCATCGGCGATGAGCTCCCGGCGCGCGGAGCGGCGGAGTGGGGGGACGAGGCTCATGATCGGAGTCTACGGTCGTCTCCGCGGGCCCGGACCCCGCCGGGGCGTCCGGGCGAGGGGGCCTCGGGGAACCGTTCCCGGGCCGGCCGCGGGGTTCCCGGCCGGGGCCTGTCGCGGGCCGATCGAGGAGTCCGCGTGAGCGAGGGCGCGCGTGCGACCGGGGTCAGGGAATTCTCGGACTCGACGAGGAGTCCGCGTGAGCGAGGGCGCGCGCCCCGGCGCAACGGGCCGGTGCGGGCTCGGGGGACGAGGGTACGACGGTGGTGTCGGTCGCGCGGGCGCGGCGCCCGGGGTTCATGGGCTCGTCGTGCCCCTTCTGGAGGGGTCGGGGTCGCGCGGGCGCGGCGCCCGGAGACGGGTTCGCCGGTCGGGTGCGGCGCCCGGGTCGTCGGGGTGGCCCGGGACTCGGGCCAGCGGGGTCGAGCGTCCAGGACCGCGCTGCGCGCCCGACCGGTGATGGCGGGCGGCATGCGCACGAGGCCCTCGGAGCTCCGAGAGGAACGGGGGTCGCAGGCGGATTCGATCAGGTCGGTGGCGGGCGTGCGCACGAGGTCCTCAGGGCCTGAGGCCGCGACCCGCCTCGGCCCACAGCTCCGCCTCGTACCGCTCGGCGCGGTGGCGGTGCAGATGGGCCAGCCCGAGCAATGCCCCGACGACCGCCGCGAACCATCCGGCTCGTCCTCGTGCCATGACCGAACCTCCTCCGCGCGTCCGGGGAGGGGCGGCGCTCCTGCGCCGGCCCGGCGGGACGCCGACGTGCAGCAATCCTCGCGTTCCGGCCCCCGGCGCGCAAGCCCGGTCTCCGGAGCGCAGGGCCGGGTCATTCCCCCCGCCCCCGGACGTCGTGTTCGCACACCCGACCGGTCCGGAGCGCGGGCCGTGCCGTCCACCGCTTCCGCCGCCGCCCGGCCCCGTCCCGAGGCCGGGCCCTCGGCGTGCCACGATGGGGCCATGAGCACTGTCTTCACGAAGATCATCGAGGGTCGGATCCCCGGGCGCTTCGCCTGGGCGGACGAGACGTGCGTCGTCTTCGCGTCCATCAACCCGATCACCGACGGCCACATGCTCGTCGTGCCGCGCCAGGAGGTCGCCAAGTTCACCAGCGCCGACGACGCGCTGCTGGCCCGCCTCATGTCCGTCGCCAAGATCATCGGCCAGGCGGTCGAGCGGGCCTTCGACTCGCCGCGCGCCGCCCTGCTCGTCGCCGGCTTCGAGATCCCCCACCTCCACCTGCACGTCCTGCCCGCCTGGGGCGAGGCCGAACTGAGCTTCACCAACGCCCGGGCCGAGGTGCCCGGCACCGAGCTGGACGCCGCGACCGAGCGGGTCCGCGCCGCTCTGCACGAGCTCGGGCACGGTGCCGCTGTGCCCGTCGCGCCCGGCTCGCCGGCGCTGGCCTGAACCGTGGCCGGAACCACCGGGGACGGGCCCCTGGCGAGGGTCGTCACCGTCTCCGACCGCTGTGCGCGCGGTGAGCGCGAGGATCTGTCCGGTCCGCTCGCTGCTCGTCTGCTCGCCGATGCCGGCATCGCGGCCGGCCCGGTCGTCGTCGTGCCCGACGGCGTCGAATCGGTGAGGGCTGCCATCGCGGCCGCCCTGGCCGACGGCTGCCGCCTCGTCCTCACCACCGGCGGCACCGGCATCGGCCCGCGCGATGTGACGCCCGAGGCCACCGCGCCCCTGCTCGCAGCCCGCCTCGACGGGCTCGCCGATGCGATCCGCCGTCGCGGCGAGGCCTCCGCGCCGACCGCCTGTCTCGGCCGCGGCCTCGTCGGCATCAGTGCGCGCGGTGCCGACGCCGCCCTCGTCGTCAACGCCCCGGGCTCGCCCGGCGGGGTGCGCGACGCCGTCGCCGTCGTCGCGCCGCTGCTCGGGCACGTCCTCGACCAGCTCGACGGCGGCGACCACCCCGCGCCGGCCACAGGCGCGACGAGAGGGCGCCGGCCCTCATGAGCGCGCCCGCACCAGGGCAGGGGGTTCCCGACGGGCCCGCACCGCGCCCGTTCGATCTGAGCGCCCTGGCCGTCGCGCTGGGCCTGAGCGGTCTGGCCGGGGCCTGGGGGAGCGCCGTTCCACTGCTCGGAGCGCCCGGGTGGTGCGCCGATCTGCTCGCCCTCGCGGCCCTGGCCGCCGTGCTCGTCATCGCCGTGCGCTACGTCCGCGCCCTGGCGTGCGGGGCCAACCGCTTCGGCGACGACCTGGACGGCTTCGCGTTCTCCTACTTCCCGCTGGTGGGGGTGCTGCTCGGCGAGCGCCTGTACATCCGGGCTCCGACCGCGGCGTTCTGGCTCATCATCGCCTGCGCCCTCGTGGTCGGTCTGTTCGGCGCGCGGCTCGTCGCCCGCTGGTGCATCCGGCCGGTGCGGGTCGAGTCCCTGCACACCGGCTACTTCGTCCCGCTCATCGCGGGTGCCTTCGTCACGAGCCCGGCGCTCTCGCTCGTCGGCGCGCGGGGCCCGGCCATGGCCGAGTTCGGCATCGGCATCATGCTGTGGGTGATGATCGGCGCCGTCGTCACGGTGCGACTGTGGACGCGCGAGCCGCTGCCGCCCTCCCAATGGCCGCTGTTGGCCATCCTCGTCGCGCCGCCTGCCACGGCCGGCACCGCGTGGGTGACGATGAACGGCGGACGCGGCGATGCCGTCGTCGAGATCCTCGTCGGCATCACGGCGCTGTTCATCGTCGTCGAGCTCTTCCTGGTGCCCGGTTGCTATCTCAGGGCCCCTGCGACGACGGCCATGTGGTCGTTCACCTTCCCCTCGGCCGCGACGGCGAACTTCCTCGTGCGGTGGTTGGCCACCGCCCCCCTCGGGCCGTGGCGCCCTGCGGCCTGGGCCGTCCTGGCCCTGGCGACGGCCGTCGTCGTCGCCGTCGCGGGCCTCACCGTCCGTGCGCTGCCGGGTGCCCGACCGGTGCCCTGACTCGGCTGGCCCCGACGGACCGGCCCGGCGGTCGGGCGCTCGGGGCGGTCGGCGTCCCTTGATCGCAGCTGGGGCGTCCGCCCGTGCATGGTGCGCGGTCGGGCCCTCTCGGCCGCATCCGGGGACGGGATGCGGGACGAGGTCGGGCTCCGGGCCCGGCTCACCCCCGGCCCGGGCGGGTCCAGTCGCCTGAGCGCCCGCCCGACTTGTGGACGATCATCGCCTCCCGGACGACGGCCGAGCGGTCGACGCCCTTGACCATGTCGACGACGGTCAGGGCGGCCACCGTCGCCGCGGTGAGGGCCTCCATCTCGACGCCGGTGCGATCGGCGGTGCGGACCGTGGCGCGGATCGCCACGTGGTCCTCGGCGAGGGACAGGTCGAGCTCGCAGCCGTGCACGCCGATGCGGTGCGCCAACGGCAGCAGGTCGGGGGTGCGCTTGGCGGCCATGATCCCGGCGACGCGCGCCACGGCCAGCACGTCGCCCTTCGGCACGGTGCCGTCGCGCAGGGCGGACATGACCCGCGGCGAGCAGCCGACCTCGGCGACGGCGGTGGCCTCGCGCACGCTCGGCGCCTTGGCGGTCACGTCGACCATGAAGGCGCTGCCGTCGCCGCGCAGGTGCGGCAGGCGCACCGGATTCTCCGGCGTGTCGGTCATGTCGCTTCCTCTCCGACGCACAGCCGTACACCTTCCGGGAGGCGCATCGGACCGTCCGGCGTGTCGGTCATGTCGATCCTCCGCCGACCGGGGAGGCTCTCCCGCGTCCGGCGGTCGTGCGGACTGCTCGGCCGGCTCCCTCGGCTCAGCCGGGGCCCGCCGCCGGCCCTGCCGACTCGGCCTCGATGATCCGCCCCGGCCACCGGACCTGGCCGGCGGGTCGCCCGAGGTCCTCGACCCGGAAGGAATTCCTGGTCAGACAGATCATACGGCCGTCGGCCAGATGCAGCCGGCGGAAGCAGTCGGCGCCCAGGACGGCGCGCAGCTGCGGGCCGAGCACCGGCGCCGGGGAGGGGCCGTCGTCATGAGGGCCCACTCCTCGTCGAAGGCGCGGTCGCCGGTCAGCGCATTGCAGGTCACCGGAAGCCCGGCAGGCACCGGCAGGGCCATGTCGGCGAAGCACCGGATGCTCTCCCCCTTGCCCCCGCGGACGAGGAATTCGCCGCTGCGGGTGCCGTCGGGGCGCTCCACGACGCGTCGGACCGAGACACGGGCCCTGCGGATCCCGCACGGCTGCTCGAGCCGCGCCGCGTAGGGCGCGTCGTGGTCCGCGTGGCGCAGGCCTGCGGCCCGCGCCGCAGCGGCGTCCTTCGCACGTGCCTGCGACGGCGGGAGAGGATGACCCGGCCCGGAGGGCGGCCATGAGCGAGCGTCCCCGGCACGATCGGGCCCCGCAGCGGGATTGCCGCTGTCCTCCCGGGCGGCCTGCCGGAGCGGATGAGCAGGAGGGTCTCCGCCTCGAACAGGCAGGGGCGAGCAGGCACAGGGCGAGGAGGCCGCGTCGCCCCCACGGGCTGGCGCCTCCACCGGTCATCTCTGCCTTCCGTGTCCGGGGCCGCGGCGTCTTCGAGTCCGCCCGCTTGCCGCCCTCAGCGCGGGTGCGCCGCGATGAACTCCAGTTCCGTTCCGGGCTCCACCCGGCCCGTGCCGACCGGGACGACGGCCAGCCCGTCGGCGCGGGGCAGCGAGGCCACCAGGTGCGACCTCGAGCCGAGCGGGTGCATCGGACGGACGCGCTCGCCCTCGCGCACGACCGGCATGAACTGCACCTTCGCGGCCGGTCCCGACCAGGGCTCGGCCGCCACGACACGACTGGTCCGCGGGGCGGTGCCCGTGGCCCGCCCGGCCAGCACCCGCAGCACCCCGGCGGCGAGGACGTGGAAGCCGACCCACACGCTCACGGGGTTGCCCGGCAGGCACAGCACCGGGGTGGGGCGCCCGCCGACCACGGCGGTGGCCAGGCCCTGCGGCCCGCCCGGCTGCTGGGCGACGCGGTGGAAGCGCGAGGCGGGGCCCGACAGGGCCTGGCGCACGACCTCGTAGGCGCCTGCGGAGATCCCGCCGGCGGTGATGACCAGGTCGAGCGCGGGCCACTGCGCGAGCAGGCCCAGCAGCTTCGCCGGGTCGTCGGGCACGCGCCCGACCTCGACGGGCTCGCAGCCGGCCTCGCGCACGAGGCCGGCCAGCAGATGGGAGTTGGAGTCGGGGATCTGCCCGGGCCCCAGCGGGTCGCCGGCCTCGCGCAGCTCCGAGCCGGTGGCCAGCACGCCGACGCGCGGACGCGGAACCACCTCGAGGGTGGTGTGGCCGACCGAGGCGGCGGCGGCGATCGCCACGGCGTCGAGCGGGATCCCGGCCGTCAGGACGGGATCGCCGGCCTCGACGTCCTCGCCCGCCCGGCGCACGTTCGCGCCCTCCTCGGCCCCGCGGAGGATCGTCACGGCCTCGGGCGCCCGGTCGGTGCCCGGACGGTGGTCCGTCTCCTCGACGCGGATCACCGTGTCGGCCCCGGCGGGCATCATCGCGCCGGTCATGATGCGTTCGGCGGTGCCGGGACGCAGCGGCGTCGCCGCGGGGTCGCCGGCGGGGACGTCGGCGATGACGGGGAGCCTCACGGGATGCTCGGGGGAGGCCCCGGCGACGTCGACGCGGCGCACGGCGAAACCGTCCATCGCCGAGTTCGTGAACGGGGGCACCGGGATGCGGGCGGGCGCATCGGAGGCCAGCGTCAGGCCCAGGCACTCGTCCAGCGGTTTCGTGGCCGTGCCCCGGGCGGGGATCCGCGCCTCGACGAGGGCCCGGTACTCGTCGAGGCCCAACGGCTCGTCACCCATGTCATCCACCTTCCCGGGCCGCCCACGACAGTCGGCCGGCCCTGCCCGTCAGCGCGCGAAGCGCAGCGTCTCGTAGCGGTTCCGCGCGGCGTCGCCGACGAGGACCCGCCCGATGAGCGGGTCGCCGGCGCCCGTGATGAGTTTGACGGCCTCGGTGGCCATGGCCGTGCCGGCCTGTCCGACGACCGTCCCGAGGACGCCCGCCCGGGCGCTCGTCGGCGTCGAGCCGGGCTCGGGCACCCGCGGGTGCAGGGTCCGCAGGCTCGTCGCCGGGAGCCCGGTCGGCGGGCGCGACCAGAACACCGACAGCTGGAAGCCCATCCCCACGACGGTACCCCAGACGAGGGGCGCGCCGGCCTCGGCCGCCCAGTCGGCCACGAGGTACTTGGCGGTGAAGCTGTCGGTGCAGTCCATGACGACGTCCCACTCGGCGCCGTGCTTGTCGAGGAAACCCCTCGTCGCGTGCGGGTACTGCTCGACGCGCACGGCCGAGTTGAGCCCGCCCAGGTGGGCGGCCGCGCTGGCCGGCTTGGGCGTGCCGACGTCCGCCTCGCCGTGCAGCAGTTGGCGCTGGAGATTCGAGAGCTCGACCACGTCGGAGTCGCACACGCCCAACGTCCCGACCCCCGCCGCGGCGAGGTAGAGCAGCACCGGGGAGCCCAACCCGCCGGCCCCGATGACGAGCACCCGCGCGGCGGCGAGCCGGGCCTGACCCCGTTCGCCGATCCCCGTGACGAGCCGGGTGCGGCGGTGGCGGGCGGCCGTCGCGTCGTCGAGGGGCCCGACCCGGTTGCGCAGCGGCACGCGCACCCCCGTCCGGCTCCCGGCCGGCGCACGCGCGCCCTCGTTCCCGGCCGGCGCGCGGTCCCCGCCGGCGCTCATGCGATGCCCGACCAGACGTGGGAGCCGTCGGGGAGCCACTGGCACTTCCACGCCGGCAGCTCGGCCTTGACGAGGTCGACGAGATCGGAGACGGCCGTGAGGGCCTGGCCCCGGTGCTCGGCGGCCGCGGCCACGACCATCGCGACGTCGCCGACGACGAGACCGCCGGTGCGGTGCCAGGCGCCGACGGCGTGGACGCCCTCGCGGGCGGCGATGCGCCGGCAGATGCCGTCGAGGACCCGCCCGGCGGCCGGGTGCGCCGAGTAGTCGATGGCGGTCACCGGCATGCCGGCGTCGTGGTCGCGCACGACGCCGACGAAGCAGGCCACCGCGCCGGCGCGGTCGTCGCCGATCCGCGCGCACAGCGCCGCCGGGTCGAGCGCCTCGGCGGTGATGCCGGAGAGAACAGCGTTCATGTCATGCCTTCGGGCGCCCGGGCGTCAGGACCCGGACGGTGGAGCGGATGGTGGACGGTGCGGTCGGGCCCGGGCTCAGCCGCCGGCGAAGGGCGGCAGGACGTCGACGAGCGCGTCATCGCCCAGGGGCGTGTCGGCCGCGGCCGAGGCCTCGTCGACGAGGAAGCTGCACACGGGCAGGACGCGTTCGAGGTCGGGGTGGGCGTCGGCCAGCGCCGCGGTCAGCTCGTCGAGGCGCCCCGCCGGGGCGCACTGCTCCGACTCGACGCCCGCGGCCTCCGCCGCGCCGCCGAAGTACCGTACGGTGATCATGGATCCCCCTTGTCGTGCCCCGGTCGGGCGGGACCTTCAGGATGCCGCGGCGCGCACCGGCGCCTCGGCGTCGCCGCCGGAGGCCGGCCCCCCGTCGGCGAGCCGGTCCTTCGGGGTGAGGATGATCTCGCAGCGCAGCGGGTGGTTGACGTCGACCATGACCTGGGCGTCGGCCATGCTGCCCGCGGTGCGCTCGATGACCCGCTCGAGCAGGCCGTCGCGCATCTCGAGGGCCAGCGAGTCCGGGCACGACTCGTCGGTGCAGCCGAACGGGCAGCCGTGCAGCACCAGTCCGGTGTCGATGCGCGGATGCGGCTGCGCCGCGAAGCCGAGCGAGGTGAGGAACAGGCGCATCTTGTTGAGGTGCCCCGCCATCGTGAAGCCCCCGGTCGGTTTGAGCCGCGTGTGGTCGGGCACGTGCATCATGGCCAGCGCGTCGTCGGCCCAGTAGCGGCCCATCTCGTGGGCCGCCTGGCGCGGGTCGGCCACGTGGGCGGTGAGCCAGGCGAACATCGCATGGCTCACCTGGGCGAGCGTGCACGCCGGGAACGCCGGGTCGGTCGGCGTCCAGCTCTGATAGCCCAGGGCGGGGCGGCCGCGGCCCCTGATCGGCATCTGCTCGCAGGTGACCAGGCCGAGGTTGACGAGCGCGTCGAGGGTCTCGCGCACCGAGTTCGGGTGCAGGCCCGACTCGGCGGCCAGCTCGGCGACGGTGACGGACCCGGCGTGCGCGGAGATGCGGCGCAGCAGGGCCTGCTGCGCGGAGGTGAGCCGGGCCATCCTCCTGAGCGTCTCGCTCAGATCGGGCGTGCTCGCGTCGTACTGGTGGTCCCGGTGGCTGCAGGCGCAGTCGAGGGGAGCCCGGTGGTCGGTAGGCATGGATGAGGCCCTTCGTTCGCTGTCCACTGCTCCGATTCTAGGGCGCGGCGTCCGGGGAGGGTCGCGGTCGGGATCCGTCACGCGAGCGCCGTCCGGTCGCTCGCGGTGCGGGCGGCGGACCGGCGGCCCCGCCGGCCGGGGCTCTCGAAGGGGCGGTCCCAGCCGCGGGCCGCGGGCGCCGAGGCGACGGGGCCCTCCCGCCTGGAGCGGTAGACGACGTTCGGGCGCGTCACGTAGCCGACCGGCGCCGAGACGACGTGGACGAGCCTGGTGAACGGCCAGATGCACAGCAGGAGCATGCCGGCGAGGATGTGCAGCTTGAAGACCATCGGGACGTCGGCCATGAGCTCCGGCCGCGGGTGCAGCATCGGGATGGAGCGGAACCAGACCGAGATCGTCTCGCGGTAGTTGTAGCCGCCGGCGGGGCCGACGAGCTGGGTGCTGACGGTGGCCGCCGCGCCGAGCGCGATGGGGATCGTCAGCAGCGCATAGGTGAGGATGTCGCCCCTCGAGGTGTTCAGACGCACCGACCTGACGACGATGCGGCGGTACAGCAGGCCGACCAGGCCCACGACGGCGGCTGCGCCTGCGATCGAGCCGGGGATCGTCGCGACGAGATGGTAGACGTGGTGCGGGATCCCCATCGCGTCGGTGGCGCTCTGCGGGACCACGAGGCCCAGGACGTGCCCGAGGGCGACGAGGAGGATGCCCAGGTGGAACAGCGGGGAGCTCCAGCGCAGGATCGCGCTCTCGCGCCACTGGCTCGACCTGCTCGTCCACCCGAACTGGTCGGTGCGGAAGCGCCAGACGAGCCCCCCGATGAGCAGGACGATCGACAGGTACGGCAGGACGACCCAGGCCAGGACCGTGGCGGCGGACATGATGGTCACCCCTCCTTCGGGGAGTTCGGTTCGGTTGGGGGCCCGTCGACGGCCGACGCGCGGCCGCCGACCGGGGCGCCCGGGCGCCCCGCGCCCAGACCCACCAGCTCGGTCGGCGGGCCCTGGCTGATGAGTTTCTGGTAAGCGGCGATGGTTCGCTCGTCGGGCTCCGGCAGGGTCGCCACGAGCGCCTCGACGAGCTCGGCGTAGGGCGAGCCGGCGTCCACGAGGGCGGCCCGGATGACCTCCAGCCCCTCGCGGTGGGTCTCGAGCAGCTCCTCGCCCATGCCCTGCTCGTCGTCGAGGGCGGCGAACTCGAGGACGACCGGCAGGTAGTCGGCCAGCTCCTCGCGGGCCTGCTCGAAGCCGGCGGCCCGCATGATCTCGCGGAAGGCCACGATGGCCTGCCCGCGGCCGCGGGTGTCGCCCTGCTCGTAGTAGCTCAGGTACAGCGCGCAGCGGCGCCGCTGGTCGAAGGTCTCGACGTAGTGCTCGCGCAGTCCGCGCAGTCCGAGGGCCTCGGCACGGGCGCAGAAGGCCTCCAGGTGCTCGGCGACCGGTGCGGGCAGGGTCGCCAGCTCGGCCCGCACGGCCGTGCACTGCTCGGCCAGCTCGTCGGCCGGGTAGTCCAGCAGCAGCGAGCAGGCCATCTCGACGGTCCGCCGCTGGGCGCGGTCGGTGGGCACGTGCCGCCTGACGGGCAGGCGAGGTGCGCCCATGAAGACATCGGTCACCGGATGGCCCTCCTCGTGCCGCAGCAGGCCCGTCCGCTGCGGCCGGTCCGGCCGGGCGGCGTCCGGGGCCCGGAGCGCCCGCTGGTTCCGGGCCGTGCCCGAAGACATTGCGCCGAGGGCGTTCATCGCAGCACCTGCAGCGGAATCGACGGGTGACGGCCCTTGCCGCGGGCCGTCGGGAAGAAGGCGTCGTCGTCGAGACCGCGGATGGGGCAGCCCTCGAGCCGGGCGAGGCCTCGCGGCAGCTCCGAGTGCGTCGTGGGGACGACGAAGCGGTCGTCGTACTTGGCGATCGACAGCAGTCGGTACATGTCCTCCATGTCCTGGCCCGTCATACCGACGGCGGCGGGGATCTCCTCGTCGCCCGGGGCGTCCATGAAGACGTCGCGCAGGTACGAGCGCATCGCGGCGAGGCGGCGCAGCGAGCGCTCCACCGGGGCCGTGTCGCCGGCGGTGAACAGGCCGGCGAGGTACTCCAGCGGGATGCGCATCTGCGCGAGCACCGACAGCAGCACCTTGTGGTTCTCGCCGTCGCCGCCCGAGGCGGTCACCGCGTCGACCACCGGCGACAGGGGCGGGATGTACCAGACCATCGGCAGGGTGCGGTACTCCGGGTGCAGCGGCAGCGCCAGCTCGTAGTCGTGGATGAGCCTGTGGACCGGCGACTCCTGGGCGGCGACGAGCCACGAGTGCGGGACGCCGTTGGCCGCGGCCCGGCCGATCACCTCGGGGTCGTGGGGATCGAGCAGGATCTCGCGCTGGGCGGCGTACAGCGCGGTCTCGTCGGGGCGCGAGACCGCCCAGTCGACGCGGTCGGCGTCGTAGAGCACGACGCCGAGATAGCGCAGCCGCCCGACGCAGGTCTCGGAGCAGACGGTGGGCTGACCCACCTCCAGGCGCGGGTAGCACAGCGTGCACTTCTCGGCCTTGTGGGTCTCATGGTTGAAGTAGACCTTCTTGTACGGGCAGCCCGACACGCACATGCGCCAGCCGCGGCACCTGTCCTGGTCGACGAGGACGATGCCGTCCTCGGCGCGCTTGTACATGGCGCCCGAGGGGCACACGGAGACGCACGTCGGGTTGAGGCAGTGCTCGCAGATGCGCGGCAGGTGGAACATGAACGAGTCCTCGATGGTCTTCGAGACCCGCAGGCTCATCTGGTGCAGCACCGGGTCGGTGTCGAGCGTCTCCATGGAGCCGCCCAGATCGTCGTCCCAGTTCGGGCCCCACTCGATGGTGTCCATGGTGCGGCCGGTGATCTGTGAGCGGGCGCGGGCCGTGGGGACGGCCCGCTGCCCGGCCGGGGCGCTGAGCAGCTTGTCGTAGTCGTAGGTCCACGGCTCGTAGTAGTCGTCCATGCCGGGCAGGCAGGGGTTGGCGAAGATCTTCGCCAACGTCGACAGGCGCCCGCCCAGGCGGGGGACGACCCGGCCGCTCGCGGTGCGCCGCCAGCCGCCGTGCCAGTCGTCCTGGTCCTCCCAGCGGCGCGGGTAGCCGACGCCGGGGCGGGTCTCGACGTTGTTGAACCACATGTACTCGGCGCCCTCGCGGTTCGTCCACGCCTGCTTGCAGGTGACCGAGCAGGTGTGGCAGCCGATGCACTTGTCCAGGTTCATCACCATGGCGATCTGTGCCATGACCTTCATCAGAACTGCACCTCCTGGCTGCGGCGGCGGATCAGCGTGACCTCGTCGCGCTGGTTCCCGGTGGGCCCGTAGTAGTTGAACGCGTACGAGAACTGGGCGTAGCCGCCGATGAGGTGGCTCGGCTTGATGAGGATGCGGGTCAACGAGTTGTGGATGCCGCCGCGTCGTCCGCTGCGCTCGGTGAGCGGAGTGTTCGCCACGCGCTCCTGGGCGTGGTGCATGAACACGGTGCCCTCGGGCACGCGATGACTGACGACCGCGCGCGCCGAGACGATGCCGTTGCGGTTGTAGGCCTCGACCCACTCATTGTCGTGCACGCCGATCTTGTCGGCGTCGGCCGGGCTCATCCAGATCGTCTGGCCGCCGCGGCCCAGCGTGAGCATGTGCGGGTTGTCGTAGTACTGCGAGTGGATGGCCCACTTGTTGTGGATCGTCAGATAGCGCACGGCCACCTCGGCGGTGCCCTCGGGCGAGACGCCCTCGTAGCCGACGGGGCGTTCGCCGTACAGCTGCTGGAGGTTCACCGGGGGTCGGAACATCGGCAGGGACTCGCCCATGTCGCGCATCCAGTCGTGGTCGACGTAGAACTGCGGGCGGCCCGTCAGCGTGTGCCACGGCTTGTGGCGCTCCATGTTCTGCACGAATGCCGAGTAGCGCCGTCCGCCGTGCTCCGAGCCGGACCACTCCGGCGAGGTGATCACCGAGCGCGGCTGGATGACGACGTCCCGGAAGGTGATGCGCTTCTCCTCGTCGCCGGCGGACAGGTCGGCCATCCGCGTGCCGGTGCGCTGCTCGAGGGTGCGGAAACCCTGCGTGGCCAGGCGCCCGTTCGTCGTGCCCGACAGGGCGAGGATCGCGTTGATGGCCTTCACGTCGGTGTCGAGGAGCGGACGGCCCGTCCCCGCCCCGTCGAGCGCCCGACCGTTGAGTTCGCCGAGCTCGCCCACCTCGCGGTCGGGGTGGTAGACGACGCCCTTCGTGGCCATGCCGGGCGCCTCGGTGAGGGGGCCGAGGGTGTCGAACCTCTCGCCGATCAGCGTGTAGTCGCGCTCCACGCCGACGATCTTCGGCATCGTCACGCCGGGCACCCAGCCCTGCCGGTCGGTCACGACCCCGCCCGGGCTGGTCATCTCGTCGGGGCTGTCGTGGCCGAGAGGCGCGGCGACCGCGTCGACGTGCGAGCCGAGGTGCTCGGCGGCCATCCGCGAGACGAGATGGGCCAGCGTCCGGTAGGTCTCGAAGTCGGTGCGGGCCTCCCACGGCGGGTCGACCGCCGGGGTGAAGGGGTGGACGAAGGGGTGCATGTCGGTGCTCGACAGGTCGTTCTTCTCGTACCAGGTGGCCGCGGGAAGGACGACGTCCGAGTGCAGCGTCGTGCTCGTGTTGCGGAAGTCGGCGGTCCACATGAGATCGAGCTTGCCGGCGGGCGCCTCGTCGCGCCAGGTCATGGTGGTGGGGCGCCGGCCGGGCGGCAGCTCGGCGGCGTTGACGTCGTTGTCGGCGCCCAGCATGTGGCGCAGGAAGAACTCGGTGCCCTTCGCGGAGGAGCCGAGCAGGTTCGTGCGCCAGTTCGCCAGGATGCGCGGCACGTTCTCGCCGGCGTCCGGGTCCTCGGCGGCGAAGTGGAGCCGGCCGGCGGCGAGCTCGGCGGCGATGTACTCGCCCGGTGCCATGCCCGCCTTCGCGGCCTCGTCGCCGAGGACGAGCGGGGAGCGGTCGAAGGTCGGGTAGCTGGGCATCCAGCCGCGCTGGGCGGATTCGACGAGGCAGTCGGCCGTCGTCCTGCCGGCGAGCGTGCGGGCGCCCAGCGGGCTGGCCATGCGCTCGGCCCGCGCGCCGTCGTAGCGCCACTGGTCGGTCGTGAGGTAGTACCAGCCGGTGGCGATCATCTGGCGGGCCGGGCGCTGCCAGTCGAGGGCGAAGGAGTAGTTCGCCCAGCCGGTGATCGGGCGCACCTTCTCCTGGCCGACGTAGTGGGCCCAGCCGCCGCCGTTGACGCCCTGGGTGGCGCACATCGTCGTGAGCGCAAGGAAGGTGCGGTAGATCGTGTCGGAGTGGAAGTAGTGGTTCGTGCCGGCGCCCATGAGGATCATGGAGCGCCCGCCGGACTCGAGGGCGTTGAGCGCGAACTCCCGGCCGATCCGCACGGCGGCGCCCGCCTCGACGCCGGTGAGCTCGGCCTGCCAGGCCGGGGTGCCGGGGGCCGAGGCGTCGTCGTAGCCGGTGGGCCAGACGCCGGGCAGCCCGTCGCGGGCCACCGCGTAGTGGGCCAGGAGGATGTCGTAGACGGTGGTGACGAGGCGGCCGTTGACGCGGCGGGCCGGCACGCCGCGGCGCACGACGCCGGCGCCGATGCTCCCCTGATCCTCCTGGGCGGGCAGGTCGAAGCGGGGCAGCAGGATCTGCGCCGGCTCCCAGTCGTCGGTGTCCATGAGCGAGAGGACCGGGTCGACGCCGTCGAGGTCGAGGTTCCAGTGGCCCGCGCCCTGGGGCCCGAAGTGGTCGGCCAGCGTGCCGCCCGGATCCTTCACCCGCCCGTCGGCGTCGAGGACGAGCGGGCGGAAGGCCGCGTTCTCGGTGCGCTCGCAGGTGCCCTCGGGCATCTTGTCGGCGGTGAGGAACTTGCCCGGGACGAGGGCCCGCTCCTCTCCCAGGTCGCCGGCGCCGGCGCGGGCCCGGGCGTCGGCCTCGTCCAGCTCGACGAGGAAGGGGGCGTCCGAGAAGCGCTTCACGTAGTCGCGGAACATGGGCTCGCGGCGTTTCACGTGGAACTCGGTGAGGACGACATGGCCCATCGCGATGGCCAGGGCGCCGTCGGTGCCGGGGGCCACGCGCAGCCAGTCGTCGGCGAACTTCGTGTTGTCGGCGAAGTCGGGGCTCACGACGACGACCTTCTGGCCGTGGTAGCGGGCCTCGACCATGAAGTGGGCGTCGGGGGTGCGGGTCAGCGGCACGTTGGAGCCCCACATGATGAGGTACTGGCTGTTGAACCAGTCGCCGGACTCGGGCACGTCGGTCTGGTCGCCGAAGACCTGCGGGCTCGCCGGCGGCAGATCGGCGTACCAGTCGTAGAAGCTGAGCATCGTCGCGCCGAGGAGCTCGTGGAAGCGGGCGCCGGCGCCGTAGGACAGCATGCTCATGGCCGGGATGACGGAGAAGCCGGCGATGCGGTCGGGGCCGAAGGCCTTGATCGTGTGGACGTAGGCGGCGGCGATGATCTCGGTGGCCTCGGACCAGCTCACGCGGACCATGCCGCCGGTGCCGCGGGCGCTCTTGTAGGCCTTGGCGCGGGCCGGGTCGGAGACGACGTCGGCCCAGGCGTCCACCGGGTCGCCGAGGCGCTCCTTGGCCTCGCGGTAGGCCTCGAGGAGGACGCTGCGCACGTACGGGTACTTGATGCGGGTCGGCGAGTACTCGTACCAGCTGAAGGCGGCGCCGCGCGGACAGCCGCGGGGCTCGTACTCGGGCATGGTCGGGCCGGTGCTGGGGTAGTCGGTGCACTGCGACTCCCACGTGATGATGCCGTCCTTGACGTAGACCTGCCAGGAGCACGAGCCGGTGCAGTTCACGCCGTGGGTGGAGCGGGCGATCTTGTCGTGGCTCCAGCGCCGGCGGTAGAAGGCGTCGGCGGCGCGTCCGCCCTCGAGGAAGAGCTGGCGGCCGGAGGCGTCGGTGGCGCCGCGGCGCAGCCAGCTGCCCATGCGGAGCAACGGCGAGGCCTTGGCCGAGGCGGGGTCGGCTCGCGGGGTCCTGTGCGGGAGGGCGTCCTCGCGGGCCGGTTCGCCGCCGGTGGCGGCGGGGCTGTCGTTGATGTCGGTGCTCATGGCGAGGCTCCTCTGGGGATCGAGCTCTGACGAAGGGCGATGGGGTCAGCCGGGGAAGGGCGCCCTCGGGCGGGCGTACTGGATCCAGCAGATGACGGCGCAGACGGCCGCGTAGACCGCGCAGATCCAGAACCAGGTGCTGGCCGCCATGCTCGACAGGGCCACGCCGACGAAGAACGGGCCGAAGGAGGCGATGGCGGCGGTGAAGCCGATGGCGCCGCCGGCCTGGCGCTTGGGCATGATCATCGGCATCTGCTTGAAGGTGCCGGCGTTGCCGATGCCGCTGAAGAAGAAGAACGCGAGCATCGCCCACAGGAAGCCGGGGAACTGGTCGGGGCCGCTCGGGTCGAGGAACAGGGCGGCCCACACGAGGGTGCCGGCCACGCCGACGCCTGAGACGAAGGTCCAGATGGCGCCCCCGAAGCGGTCGCACAGCGGGCCCCAGGCGACACGGACGATCGAGGCGATGAGCGGGCCGAGGAAGGCGTAGGTGGCGCCCGCGGGCAGGCCCTCCATGCCGGCGAACCTGCTCGTCGCGCCGTAGGTGTTGTTGATGAGCAGGCCGAACTGGGCGCTGAAGCCGCTGAACAGGCCGAAGGTCATGACGTAGAGCAGGGTCATGAGCCACGTGTTCGGGTTGCCGAAGATGTCGATCTGCTCGCGGAAATTGGCCTTGACCGGCACGTCCTTGAGGTAGACGAACGCCAGGACGGCGGCCAGGATCGACCACGGCACGAAGAAGATCGCCGCATTGTGCACCCACAGGTCACCACCGCTGGTGTGCTGCGGGGCGATCCAGGTGATGCCGAACAGGCCGAAGGTCATGAGGACCGGGCCGACGAGCTGGATGACCGACATGCCCAGGTTGCCGATGCCCGCCTGGATGCCGAGCGCGGTGCCCGACAGGCGCTTGGGGAAGAAGTAGCCGGTGCTGGGCATGTAGCCCGAGAAGGTACCGCCGCCGATGCCGCAGGCGATCGCCAGGGCGAGGAGGACGCCGTAGTCGGTGTTCGGGTTCTGCACGGCGAAGAACCAGCCGAACATCGGGATGATGTACAGCAGCGAGCTCCAGGCCACCATCCTGCGGGTGCCGATGACGGGGGGCAGGAACATGTAGACGAGGCGGATGATGCCGCCGGACAGGCCCGGCATGGCGGTGAGCCAGTAGAGCTGGCCCTTGGTGAGGTGGAAGCCGATCGAGGCGAGCTTCGGGGCGATGGCGCTCACGAGGAACCAGACGCAGAACGCCAGGATCATCGAGTAGGTCGAGATGGCCAGGGTGCGCCAGGCGAGGCGGGAGTCCCAGCTCGCCTCGTCCTCGGGGTTCCAGTCGGTGACCACGTGCCTCGACGCGGTCGCGCTCTTCGCGGCGGACATGCGCTTCCTCTCGCTCCACCGGTGCCCCAGGCGCCCGGCGAGGGCGGTCACGGCATCGGCCGCTGGCGCGCGGGGGAATTAGTCCGGTTCCGGTCCCAAAAATAACTGGTGCGGGCTCCCCGCCGCCAATCCACGGGGACGCGGGGGAGTCCGCGGGGCCCGCCGCCGGCGCCCCCGGAACCGCTCGGCGGGGTGTCGGCCCGGCCCGCGCCGGCGATTGAGGGCGGTCTTGCTCCGGGGTCGACGGGAGACACCCGGGCCCGGAGCGGGCCCTCCCCGGGCCGGCGCGGACACCGTTCGGCGACTAGGGAGTACTCACCCGCCGATGCGGCTCATGGTGCGGCTGGGGGCGGCGAAGTCCATGCCGTCGAGGCCGTGGGCGGCCGGTTTGGCGAGCATCGCGTCGGCCCAGATGCGGGCGATCCCGGCGTCGTCGACGCCCCCGCGGAGGGGCCCGCGGAGGTCAGTTTCACTGATCGCGAACAGGCAGCTGCGGATCTGCCCGTCGGCGGTGAGGCGGGTGCGGTTGCACGCGCCGCAGAACGGGTCGCTCACCGAGGCGATGATGCCGACCGTCCGGGAGGGGTCGTCGTCCACCTGCCACAGGCGCGCCGGTGCGTGCGGGTCGGTCGTCGGCGCCGGGCTCAGCCGGTGCGCCGCGCCGAGCAGGGCGAGAATGTCCTCGCGGGTGACGAGCCGGCTGCGGCGCCAGGCGTCGATGGGGCCGATCGGCATCTGCTCGATGAAGCGCAGTTGAATGCCCTCGGCCAGGCAGAAGTCGAGGAGCTGCGCGGCGTCGGCGTCGTTGACCCCGCGCAGGAGGACGGCGTTGACCTTCACCGGTGCGAGACCGGCGCTCCGGGCCGCGGCGAGGCCGGCGAGGACGTCGGGCAGGCGGTCGCGGTGGGTGATCCGCGCGTAGTGCTCCGGGTCGAGGGTGTCGAGCGAGACGTTGACGCGGTCGAGGCCGGCGTCGGCGAGCCCCCGGGCGCGGTGGGCGAGCCCGAGGCCGTTCGTCGTGAGCGCCAGCCCGGGCGCCCGCCCCCGGTCGGTGCGCATCCCGGCGGCCGCGGCGACGATCGTCTCGAGGCCGCGGCGCAGCAGCGGCTCGCCGCCGGTGAAGCGGATCGTGCGGATGCCGAGGCGCTCGACGCCGATGCGGCACAGCCGGACGACCTCGTCGTCGGTGAGCGTCTGCTCGGTGGGCAGCCAGTCGAGGCCCTCGGGCGGCATGCAGTAGCTGCAGCGCAGCGTGCAGCGGTCGGTGAGCGAGACGCGCAGGTCGGTCGCGACGCGGCCGAAGCGGTCGACGAGGGCCCCCGGAGCGGGGCCGGGCTGCTGCGCGTTCATGCCTGCGACTCTAACCGCGAGGCGGGCCGGGCGGGAGCGGGCGAGACGGGCCGGGCGCGGGCGCGCCGCCGGTGTGGCTCGGTCCGGGTGGGCGCCGTCGCGTCCTCCATGGGCCCGACGGCGACCCGTCTCCGGGCCCGTCCTCGAGGTCGGCCGTGGCGGTTGCGAGCGGGATGCCCTCTACAGCCCCAATCACTCCGCCAACTACCCGCCGCGGCTTGACCAACCCGCATAGGGGCACCCGCACGGGCGCGTCGCGAGAACCGGCGGAACACCGTGGGCGGTGTGAGCCCGGCTCCGAGGGTGCGCGCCGGGTCCGTCGGGGAGGGGCCCGTGCGGCATGATCGGGTCATGAGCAAGGGTGCGGGGCCGGTCGGCGCCGGCAGGACCGGCGGGGTCGTCCATGCGGTCGTGCTCGCCGGCGGTTCCGGGGAGCGCCTCGGCGGGGTGAGCAAGGCCGACATCGTCCTGGGCGGGCGGCGGCTGCTCGAGCTGGTGCTGGACGGCCTGGGGCCGGTTGTGAGCGGGGCGCTCGTCGTCGTCGCACCCGGCTCGGTCGAGGTGCCCGAGGGGTGCCGGCGCACGCTGGAGGACCCGCCGGGGGGCGGCCCGCTGGCGGGCATCGCGGCCGGTCTCGACGTCCTGCCGGAGCCGGAGGGGCCCGACGAGCTCGTGCTCGTGTGCGGCGTCGACACCCCGGGGATCGGGGCGCTCGCCGGGCGTCTGCTCCGGGCGCTGGGGGAGCACCCGGGCGGGGACGGCGCTGTCGCCGTCGGCGGGGAGCCGAAGCCCTACCGGCAGTACCTGGAGGGCCTGTACCGGCGCGACCGGCTCGCCGGCCTGCTGGGACGCGTGCGGGTGCGCGACCGGGGTGTGGCGCGGACCCTGCGCGTGCTCGACCTCGTCGAGGTGCTCGCGCCGGTTCAGCAGTGCCGCGACGTGGACTCCCCGGAGGACCTCGCCTGGTGGGCCGAGCGGCTGGGCGGTTGAGGGTCGGCGTCGGGCTCGTGGGGCCGACCCGCTCGCTCGGGGCTGGACGGGGCGGCGCCGGGGCGGTGGCCGCTTTCGTGGCCGAGGAGGCCTATTCATAAGGCCGGTTCAGGTTGTTGCCGGTGGTCCCGCGTGGGGCGTGCCGCAGAGGACGAAAAGGCGGCCTGCCCTGAGATGGTCAAGAGGGTTATGCGAACGAACCCGCGGCTGGCGGTGACAGGAACCCGCGGCTGGCGGGGTCGTGAACGCGGGCTCCGAGCCATTCGGTGCCGGCGATGCGGGCCTCGCCGCCGGGTCCGAGTCCGAGGCCGCCGCGCGCATGGTCTGGGCCGCGGGCGGCTGGTACGGGTTCTGGGGGTCCGTGTCGCGGCCGGGCCGCCATGAGGGTTCGAGCCAGCCGCCCGGCACGGTGGCGGTGAGGGGGCCGGCGTGGGTGATGGTCTGGTCACCGGCCTGGAGGAGCCGGCCGGTCAGGTCGTCGAAGAACACCTCCTCGTCGTTGACGCGGGTGAGCTGTCCGAGGGCGTCCACGACGGTCGTGGTCCGTGCAACCGTGTCACCGGAGTGGTCGGTGATGGCGGACAGTGTCCACAGGCCGGTCCACTCGTACTCGCGGCGGCGTCCGTCGGAGTGCTCCTCGACGGTGCGCCGGCCCGACCGGTCACAGGCGTAGGTGATGGTCCGGCGGTCATCCTCAAGCACGCCTTCGACCACGACTCCGAGCACCTCCAGCCCCGTGAAAATGAAGACGATTCTGTTTCATGACGGGCCTGTCTCAGTGACCACCAGTCAAACGCTTCCCATTCAGAGGGTCATCATTCTCCTCTGCGACCCATGTGATCTTGGGAAGAGTCATGACCCATGGCTCCCATGTACTCGCTACCACGCGGAACCAGCCATCGCTGAGATCCAGATGCAACCAGTCGAGACCTGATTCAACAGAAAGCAGGTCCTGTCCTTCAAACTTCTGCAGGAGCAGGGCAAGATCTTTGGGATTCATCTCCTCCCACAACGCCTCGCGCCCACACTGCCCCACAAAGGATCCATTGATCTCGAGGGCCATGTCACCGGCATGCAACAAGGGTATCGTCTCGGAAACCAATTCGAACCTCGTCACAGGGGCAGGGAGGATGGAATCAAGCTGCTCATCAAGAGCTACCGACACAACAAGTCCCTCATTTTTGTCATGGCTCAAGCGTAATGTGGGTCCGCTCTCGAACATATTGTTTCTGGCTGACCTCGAGAGTCCTTGTGGGGGCTGAACTGGCTTGCCTGCAAATGGATTCACGGATTGCTCATTTGCGTTGGTGAGACTTGCCCTGCGAGGTGCTGGGCCACTAGGTTCCATGATTCGCACCTTAGTTGTATCAAGAGTTGTACCAGGAAGGTCATATGGCTGTCATGAAACAAAATCGTTTCTGGTTTCGCGGGGTGGGAGGTGCTCGGAGTCGTAGTCGACGGTGCGGCCGGTGACGTGTGAGGCGAACGCGCCGAGGGTTTCTTCGGGGGTCTCGTGCTGGATGGTCGCGATGTTGTTCTTGGCCGTGTTCCGGACGTGCTCGGCCGGGTTGTGGTCGGGCGCGTACGGCGGCAGGAAAACAGGGGTGATGCGCTCCAGCAGCCGGCCGGGCTCGTAGAGGGCGGTCAACGCTTTCGCGTGGTGGGATCGGGCGTTGTCCGGGACGACCGCGGTCTTGCCGGTCTCGGTTTCGCGTTGGAGCCGGTCCAGCGCGAGGATTGTCTGCTCGGTGTTCTGGTTGCCCTCGATCGGGTACGGTTTGACTTTTTTGCTGGTCGGGGAGAGGGCGCCGAAGAACGACTGGGACGTCTTCTTCCGGTCCACGGACAGCTTGGTCCGCTGCCCCTTTGGGAGCTGCATCCGGCGGGTCTCGGCCTCGTGCTCCAAGCGGACCTCGTCCGCCGTGCAGACCTCCCACCCTTGGTCCAACAAGCTCTTGACTTGGGCCTTCACCTCGGCCATGCGCCGGGTGATGGCTTTCTCGTTGCGGTGCTCGTCGAACGGGTCGGGCAGCTCGAGACTCAGCCCGCACAGGCGCAGGAGCAGCTGATACGAGGAGTCCGCCTGGTACTCGACATCGAACAGGATCTTCACGACCTCACGCATCGCCGGGACGTCCCAGAACTCGGCGTGAACACCGGACCGGGAGGGCGGCCGGGCCAAGATGGCCTTGTGTTCTTCCTCCTGCGCGCGGGCGGGTTCCGCCGCGTTCTGGTTCCCGGCATGCCCTGTCAGCACCGAGCACATCCGCGTGGCCCGCCACTCGGCCAGCCATTCCAGCACTGTCCGCTCCGTGCGCTCAACCATTTTCGCAATGATGCTGATACTGACTCCTTCGGAGGCGTACAGGACAGCTTCTGCTTTCATCCGAACCAGCACATGATTGTCGGAACGCTTCTTCCACCTGATCAGGACGGCGGTTTCTTCCGGGGTGACCCCGACCTGCATGCCTCAATCATATCCGAAACGGCACAGGAAATCCACGAAAAATACGATTTCGTTTCATGTCAGCCATAGCTTGTTCCGGGGCTTCTGGTTGGAGTCGTCGGGAATCCGGCGTTCTGGAGGCCTTCTTCGTGTCGTGTTCTGCTGGTTGGGATGACTGTGTCGTTCTCGTCGGCGATGGAGTCGGGGCCGGTCGTGTGCGGGGGTTCGATCTGCGGCCGTGCAGGCGCGGCCGGTGGTTCTGCCCGTGGGGCGGGTGATGCGTTTGCTGGTGTTGCCCCGGGGCTGAGGGCGCTTCACGTGCGCAGAGCATGGTTCCGGGATTCCCGGTCAGGGTCCGATGTCGCCGAACGCCCACTTCCCGTCCGGGCCCGAGGGAGCCCCATGGCCGTGCCCCATCCACGTGACCCCGGGCAGAGTCATGACCCATGACTCCCACTCCGTCGCCACCACACGGATCCACCCATCCGTGAAGCCCACGTGCAGCCAGCCCTCACCGGAGTCCACAGCCCGCAGCCGCTGACCCTCGAAACCCTTCAGGGCCGCAGTGAGCTCCTCCGGCTCCATCTCGTCCCACAACGACTCATGCCCCTGACGCCCCACGAAAGGCCCCGTGATCTCGAGCGTCACAGTACCGGCGGACAGCACGGGGACCCGGTCGTGATCGAAGTCATCGACCACCTCGAACCGAGACACCGGAACCGGCAGGACCCTCTCGAGACGCTCCCGGACACTCACCACGGACACCCCCACAGGACAACGAGAACGACACAACACCCGGTGACGTCTGCGCGAGGCCCGGACGCGGCCGGGCGAGGCACTCGCCCCGGGGAAACACCGGACAGGGTCCTGCGCGGGCCCTCCGGAAGCCACGGGATCAGCCGTCCAGCCCCAGCCTGGCACGGGCCTGCCCAAGGGTGAACGGGTAACGGATCGTGGCGGCATTGGTGACCAGGTACGACGGGTTCCGGTAGAACGACTCGTCCCACGGCCGCAGACCCACCGCGGCCGCATACCCCACCAGCATCTCCTCCGTGAACCGGTCCCGACGACGCCGGCTCCCGTACGCCTCCACATCCTCGAACGGCTGGACCTCGCCGCCCGCCTCGAAATACCAGCGTCCAGGATTGTTCTCGATCAGTTCAACCGTCCGGACATACCCGAGTTTCGTCTCCGGACCCAACATGTGGAACTGCCGCGCCCCCAACGGCCCCCCACTGTTGCCGGCAGGCGGGACAGACGCAACGAAATACCCGCGCACCTTCAACAGTTGACTGGCCAGGAGTCCTGTCAGTTGAGCGACGCCCTGACCATTCACCTGGCCGTCGAACATCGCCGTCCACCCGTCCAGGGCCGTCGAGGTCAGAAGAATGCGAGGACGCGAAGCGATGGTGAGCGGCTGCAGCTCGAGGAGATTCTCCTCCAACGAGCCCCCGAGCTCCGTGGCCCGCCCGCCGTCATGAACCCTCGTGAAGAACTCGACCAGAACAGCCGCCACCTCCTCCGGCGGCGCATCGAGGAAACCAATCGAAAACGTCAACGGCGCGAGCCGCCCGTCGAAGAGAGAGGTCATCATCATCTGCTCCTAATCCACGTCGTCCCACAAGTACACTACGGCGTCCGGGTCATTCGCCAGGATACGGTCCGCATGGCCGGGGCCCCTCGTCGACGAGGACGTGTCGACCTCCTCGCAGACCCGCACCCCGTCCTTTCCGGTGTACTGGAGGTCGGGCCGGTTGATCCCCACGCGCTGCCCCTGCGCATTGACCTGCTGCTGGTTGACCCGAAGCTCTTCGACACCCTGTTGGTTGAGGGTCCGAATCCTGTCCTGGGCCCACTGGTTCTGAGTGGTGCTCTGACTGACCGGACGATCCGTGTCGAGCGCAGGAGGAGGATCCGGGTTTGGAGTGATGTGGGTTTTTCAGGCAGTGGTTGATGGGTGGTTTCGGGCTGCTGTCTTGTGTTGTTGTCTCCGTCC